>TARA_R110002111_G_scaffold152677_1_pt1 | contig 13008 bp, 12 predicted proteins | sample TARA_R110002111 | Tara Oceans TARA_R110002111 (sample SAMEA4397363) | marine metagenome | biome: Polar Biome; feature: [ZZZ] marine water layer (ENVO:01000295); material: water (ENVO:00002006), including particulate matter (ENVO:01000060) such as... | depth 199 m | reverse complement strand
ACTAGTAAATAATACATCATCAACATTAAAGAGGTTTGCGACACTATCGCGTCTCACATTAATAAGTAAATGACCTGTAGCTTCTTTGTTATTAAACGATTTTATTCCAACAATATATTTATCATTATAAGCATCAGGCTTTAACCGCTTTTCAATTTGAAAAATAATAACATTTTGGTTTTCAAGATGGTTTTGATTTGAATAATACTGAGGTCTTAATGTTTCGTTTTGAATATTGTAGGAAGTCATTCCAATTCCAATCATACAAAAGCATGCTAGAATTCCGAAAAGTGGTGATTTATTGATTTTAGATCTTAATATTAGCCAATAGATTCCAGCCGATATTACTAAACCGATAGTGATGTATAAAATGGATTGGAAACTAAGCTTTGTGAAATGGGCTAAAAGGATTCCAATAACCAAACAAATGGTCAGTTTTATAATGGTAAAATTTAGTAACTTCATGATTGTGAGTTACTAATATAATAAAAATGTATTTACAAGACGCGTCTAGCTTGTACAAAAGAGAAATACCAATATTTTTCAGCTAACGAAGAAATCATTACACCTCTGCTACTAGACGCATGTATAAATTCTACATTGCCAGTCCTTACATTAGTAACAATACCAACATGATTCACTTTTCGGCTATTTTTCTTGGTAGCAAAAAACACCAAATCACCAACATTTACTTCTTTAACGTCTATCCAATCTCCTGTACCTTGCAGTCCTGATGTTGTTCTAGGTAAATTGACATTATGCTTTTTGTAGCTGGTGTAGATTAAACCAGAACAGTCCATACCTTTTTTTGTTGTACCACCATATTTATATCGTGTACCATCAAAAGTTTTGGCATATTTTACAATAGTTTCAGCTTCAGCAGTTGGTTTTGCAGTAGTATTGACTTTTACAGAAGGTGTTGAGCTTTTTTTGCTTGAATATGATTTTTTGGATTTGCAGCTAGTTGCTAGAAAAATTAAAAGTAGAATTGGTAAAATTTGTTTCATTGGGTATATAAATGTTTATTGTATGGGATTCTTAACGGCATTGTAAATCAATTTAGCAGTATTTTCACTAGCTCCTCGACCTCCCAGAATTTGCTCTAATTCGTAATAATCTAAAAATAGTTGTTCTCGTTTTTCGGTGTTTAAAATAGCTGTTAATTCTTTTTTAAGCCTTTTTTTGTTTAAATCTCCTTGTATTAATTCAGTAACCACTTCACGATCCATAATTAAATTTACCAATGAAATATATTTCAAGGTAATAATACGTTTTGCAATTTGATAAGAAATTGCATTTGCTTTGTAGCAAACCACCTGAGGGACTTTAAATAAAGCAGTTTCAAGTGTTGCTGTACCAGAAGTGACAAGTGCTGCAGAAGAAATACTTAATAAGTCGTATGTTTTATTAGAAATAAATTTAATGTTTTTCTTCTGAATAAAGCTTTGGTAAAACTCAAAATCTTGACTAGGTGCACCAGCAATAACAAATTGATAGTCTTTAAAATCATCCACCAAACTAAGCATAACACCAAGCATTTTTGTGATTTCTTGTTTTCTACTTCCTGGTAATAAGGCAATAATGGGTTGGTCACTTAGATTATTTTCTTTTCTGAAAATATCCTCTTCAACTTGAGGTCTATCTGCAATAGCATCAATTAATGGATGTCCAACAAAATTAACCTCATAATTGTACTTTTTATAAAAGGCTTTTTCAAAAGGAAGGATGCAGTACATCGCATCAATATCATGCTTTATTTTTTCAACTCTGCTAGCTCTAGATGCCCAAACTTGTGGAGAAATATAATAATGCGTTTTGTAGTTAAGTGCTTTTGCCCATTTAGCAATTCTAAGATTAAAGCCAGAATTGTCAATAAAAATAATAACATCTGGCTGAAATTTTTGAATATCATTCTTGCAAAATTTTATATGACCTAACACTTTTCGGAGATTAAGAATGACCTCTGCAAAACCCATAAATTGGCGTTCCTTGTAATGCATTACCAATTCACCGCCTACTTGTTGCATAAGGTCTCCACCCCAAAATCTAATATCTGCCTCTTTATCTTGTTTAAACAGAGCTTTCATTAGGTTTGAGCCGTGTAAATCGCCCGAAGCTTCTCCTGAAATGATATAATATTTCAACGTTATGTAATTTTTAAATTAGTCATTCAAATTCCAAGTATTCAGTTTTTGGATAGTGTGGTGAGCTGTTAAATCAAAATGGACAGGCACCACAGAAACATAACCATGCTCTAAAGCCCATTCGTCGGTGTCCTCACCTTTGTCCATATTTACAAATTTACCTGTTAACCAATAATATTCACGTCCCATTGGGTTGGTACGTTTATCAAATTCTTCTTTCCAATTGGCTTTTGCTTGTCTACAAACTTTTATACCCTTAATGGCTTCTTTTTCAAGATTTGGGAGATTTACGTTTAAAACAACACCTTCTGGTAATCCATTTTCTAAAACTTGTCTAGTGATGGTTTCTATAAAAGATTTGCAATGTTCAAAATTAGCATTCCAGTTATAATCTAAAAGTGAAAACCCAATAGCAGGTATTCCTTCAATACCAGCTTCTAAAGCAGCACTCATGGTGCCAGAATAAATAACGTTGATAGAAGAATTTGATCCATGGTTAATACCAGAAACACAAATATCTGGTCGCCTTCCTAAGATTTCATTTACAGCTATTTTTACACAATCGGCAGGTGTCCCAGAACAACTGTATTCTGATTGTTTTCCATCGATTGTCACTTTTTCTATATGCAAGGTAGAGTTAATTGTTATGGCGTGTCCCATTGCACTTTGAGGACTATCTGGCGCAACAACAACGACATCTCCAATGGTGTTCATAACTGAAATTAAAGTTCTTATTCCAGGTGCAGTTATCCCATCATCGTTGGTAACTAATATTAAAGGTCGTTGAGACATTTCGTACAAAGATTTATTGAATTGTAAAAATACTAAAAAGCTAACGTTTAATAACTAATAACTGCTTTAACAAAAATTTAGTGCCTCTATTTTTTATGGCACGGTTTTTTCTCCTATTTTAGTGAAAAATTGAAAAGCCTACTTAAAAAATAAATAAATAGAATATGAACCGAGCCATAGATTCGGGTTCAATTAGAGAATTCTGTTTAAGGGTGAGCACATTTTTACCAAATTATAAAATAAAAAATTAGAAAAATGAAAGGGAATTATAAGTTTTTACTACTCGCCTTATTGATTGCATTTGCATCGTGTAGTTTTACAAGCAAAAAATTTGAAGATCCAGATAAAGATAAATTACTGATTCAACTTATTACTTACTTATTAGATCAAGGTCATTTTGAGCCAAAGGATATTAATGATGATTTTTCAACTAATGTTTTTACATCTTATTTAGATAATCTAGATCCATTTAAACGTTATTTCTATGATTCAGATATTAAAGAATTTGAAGCTTTTAAAGATAAAATTGATGATCAAATAAAAGCATATGACGTATCGTTTTTTAACCTTACACACGAGCGTTTACTACAACGTATTGCCGAATCTAAAACAATTTACACTGATATTTTAGAAAAGCCTTTCGATTTTTCTAAAGAGGAAGATTATAATGCGGATTATACAAAACTTACGTATGTAGCGAATAAACGTGAAATGAAAGAGCGTTGGAGACAGCAACTTAAGTTTTCTACTATTGCTAATTATGATGATGCGGTTACTCAGCAAGATTCAGATATTGAAAATGCCGAAAAATCAAAATCAAAAGCTAAAAAATCAATTAAGGAGCACGAATCTCAGGCTAGACTAGAAACTAAAAAATCTTTAGACGAATTATATGAATATATAGAAGATCGAAGACGTGAAGATTGGTTCTCTGTTTATATAAATGCTATTGTAGAAGAATTTGATCCTCATACATTTTATTTTGCACCAGAAGACAAAGAGCGTTTTGATAGAGATATTTCTGGTAAGTTTGAAGGTATAGGAGCACGTTTACAAAAGAAAGTTGATGGGATTGTGGTTAATGAAATTATAAGTGGTGGACCAGCATGGAGAGCTAACGAACTAGAAGTTGGTGATCAAATTCTCAAGGTAAAACAAGAGGATGAGAAAGAAGCTGTGAATGTTGTAGGTATGCGTTTAGACGATGCTATTAAATTTATAAAAGGACCAAAAGGTACTGTGGTTACGTTGTCATTAAAGAAAGTTGATGGTACTATTCAAGATATTTCTATTACTAGAGATGTTGTAGAGTTAGAAGAAACTTACGCAAAATCTTCTATTGTAGAAAAGGACGGAAAAACCTTCGGTATTATTAATTTGCCAAAGTTTTATATCAGTTTTGAAGATTACAATGAAAGAAATGCAGCGTCAGATATTAAACAAGAAATTTTAAGATTAAAGGAAGAAGGTGTTGAAGGTTTGGTGATGGATTTAAGAAATAATGGAGGTGGATCTTTACAGACTGTTGTAGATATTGCTGGTTTATTTATTGAAGAAGGACCTGTTGTACAAGTTAAAACTACAGGAGAGGCAAAAGAAGTGCTTAATGATAAAGACAAATCAATAGTTTGGGACGGTCCTTTAGTAATTTTGGTTAATGAGTTATCTGCTTCGGCTTCAGAAATTTTAGCTGCTGCGATGCAAGACTACAAGAGAGGTATTGTTATTGGTAGTAAACAGACTTATGGAAAAGGAACGGTTCAAACTGTTATGGATTTAAACCGTATGGTTAGAAATAACACCAAAGGTGATATGGGAGCTTTAAAGTTTACAACTCAGAAGTTTTATAGAATTAATGGTGGTTCTACACAGTTAGAAGGAGTGAAGAGTGATGTTGTTGTTCCGGACCGTTATAGCTATATTGATATAGGAGAAAAAGATCAAGAAAACCCATTACCTTGGGATAAAATTGATGCTGCTGATTATAATGTGTGGGAGAATTATTACGATTACGATACTACAATTAGTAAGAGTAAAGAGCGTATGGCTGCTAACGAGCAGTTAAAATTGATTGATGCTAATGCGCAATGGGTGAAAAAAATAAGAGACCGTGAAAACTACTCATTAAATTATGAGACTTATAAAAAGGAAATGCAAATTAATGAAGAGGAGGCTAAGCGCTTCTCTAAGTTGTCTGAATACCAAACGGACTTAACATTTAATTCTTTGCCTTACGAAATGAAATTAATGGATAAAGATTCTATTTTAATGGAAAAGCGTAACCGTTGGCACAAGGCTTTAGCAAAAGATGTTTATGTTGAAGAAGCAATAAATGTTTTAAATGATTTAAAGATGACGTATGCGATTAAAAATAAAGTTGCGAATTCTGTGAAGAATTAGAGTCGTCAATGAGCAACAAGAATAATTCATTATCAAGTTTAGCGCTTCAAAAGTTTAGAAAGAACTTTTGGGGCGTTTTTAGTTTGGGTATTATTATTTGTATTGGATTGATTTCTGTTTTTGCATATTTGTTTGCTCCAGATGCTTCACAAAATGCCAATCAGATGCATTTATCTATTCATTCTAAATCTCCTGGTTTTGAAGTGCAAATGATAACCATTCCTTCCGGTATTGAATCTGATCAAAACTTTTTTTCAAAACTGTTCTTCGGAAAAAATAATACAGACACTGAAATTCCTATTCAATCTTACGAAGTAAAAGGAGGTGTAATATATTATACGGAATATGCTTCAGATGGGTTGCAAGGGTTAGAAAAACAAATTGATATAGCACGATTTCCAAATTCGAATTATAAAGAATATATTAAAAAAAGAAGTTTTGCTTTCGGAACAGATAAATATGGAAGGGATTATTTAAGCCGAATTTTAATTGGTTCGCGTATCTCGTTTTTTATTGGTTTTGTAGCTGTTTTTATTTCTTTAATTGTTGGACTATTAATGGGAAGTCTAGCTGGTTATTATGGAGGTAAAGTAGATGCCTTTATTATGTGGATTATTAATATTACTTGGTCCATCCCAACATTGCTATTAGTTATAGCTATTACGTTAGCCTTAGAGAAAGGAGTATGGCAAGTTTTTATAGCTGTAGGACTAACCATGTGGGTGGAAGTGGCTAGAGTTGTTAGAGGACAAATAATAAGTGCAAAGGAAATGCAATATGTCACTGCCGCAAGGGCTTTGGGTTATAATGATTTTAGAATCATAACTAAACATATATTACCAAACATTTTTGGTCCTTTAATAGTTATTTCTGCCGCTAACTTTGCAGCTGCAATTTTAATAGAAAGCGGATTAAGTTTTTTAGGTATTGGAGCACAACCACCAATGGCAAGTTGGGGAGCGATGATAAAAGGTCATTATAATTATATAATTCTCGGAAAACCTTATTTAGCATTGATACCTGGATTTTGTATCATGCTTTTGGTTATGGCTTTTATGCTGGTGGGTAATGCTTTAAGAGATGCATTAGATGTGAAGACTTAGACTATTTTATTTCTAATGATAATAAATGAACAGGGGATTTTAATTAAGTATAAAAATTAATTTTTATTATCAAAGAAAAGAGACCAATTTTTGGGTTTCAGGTGTTGCGCAAAATAATCAACCCTATACTCTCCATTTCTAACTAAGATTTGTCCATTTGGTTTTATAGCTGCATGCGAGCCACAAAGTGTGCGACTTCTAAATACACTTTCTTTTATAAAATTGTTTTTATCTAAGAAAAAATATTCATCTTTTTTATTTGGGCTATTTTTTAAATTTATACCATTTTCAAACAAACAAATGAAGACAATATTATCTTTAGTTAGATTATTTCTCATTGGATCTAAAAAGATTTTTCGGTAATCAATCTCTTTTTTGGTCCATTTATTATCACTAGTTGAACTACACAAATCATCTTTGTAGTAATATTCGATTATTATAGTGCTACTGTCGGTGATTTTTATAGGAGTAATATTGTTAATTTCCGTTTTTATAACATTATAATCGATAAATCCGGCTTGATATAAATCCTTTTTCAAAATTGTATATCGTTTTTTATCTTTACCAATACTATCCCACCTGCTTAAGCCTAAATCTTTATTTCTCCATTTTTCTTGAAAACTAATTTGGCTAATGGTGTCTCCCTTTTCGTCAATATGTATTCTTTCTTGACTAGAAATAAGTGATGTTAAAAATAATGAGAGAAATAAACAAATTTGGAATTTCATTCTTACATTTTTAAGATAATTATTATTCAGATTTTAATTTCTCTATCTCTTCATTTGTTTCTGCAATAAATGCTAACACCTCGTCTTTGCCAAGACTTTTAGAAGAAGAAGTTACAAAATAAGGAGGTAATTCTTCCCAAGACTTAAGTAGTTCTTGGCAGTAGTCCTCTACATGTCGTTCAATAGCTTTAGGCTTAAGTTTGTCTGCTTTGGTGAAAATAATACCAAAAGGGATTCCGCTTTCACCCATATATTGTATAAATTCTAAATCGATAGGCTGAGGTTTATGTCTTACATCAACTAATACAAATGCGGAAACGAGTTGTTGACGTTGTTCAAAGTAATTAGTTATAAACTTCTGAAATTTCTGTTTAGAAGATTTAGAAACACGAGCATAACCGTAACCTGGTAAATCAACTAAATACCAGTTTTTATTAATTATAAAATGATTTATTAACTGTGTCTTTCCTGGTCTTCCAGATGTTTTTGCTAAGCTTTTTCTATCTGTTAGCATATTAATTAAAGACGATTTTCCAACATTACTTCGTCCGATAAAAGCATATTCGGGTAAGTTGTCTTTAGGACATTTAGTAACTTCAGAATTACTAACTACAAATTCGGCTGATTTTATTTTCATCTTTAGTTTCCGCGAAATCGGAAATCATTTTAATTAAACGCTTATGGTAATTTTAAGTAGAGTCTTAGAAACTTTGTGATTAAGTTTTAAGTTAATAATTTTAAAAATCACGTTTCTCAAGCCAAGAACTCAAAATCGTATTAAATTCTTCAGGATGTTCCATCATAGCTGCATGCCCACATTTATCGATCCAATACAATTCAGAATCTGGCAATAACTCATGGAATTCCTCGGCAACTTCAGGTGGTGTTACACTATCGTTTTTCCCCCATATAATACAAACCGGAGTATTCATTTTAGGTAAATCTTTACCCATATTGTGCCTAATAGCACTTTTTGCAATTGCTAAAGTTTTTATCAGTTTATTTCTGTCGTTTACCGTTTCGTAAACTTCATCTACAATTTCTTTAGTTGCAACTGCTGGATCGTAAAATACGTCTTGTGCTTTCTTTTTTATAACCTCGTAATCGCTGCGTTTGGTATAGCCACCTCCCATAGCGCTTTCGTAAAGTCCCGAGCTTCCTGTAATGATGAGGGCTTTAACTTTTTCTGGATTCAGTTTTGTGTAGTATAGACCAATATGTCCACCAAGAGAATTACCCAATAAAATTACGTTGTCTAAACCTTTATATTCAATAAAAGCTTTTAAGTAATTAGCAAAGCTTTTTACGTTGGTTTTTAACAACGACATGGTGTAGATTGGTAATTCAGGAATGATAACCTTGTAGCCTTTAGTGCTAAAATGTCTAGTAACAGCATCAAAATTACTGAGTCCTCCCATCAATCCATGCAACACAATAATTGGTGTGCCTTCTCCTACTTCAATATATCTATAATCCTTTTCTTTTTTTAAAAGGTGTGCCATTTGCAAGTCAGTGCTTATGTGTTAAAAACAAATATAACTAAATCCTTTAGAATATAAATATTATCAATAAAATATCAATTTTTTTATTTGATAATTTTTAAAGTTGGTCATGTTAATAATTCCCACTTAGAGAATGAAAGCTTACAAGTGATATTTGTTGATGTGAAAATTACTTGAGTGTGTTTTAAACGAAAACTTATCAACAAATGTGGTAGAATGTGGTAAAAAGTGGTGATTTTTTCAATATATTTGAATCTTAATCGTTAAAGTGGTAAACGAAACCTTTTGAATTCATTTATAGGAACATACGAATGTAAAGCTGATGCCAAAGGAAGGCTAATGATACCTGCTGTGCTTAAAAAGCAGTTGTCATCAGCTTTGCAAGATGGTTTTGTTTTGAAGCGTGCTGTTTTTCAGCCGTGTTTGGAATTGTATCCTATGTCTGAATGGAATAAAATGATGGAGAAAATTAATAAGCTCAATCGTTTTAAGAAAAAGAATAATGACTTTATCAGGCGGTTTACTGCTGGAGTTAAAATTGTTGAAGTAGATAGTACTGGGCGATTATTAATTCCAAAAGATTTAATTAGTTTTTCAGGTATTTCAAAAGAAGTGGTTTTAGCTTCTGCTGTTAATATTCTTGAAATTTGGGATAAAGATAAGTACGAACAAGCTATTGATGATGCGGCTTCAGATTTTGCTGATTTGGCCGAAGAGGTAATGGGACAAGACGACGAAGAAAATGGATTATCATAATGCAGTTTTACTAAAAGAAACGGTTGATGGTTTAGCAATTAAGCCAGATGGTGTTTATGTAGATGTCACTTTTGGAGGAGGTGGACATAGTCGTGAAATCTTATCGAGATTAGGTCCAAACGGAAAACTATATGCATTCGACCAAGATAAAGATGCATTAGCAAATACTATTGATGATGATCGTTTTGTGTTGATTAACGAGAATTTCAGATTTGTAAAACGATTTTTAAGGTTTTATGGTGTGAAAGAAGTTGACGGTGTCTTAGCAGATTTCGGAGTGTCATCACATCAGTTTGATGTTGCTGAGCGAGGTTTTTCTACGCGTTTTGAAGCAGATCTCGATATGAGAATGAATCAAGATAGTAAGTTGTCTGCTTTCGAAGTTATTAATAATTATGATGAGGAGCAGTTAAAATCTGTGCTATTTCAATATGGTGAATTGCGAAATGCACCAGCAATGGCAAGGATGATTGTTTCTGAGCGAAAGCATGCTGAAATTAAAACTAGTGAGCAATTAAAAGCTGTTTTAAAGTCATTCTTAAATCATCAAAAGGAAAATAAGGTCTTAGCGCAAATCTATCAAGCGATTAGAATTGAAGTGAATCAGGAGATTGAAGTGTTGAAAGAATTGCTATTGCAAACGCCTGAGATTTTAAAGAAAGACGGAAGGTTGAGTTTTATATCGTACCATTCTTTAGAGGATAGATTGGTAAAGCGATTTATTAGAAATGGATTGTTTGAAGGTGAGCCTGAGCGCGATGTTTTTGGGAATTTTGAAGTGCCTTTAAAGAAAGTAGGTGGGCTGATTGTTCCTTCAAAAGAAGAAATAAAAGTAAATAATAGAGCACGAAGTGCGAAGCTTAGGATTGCTAAAAAAATATGAAAAAAAACATCTACGGCATATTAAGAGGGAAGTTTTTAATTAGTGATGATTCCTTTAAAAATTGGCGCATCATTATTTTTATTTCGTTTTTGGCAATTATAATGATAGCAAGTTCACACAGTGCAGATCAGAAAGTTTATGAAATAGCAAAGCTGACCAATGAGGTTAAGGAGTTGCGCTCGGCATTTGTAGATAAAAGAGGAAAGCTGATGCAGCTTAAAAAAGAATCTTTTGTGGAGGCTGAGGTGATGGCAAAGGGTATTGGGATTTCCTTAAATCCACCAACAAAAATAATAGTAAAATCAAAAAAGCAACAACAATAAGCTTTGGCAATAACAGAGAAAAACATATTGAACAGATTGTACTTCGTAGCAGGCTGCATGTTTGTGTTCGCCTTGGCTGTGGTGTTCAAGCTTATTAGTATTCAGTTTATACAAGGTGATGAATATAGAGCGCTTGCAGAAAAGAGTACAACTAGAGATTTTCCTATTCCTGCAAATCGTGGAAATGTGTATTCTGCTGATGGTAGTTTGTTAGCGACATCTATACCTAAATATGATATTAGAATTGATGCTATTCAGGCAAAAGATGCCACATTTGAAAAGTATATTAATGCTTTGGCAGATTCGCTTCATGTGTATAAAGGAAAGCCAGCGTCTTATTATAAGAATATTATTCGTAAAGCTCGAAAAAACAAAAACAGATATTTTCTTTTAGCTAGAAATATAAGTTATTCTGATTATGTACGTGTACGTAATTTTCCGTTGTTGAATCTTGGAGCAATTAAAGGTGGATTGATTATAGAGCAAACGACCAGAAGAGAGCATCCAATGGGTGGTATTGCTGAGCGTACTATTGGTTATGAACGCGAAGATGAAGATGGGAATTTTACAAGACCAGGTATTGATGGTGCATTTGGTGTAAAATATTTACAAGGCACAAACGGAAAACGTTTAAAGCAAAGAATAGGTAATGGGCAATGGAAGCCAATTGCAGATTACGATCAGGTAGAGCCAAAAGATGGATATGATGTGTATACTACTATTGATGTAAATATTCAAGATATAGCGCATCATTCTTTATTAAAGCAATTGGAGCTTTATGAAGCTGATCATGGCTGTGTGGTGGTGATGGATGTGAAGACTGGAGAGATTAAAGCAATTTCTAACCTTGGAAGAAATAGTAAAGGTCAGTACTATGAGCGTTTAAATTATGCGGTAGGTGAAAGTCATGAGCCTGGTTCTACTTTTAAAGTTATGGCAATGATGGCGGCTTTAGAAGATAAGGTTATTGATACATCTACGGTTGTAGATACTAAAAAAGGGAGAAAGAAATTTTATGGTCGTGTCATAACGGACTCAGGTAATGGTTTTGGGGAAATATCTGCAGCAAGGGCTTTAGAGGTGTCTTCAAATATAGGTATGGCAACTATTGTAGACGACCATTATTCAAAACAGCCAGAGAAGTTTTTAAATAGATTGCGTTCTTGGAAGCTAGATAAGCCTTTGGGTGTTGCAATTATAGGAGAGGGTGTACCAGATATTCCAAAGCCTGGAGCTTCTAACTGGAGTAGAAATGCTTTGCCTTCTATGGCTTATGGTTATAATTTAAGAATGACACCGCTTCAAACATTGGCCTTTTATAATGCTATTGCTAATAATGGGGAATTAATTAAACCTCGTTTTTTAAAGTCTGTAAAATCTTTCGATAAGAATATTGAAGTGTTTAAAAAGCAAGTGCTTGTAGAAAAAATATGTTCAAATAAAACTTTGAATGAGATTCAAGATATATTAAAGAATGTGGTTGTTCGTGGTACGGGTCAGCGTATGTATTCTAAAACGTTTTCCATGGCAGGTAAAACAGGAACCGCAAGAACTGATTATGCAGACCTAGAGAAGTGGTATAAAGACAAGAAGTATGTATCGTCTTTTGCTGGTTATTTTCCGGCAGACAATCCTAAGTATTCTTGCATTGTTGTTGTCCATGAGCCAAGTACAAAAGTGGGTTATTATGGAGCTGATGTTTCTGGCCCAGTATTTAAAAGAATTGCTCAGAAAATTTATACGGATACGCCAATAATAGATGAGGTTAAGACTCTTGATTTTAAAGATAACTTGGTAAACGAGGAGTTTGAAAATTATTTTGAAAACGCTCGCAAATATAGAGAGTTAATGCCAAGCGTAGTGGGTATGCCAGCAATGGATGCTATTGCTCTATTGGAAAACTTGCATGTAGATGTAAAAGTAAAATTATCTGGAAGCGGAATAATAAAAAAGCAATCTGTAGAGAAGCATCAGAAATTACAAACTAATCAAACCATTGTTTTAGAAGCATCATGATGGTATTAAAAGACATATTATATAAGGTTACCATTAATGCTGTCGTTGGGAGTACAAGTATTACTGTGGGTAAAATTGAATTCGATTCACGTCAAATACAAACCAACGATGTTTTTGTGGCTATTTCTGGGACTATTACAGATGGTCATAATTATATAGAAAAAGCGATTAAAGATGGTGCGACCGCTATTATTTGTGAAGTGCTTCCTGAAAATCTTCATGACGATATCACTTATATAGAAGTTGCAAATTCTAATCAAGCCATGGCATATATGGCTAATAATTTTTATGGGCAGCCATCAGAAAATTTAAAATTGGTTGGTGTTACCGGAACGAATGGTAAAACAACAGTTTCAAGTTT
>TARA_R110002111_G_scaffold262809_1_pt1 | contig 13055 bp, 9 predicted proteins | sample TARA_R110002111 | Tara Oceans TARA_R110002111 (sample SAMEA4397363) | marine metagenome | biome: Polar Biome; feature: [ZZZ] marine water layer (ENVO:01000295); material: water (ENVO:00002006), including particulate matter (ENVO:01000060) such as... | depth 199 m | reverse complement strand
TCACTTTAATCCGCCCGAGGTGGCTCACTTTGACCGCCCTATCCACCATGGCATCCATATCTTTTTTAAAGTCATCACCAACATATTCATAATACCCAAACTCATAGAATTCTCCTGGAGTTATTTCATGTAAAAAAATGGAAAAATTTCTCATACCATATTTTCTTAGTAAATCACGTACCCCTGGATTATTATCACTATGAAGTTGTTTATACACTTCAATAAACTCTGGATTTAACTTTATAACCATTCCTACCCTTTTTTTTACCTCTTCATCCTTAGAGAAATCATTCTTGATATTAGAGTCGCATCCAAAAAAGCACATAACTATTAATATAATGAAGATTATTCTTTTACTATCTAACATATTATTTTATAAATTAAATTATAACTTTGTAAAGGTAAGAAAATAATTAATGATGTATAAGCTGAAAACTCAAATATTGTTACATTTAATTCCTTTTATCTTTAGTTAAGTCTATAATCAGCAATAAACATACACCATCAATCAAACATGTATAAAACGCACAAACATCTTGATACAGCAACAAAGTCATGTAAACTAAAACCTATTTTAAAAATAAATTTTGATAAAATTTGAAAAAAACTTACTAATTTATATTTAGAAAGTAATAAAAATTATTTATATTTACATCCTATATTTAGAAATAAATAAATAATGAAAACTAAACTTATGAAAAACTTTAACTTGAAAATCCCTCTTATGCTTTTAGGGCTAGCACTAACAATTTATGCGTGTGACGAAGATTTCGAACCAGAATTCCCTGTTGTAGAAATCATTAATCAGGCTCCGAAATTAACTGAAATAGCAACTCAAACTGTTGTAGCCGGTTTCGGAACCTTTGAAGTGAATCTTAATTCATTTATTATTGATCAAGAAAATGATAAGATTAGTTATGTCATAACAAACTCCAATCCATCTGTAGTTACGGTTATAGAAAAAGGAGGCGTATTAATCTTAACAGAAGTAGGAGAAGGTATGACAACAATAAACATTACGGCTAAAGACGCTTCTGGAAACTCAGTTGAAACATCTTTTGATGTAATTGTAGAACAAGCAGAAGATAGAGCATTCTTTATTTTTGCAGATTTTGAAGTTCCTGATGGAGCAGCCGACACTTATACAGTAGAGAATGGTTCATGGGAAACATGGGGATTCCCTGGTGCTTCAATTGTGGATGGCACTTTTTTATGGGATATCGACCCTGCTTCCTCAGATAACTTTAGATATTGGGCTGTTGGCTTCACTTCTTCTGCACCTTTGGATTTATCTAACAATTCTTATTTTGCTTTTGATTACAAAAATCTTACGTCAGCAAGCAATATTGGTTTCTATATTGCAAGTTCAACAGATGGAGAAGTAGAGTTTACTTTAGCGGATCTAGGTGTTGAAGTTATCGAAGGTAATCCTAATTTTAACACCTTTGAAATTGAAAATCTTGGTGCTAAAATTCTAGAATTTGCCTCAACATTTGATTTGGCTAATATTGTTGAATTTGGATTTAATACTGATGGTGCATTACCTGTATCGTTTGACAATATAAGAATTAAGGAAATCTCTCCATATAAAGTATTTGCAGATTTTGAAGTTCCAGATGGTGCTGCTGACACTTATTCAGTAAACTTTGGCTCATGGGAAACATGGGGATTCCCTGGTGCCTCAATTACAGATGGCACTTTTTTATGGGATGTTGACCCTGCATCTTCGGACAATTTTAGATATTGGGCTGTTGGATTTACACCTACAGAACCTTTAGACTTATCTGCAGATTCATATTTCGCGTTTGATTACAAGAATCTTACCTCAGCTAGTAACATTGGTTTCTATATTGCAAGTTCAACAGATGGTGAAGTAGAGTTTACTTTAGCAGACCTGGGTATAGAAGTAATTGAAAGCAATCCTAATTTCAACACCTTTGAGATTGAAAATCTTGGTGCTAAAATCTTAGAAATCAACTCATCATTCGACCTTGCCAACATTGTCGAATTTGGATTTAACACTGATGGTGCATTACCTGTATCATTTGATAATATCAAGGTTGGGAAAAATTAATCTATTTAAAAAATATATTTTACAAAGACATTAATTATGAAATACAATTTAAATTATATAGGTAAAGCTTTTGCTTTTGTTTTCTTATTTTTAGGGATTCAATCCGCAATAGCTCAAACTTCAACTGTAAGTGGTACTGTAACTGATGAAAACGGCGTCCCTTTACCTGGAGTTAATATTATTGAAAAAAACACAAATAATGGTGTAGTTACAAATTTTGATGGACAGTACTCAATTAATTCTTCCAGTTCTGATGCTACTTTAGTATTTAGTTTTTTAGGCTACAAAACACAGGAAGTAGCTACAAATGGCAGAATATCTATAAATATTTCAATGGCCGTAGATGAAAATCAACTAGACCCTATAGTTGTAGTTGGTTACGGTACACAAAAGAAAAGCTCTATTACTGGTGCTGTGGCCATAGTTGACGTTGGAGAAACTGAAAAAAGCCAATACACAAACATATCAGATCGTCTTCAAGGGCGTGTTGCAGGTGTAAATGTATCAGCAAACGGTCAACCAGGTAGTGTAGGTGATATTACAATACGTGGCAGTAGTTTTTTTAGTGATAACGATCCATTATATGTAGTCGATGGTGTGGTTCTTAATTCCGCACCCAGAATCAATCCAAATGACGTGGAAAGTATGCAAGTTCTTAAAGATGCATCCTCTGCTTCTATTTATGGCTCAAGAGCAGCCAATGGAGTTATATTAATAACAACTAAAAAAGGTAAAGAAGGAAAATTGTCTTTTAACATCAACGCTAGTACTGGTTTTCAACAACTTGGTAGACGTCTAGATGTCATGAACTCCCAACAATGGGCGAGAATTGCTAGAGCTACATTTGAAACAGATCCAAATGCTAGTGGTCAAGTACCTAATTACGCTATAAACGTTCCTGATATTAATACAGATTGGCAAGATGAAGTATATCAAACTGGAATGATTCGTGATATTAACGCTAATGCCTCAGCGGGTAGTGACAAATACAATGTGTTTTTTGGTGTAAACAACACATATCAAGAAGGCACAATAAGAGGGCCTAAATATGATAGAACAGGTATCCGTCTTAATTCTTCTTTTGAGGTTTTAAAAGGTCTTACAATAGGTCAAAACTTATCATTAAATAGAGAACGCGAAAAAGATATGCCTTCATTTTTTGGCAATAGTACAGTTTCTGGTGTTGCAGGTATCTTACCAGTAATACCTGTATTAGACCCAACAAATATAAGTGGCTATGGACATGGGGATAATATAAACACGCTAAGTTTTGATGTAAACCCTGTTGGTGCTGCAGCCTTATTTTCAGATGTAACCAAATCAGAATCTATTATTGGTAATGTTTATGTAGATTATGAAATTATTGATGGTCTTGATTACCATTTTAGTTATGGTATTGACCAAACCACATCTAATCAAAAAGCGCTAAACAAAAGAGGGCAAATCCGAAGACAATGGGTGTTTAATTCTGCTTTAGCACTTACTGACAGTAAATTTGAAACCGCTTATGTAGAACATCGACTAACTTACGAGAAAACCTTTGGAAAAAGTACTTTCTCAATAATGGCTGCTTTTAATGACCAACAAGACAAATTCCAAAGTCAATCCATAGATTATCCAGAAACCCTTGCTGCATTTGAAGATGGTTTATTTGAAATTAATGCTGCAGCCGCTACTGCTACTCCAATATTAGGTAGCCAAAAATTCACTCGTGTTATAACCTCTCAACTATCAAGGTTTACTTATGAATTTGACAAACGTTATTTCTTAAAAGCTAGTGTAAGACGTGATAGCTATTCTGGGTTTACAAAAGATAACCGTACAGAAATATATCCTTCGGTTGATGCTGCTTGGAATATTTCTAACGAATCGTTTTTTAATTCTGATTTTATCTCTAGCTTAAAACTAAGAGGAGCTTATGGAGAAGTAGGTAATAATGAAGCTAGCAATAACCCATATATAACTTCAAATGTTATCCTTCAAGGAGCTAATGGAGCCAATTATATTTTTGGACCTGATAATACTGCTGTAGCAGGTGCTACAAGAGACGATGCTCTTGGCAACCCTGATCTTGGTTGGGCACGACTTAAAGAATATAATTTAGGTATGGATCTTGGACTTTTTAACAGAAAAATCTTACTTGATTTTAACTACTTCTTTGGTGACATTGATAACATAATAGCAGAAGTGCCTGTACCTCAATCTGTAGGAACTAGCTCAGCAGCAGATATTACTGTAAACTCTGTAAGTAACAGCCGAAAAGGTTGGGACGCCAGCATAACTTACAATAACAGCGACAATGATTTTAAGTACAGTATCAGTGCTAACGCTTCTACAAATGTGACGCAAATAACACAATTACCGCAAGGTTTTACAGGTATTAAAGATAATTCGTTTTCAGGCATTGGAATGGCTCGTGCTAAATTATTTATGCTAGACTACCAAGGCTTATATAGTGCTGAAGATATAGCAAGTCTTCCTGCTGGTTATACAGTATTTGGAATAACACCTTTAGAAGGAGACGCGAAATATATAGACATTAATAACGATGATAAGATTGATGTTAGTGATAGAACTATTGTTGGAGATGTTATCCCTAATATTGAGTTTGGGTTAAACCTTTCTGCTTCCTACAAAAATTTCGATTTTACAGCTTTTTTCTCTGGTTTAGCTGGTCGTGATGTGTACAATGCACCTTTAAATAATTATGTTGCTGAATGGCCTACCAACTACCCTGCTTCTTATGACCCATGGATTAATGGTGTAGGAACAGACCCAAGACCGCATACTTCTGATTCGCATGGTAATTATCAACCAAGCTCGAGATTTGTTGAAGATGGTAGCTATCTAAAATTAAGAACTTTACAAATTGGTTATACTGTTCCTATGAAAGGCATTGAAAACCTAAGACTATATCTTACTGGTCAAAACTTGTTTACATGGACAAATTATTCAGGACGTGAACCTGAATTTACTGGTGACTTTTTCACTTCTGGCGAAGACCCTGATGGATTTCCTTCTATCACCACTATAGCCATGGGAGTTAACATTTCTTTTTAATAAAACAAAACTTTAATTATGAAAAATATTTTTAAATTCATTATTCTACTAGCACCTATGGTACTTCTAACGGGCTGCTATGATTTAGATCAACCCAACCCTAATCAACTATCTGAAGATACGTTTTGGGAAACGGAAAATGACATGCAATTAGGTGGTATTGCTGCCTATGATGCACTGCAATCTAACGATATGTACCGTGCCTTATTACAAGTTGCTTATAGTGGTCTTTCGGATGAAGGAACCAATGAACAACCCTTTGAGTTTAATGATTATGTGAGATTTAGGAATGCTAATACTGATGCTTTCGGACGGCGCGCTTGGGTTGGCAATTATTCTTTAATAGGTAGAGCTTATCAAGTTCTTGATAGATTACCGGAATTTAACTTGCCCATTTTAGAAGGGGAAATGCAATTTTTAATAGCTTTAGGGTATTTTAATTTAGTAGGCTATTTTGGTGAAAACGTTGCTTACGTAGACCGTATACAAGAAGGGTTTGACAGACCCAATACAGCCGAGAATGGAGAAATCTATGCCTTAATGGAAAACATGCTTTTAGAAGCAATCTCTAAGTTACCATTATCTGGAGATATTCCTTCTACAGACTATGGTCGAGCAAGTAAGGGAGCAGCTCAAACATTATTAGCAAAAATTTATTTGATGCAGCAAAAATATGCAGAGGCAGAGCCTTTACTAAAAGACGTAATAGATTCTGGTCAATATAGTTTGTTATCGGATTTTGCCAACAATTTTACCGAAACAAATATTATAAACCAAGAAGCTATATTTATTGTAAACTTCGTAGAAAATGGAACGGTAGAAAATACAGATGTTAGCAGACGGTTTTTAATTTTTGCTATTGCTGAAGAAAATGGAGCTTTCGGTGACTTACAAGCTACAAACCTAATGTTAAATGCTTTTAATACAGAAGAAGCTGCTTCTGGAAGTAAAGACTATAGAATGGACCACACAATTATCCATCCTAATTCATCATTAACCTATTATGGTTTATCTGGAGAAACATGGGCATCATTAGGACCCAATCCTAGCCTACAAACTGGTTTTATGAAATATTCTGAGCAGGATGCTGTAGCAAATAATACAGATCCAATTACTGGTCAGTTTACTAATAGAGCAAAAGATTTTGATGGAGGAACAGATTATCTTGTTCTAAGATATGCTGATGTTTTACTAATGTATGCTGAAGTGTTAAATAATAAGGGACAAACGGCACAAGCAGTTCCGTTTGTAGATCAGGTTAGATCTAGAGCTTCTAGACCTGGATTACTAACTGCTTATCCTGGGGTCACTGCAAGTCAAACGACATTCCTAGAACAAATCAAACATGAAAGAATTTTAGAGCTTTCTGGAGAAAATTGGAGGTTCTTTGATTTAAAAAGATGGGGAATGTATAATAACGCTAACCAAATAAATGATGAAAATTTTGCAACTTTCACAGATGGTAAGAATGAAGTAGAGGCTATTCCTCAGAGTGAATTAGATATAAATAGTAACCTTAGACCAAACCAGGCAAATTAGAATTAAATTTGGTTTAGTAGTACTAATAATACCAGTCAGTATATAATTTTTCAATTAACATAATTGAGATTATTGCTTAAGAGAAATAAACAACCTAGATTAATACAAAGTATGGTATTAAATATTTACTATCATAATTTTGTTTTAGTGTTTAGTTAGTTGAATTAGTTGATAGATAGATAGATGGGCATAAGGCCCATCTATTTTTTTATAAAAAAATATTGAAGCTATTTTGGTTTTTTAACAAAAATTCAGATAAGTTTTCAAAGATACACACTGCATTTATTATTTAATAAACTTCTAATTCGATTTCATCAAGGAATAAACATCTTTATGAATAGAATACAATTCTTACAACAATATTAACCGTTAACATACATTTTAAAATTTTTCCACAAGCACAAGTTCAATTATAGAATTTTAAACAAGGTTTTGATTGTCTAGCAGATTCAAAATTATTAACGACAAAATGTTTATGTTTTTCGATTTCAAGGTTTATGGCAAGTTAAACGTTGCTTGAATTGAACCATGTTTGATTAAAACCTCTACCTATAAAAAGTTATTCGAGGAATTCTAAACATATAAACCCAAGAACATTGAAAGTTATATTACTTTTGGAATTCTAATTTATAAGAATTATTTACCCAATAAAAGAGAGGATGTCTAAAGACATCCTCTCTTTTTGGCATTATACACAATGTGCTTTAGTTCCTCAATAATCTACTTATATGATATTATTCTACAATAATCTTACATAACAATTTTATTTTCATTTTGCTCTAAAATTCTAACAAAACTATATTCAAAGTTAAAATCTATATCCTTATGAGGAAAAAAATCATCTACTACGTAATTTCCCGACTTAGTAACCAGTTTAGGTAAGTAATTAGTTTTTCTAGTAAACTCTAGTTGCTTATTACCAACCACAACAATAATATCGGCATATTTACCAAGAAAATCTGTTGAAGAATGGGTGATCTTTGTATGATAAGCTTTAAAGTGACTTTGCGCATGGATCGAACTCTTACACCAGTGCTTAAAAATAAGATTCAGTTACCTTAATCTTTATCTTCATTATTGTTACTTTTTATTCAAATTTATTAGTTTGTTTTTATATAGTTCTACTTACTATCAAGGCTAAACGCCATATATCTTCCAACTCTTCTGGGATTATGTGATTCAGTTACAGCGATTACGACATACTGTTTGCCATTAAAAAAATATGTGCTGGGTGTTGCCATTGCTTCTCCCGGAAGTTTATATTCCCAAAGTAAAGTTCCGGTTTTAAGGTCAAAAACTCTCAGGGTTCGATCCATTGTAGCTGCAATAAAAACCAAGCCTGCTTTCGTTATTAAGGGTCCGCCAGCACCATCTGCTCCCGTATAATTAACGCCTTTATAATCGTACTCATCATTCTTACCTAAAGGTATTTGCCATTTAATAACCCCTTTGTTCATATCTATTGCCGTAAGAGTTCCCCATGGAGGTTTTATGGCTGGTCTTCCTAATTGGTCATCAAAAGACTCATACCCTTCAATGGTATATTTCAAATTTGAAACATCTTGCCCAAAACCAGGCCGTTTTTTTCTATCGTCAAACTCAAACTTTTGATTTAGCACATAGGCCGCTATTGCTTCTCTTTGGTCTTCATCTATAAATTCAAAAGGCGGCATCGTCCCCTTACCTTCTCTTATAAGTTTTTCTATATCGCCTCTGTTATACTTCTTTTTCAAGTTTTGTAACGCAGGTACATAATGGCCTCCTTGAAGTGTCTTTCCATGACAAGAAGCACAGTAAGCATTATAAAGGCTTTTTCCTTCTAATTTTAAATTTTTAAATTCTTTATGTCTGTCTACTAATCTTATTATATTAGGGAGTTCAACAGAATATATAATCATGTTTGATGTGGGTTCATGAACAGCCGCTCCTCCCCAATTTGCACCACCACCAACACCTGGTTGTAAAACAACACCTAAAGTATCCGGTGGTGTAAACATGGCTGTTTTATATTTTTTCAATTGGTTTAAGATATAATCTTTTGATGCCGTAGAAAACTCCGCTACATCCTCTTTTTTAAAAACCTGACGAACAAACGGAGGTGGCTTTTTAGGTATAGGTTGCGTAGGCCACGACTGCTCACCCGGAATTGTTGATTGCGGCACTGGTACTTCCTCTATATCAAAAAGCGGCTCACCAGTTTCTCTATTAAATAGAAAGACAAACCCTTGCTTTGTAGGCTGTGCTACAGCGTCAATCTTCTTTCCATCGTGCTCAACTGTTAAAAGGTTTGGGGCACAAGGTAAGTCTCGATCCCATAGATCATGATGTACTATTTGATAGTGCCATACCCTCTTACCTGTATTTGCATCAAGAGCCAAAAGCGTATTAGCGAAAAGGTTTTTCCCTTTCCTATTAGCTCCATAAAAATCATAAGTTGCAGACCCTGTTGGTACGTAAACAATACCCCTTTTAGTATCTAAACTCATTCCTGCCCAGTTATTTGCACCTCCTAATTTTTTATGAGCCTCTTCCGGCCAGGTGTCATAGCCAAATTCTTCTGGGTGTGGAATGGTGTGAAATACCCATTCGAGTTTGCCTGTAACGGCGTTAAAAGCACGTATATCGCCTGGAGCTGAGGGAAGAAACTCTGAGACAAAAGACCCAGATATAATAAGGTCTTTATATATAACTCCCGGTGTTGTAAGTCGGACCTTTTTAGATGCATCAACATCTATTCCTGTGGCATAATGGATTCTCCCTTGCTCTCCAAAAGATTCTACCAACTCTCCTGTTTTGGCATTTATGGCATAAAGATATTCTGCATGTACCTTAAAAATACGCTTATCTTCTCGTTTTTCCCAATATAGAATCCCTCTTGATGAATGCTGGTTACCAATGGAGTCGTATTTCTTAAAATCCAGATACCATATTTGCTCTCCATTAACAGCATTAATTGCTACTAAATTTTCAGAGGTATTTGCATACACAACCCCGTCAATGACCAATGGATTACATTTAATGTCTGCTTGATCTTCAGCCTTTGGAATATCATATGACCAAGCCAACTTTAAATCGTTAAGGTTTGACTTATTGATTTGATCTAATTCAGAATATTTATTGCTGGAATGAGATCCGTTATAGTACCCCCAATTAACATTAGCAGGTGTTTTTGTTTTTACCACTTGGTTACACCCTGTAGTAAATAATATAATTAAACATGCTATTAATTTAAAATTGAGGTTCATTTCCTTAAAAGTATCTTTTACTTAATTTTGAAGAAATTCCTTTCTGAGGTACCGTACTTCCTCCCGTCCAAATGATAGCGTTCAATACAAATTTCCTAAAATCTTCTAAATACATATTGTTATGATTATGGCAACCTGTAAAGCCAAATCCCCTACCTCCATCTGGTCTTTCAAAAGCCCATGCAATGGTTTCCTTACGTGGTTTATCTATAGGTAGATTTGATGTTAGTATTGGAGTAGCGTTTTTCTCAATATCCAATTTATAATAAAACTCAGATTCAGATTCCCATGGCGAGATACCATTAAGAATCTCATGATTTGGTTTAGCAAACTCAACAGCTTCGATAGCTGTGGACCCATCAGAAGAATAGTCTCCGTCGACTTCTGAAGTTTCTTCATTAAAATATCCTCCAATCCATTTTTTATATCTACTTATTGATTCCTTATGATTTACGGCAGTGGCGTAATGCAGTACCACGAGCCCCATACCTTCGTTCATGCGTTCATCAAAATATTTCAAAAATGCGGCATATTCAGAATTCTGATATTGCTCTTTTTGGTTAACTCTTGGGAATAAAGCATTCCACTCAGCTACAGTATCATCACCTGCAGAATGCACTACAACAACATCAACGTCATCCAGAGATCCTATCTTGGGTCTTTCAGCAACCAGCATTCTAACACCTACACTAGTTTGTTGCGATAAACAATCCTTAATAACCAGTAAATCCTGAATATACTTATGGCAACTAGAGTCATGATCACAATGGTCATTAGGCCCTGCAATAAGTACTACATTTAGGTCTTTTTTTTGAGGGTTGACCTGACATTCACAAATACTAGGATAAATAAACAACGTTAGGAATACGAATAGAACTGTTTTCATTTTTTTCATTTTTATGAGTTAAACCATTTGCTGTTTTTGAGATTTATAATACCTATTTACTTAATTGGTATTAATTCTATGTTTCTTATACGAACTTCAAATCTGGTTTCATCGTGTAATTGAAAGGCAATAAAGCCCTGTTTCTGCATGGTTGAGTCTTTTTCATACCAATCTACCGTTTGAATCCCATTCAGCCAGTGTTGAATATGATCCCCTTCTGCTCGTATGCGTATATGATTCCAGCCCTTTTTATTATAGAGACTAATTAGTTCTTCTTTTTCAAGTTTTTTTATCCAAAAATCCGGACGGCGATATGGGTCGTGCAATTCACCCCACCATAGTTCCTTTTCTCCTGCCCAACCACCAAAATCGAACTCATAACCAACAACATGTTCTTCGTCATCCCATTGACCGCGGTAATATACTCCGGAATTTCTGTTTCTATCACCAAGTAGCTTTACCCACATAGACAACTCAAAGTCTTCAAACTTTTGTTCTGTTCTAATCCATGTAGCTCTATCTTTTTCCCTTTTATTTGCAGCTGTTCCCACAAGTTCACCGTTTTCAACCTTCCAGCCTTTCAAATGTCCAGTCCAACCGTCCAAGTTCTTACCATTAAAAATTGTCAACCTATCTGTTAATACGGTCGGAACATTTTTATTACAAACCATAGGTTTTTGTCCCCACCCGAATAATAACATAGCAAGCCCCATAAATGCCATGGTAAAAAAAAAGCCAGTAAAGTATCTCCTTAAAATATAATGTATCTTCTTCCTCATGATATATGGGTTTTTGAATTAATTGAAATTAATACGCCTCTCCTAGCTTCTATATAAATCATTAAGAAGGCATTGCGTATTTCACAATCTTACTAATTTAATGTTAAAAAGAAAGTTAAAAATAGTTAATATTTACTTACTAAACATCTTTTCTTTTTTGAATCCTTACTTACTTAGCCTCAAAGAGACTTCATATACATCCCATTTATGGATGGGAGGTTTCAAATTACTTCTTCGTAAACTCTATAACATCCTTTTTAGGGTCATAAATCCCTCTTATGTCTAAACCACTTCCTCCTTCAAGTCGAAAGTTATTACCTTCATGAGTAAAGTGTACACTAAAGACATAAAATTCCTCATCCTCCTCTGCTTTTTCAGAAATTACAGCTTCTTCACCTTCTTTAAAAATATAAGTTACTTCACTCCCTTCTTCGTCAAACGTAAATGATTTTCGAAACTGTCGCAAGATGATCATCTCCTTATCTTTCCATTCCACCCTCTCAAATCTTCCATAATACCCACCATTCCATTGTTGGTGATTCCTGAAAACACCAATGCTGTAAACCGATTTGGATGCTCATTCACAACCCATGCCATTGCCCTAAAAAGAACAATACGGAATTTAGGGTCGTAATAGGTGAAGGTATGATGGCCTGTAGTAGTTCCAAATACCTTGCCTTCCCCAATTTCATTGACCCAAAAGACGGGAGACTCTTTTTCGGTAAGTTGATTTGTTGGTACGGGCCCAGAACTATCCCCATCCGGACCTGTGCGTACGGAGCCCAATATTTTTGAGCCATCCTCTTGAAACATGTCCCAATAGAATTCATCAGCAATAGTAATTTTTTGGGAAAAGCCCTTAAAAATGGGATGTTGGTTGTCAATGTTGATTTTGTCAAAGATAGCTCCCCACTTTGAGGCTCCCTCCTTCCAAGCAAACCCAAAACATCTAGCCAATCTTTTCCCTTTGGATCTAGGTCGCATGATCATAGATTCATGTAAGGCAATTAATCCGCCGCCATTTTCCACAAATCCCCTTAGTGCCTTGAATTGCTTTTTTTTCAATTGAGGTAAGTGTAGATACATTACCAACAAATCGGCTTTTCGGAGTTGCTCTTCCGTTGGAAACCCAAATGCTTCCTCTACGTTAACCTTGGATGTCTCGGACAAAAGCCCTACCATAAGATTTTTTACTTTCACATAATCATGGGCTCCAGCAATATGATGTTCGTCATAACCATACACCCAAACAATATTCAATTCCCTTGAGGGTTCTTGAGTTGGTATAGTTCCAATGATCGGATCAAGATCCGACTTTTTTATAAGTGGTTTTGGCTGCTGATACAAGTGTTGTCCCAAAACTCCACAAGTAGCGAACATCATACATAAAATTGAAATGACACCAGACTTCATATAAATCTCTTAAGGTTTTCTGCCATCCATATTTGTTCTCCAATTTTAATTACTTTATA
>TARA_R110002111_G_scaffold77785_2_pt1 | contig 13066 bp, 10 predicted proteins | sample TARA_R110002111 | Tara Oceans TARA_R110002111 (sample SAMEA4397363) | marine metagenome | biome: Polar Biome; feature: [ZZZ] marine water layer (ENVO:01000295); material: water (ENVO:00002006), including particulate matter (ENVO:01000060) such as... | depth 199 m | reverse complement strand
GGTGCCAAAGCGATAAATAAAGAAATCCAAGACACATTCTTTTCTAACTGTCCCATTTGAACTCCTCCATAAGCGACAACAGCTTTTTCAGCAGCATCTATATCTTCATCTGCTCTATCTAAACCTTGATAGAATATAGAAGCAACTGGTCCTTTAGTATTTCTACATACTTCTTTAGCAGCTTCGATACCTCCAGAAGCCAATGCGTCTTCTACATCTTGAGTTAATTTTTTAGAGTTTGTTGTAGATAGGTTTAAAAAGATAATTCTCTCTATAGCAATCGCTAATCCAAGAATTAAACATAGTAGTACTATACCCATAAAGCCTGGACCACCTTCAATAAAACGCTTTTTTAATTCTTGATGAAAACTCAAATCTTCAGAAGCTGGTTCTTCTTGAGTTACACTTGTTACAGTTGCTGTTGCGAATGCTGTTGTTGCATTTGCATTAACAGTTCCGATTGCCATTAAACATGTTATGGCAAGGATAGAAAATAATCTTTTCATTGTTCTTAATCTTAATTTTATTAGTTAAAGTGTTAAAGATAAAAAAAAAATGTAACTCTAGCGTAAAAATATCAGCAGAGAGGAAGGGATTCGAACCCTCGATACCCTTTTGGAGTATACACACTTTCCAGGCGTGCGCCTTCGACCACTCGGCCACCTCTCTGTAAACTTTATTTAAAAATTACAGTATGCCAAATAACAAAAAAAACTTTAAACACTGAAATTTATACTGTTATTTTTATGACATTTCACCTCGTAAAGGCGTTTCGTAAATATATTGAAATTTTTCAGCGGTTATATTTTCGCCTAAAAGATACATCAGTTTAGTAATGGCAGCTTCTGTTGTTATGTCTTTTCCAGAAATGACACCCATAGATTTTAACTCCGAACTGGTTTCGTATTGCCCCATAGAAACACTTCCTCCTGCACATTGTGTAACATTAATTATATATAAGCCTTTAGAAATGGCTTCTTTTAACACATCTATAAACCAAGGTTCGGTTGTTGCGTTGCCAGAACCATAGGTTTCAATAATTAATCCTTTAATTAACTGACTCCTAAGAACAGCTTCTATAATAGGTCTAGAAATACCTGGAAATAATTTTAAAATACCTACATTAGTATCCATTGCTGTACGTACCACTAAATTTTCATTAGACTTTGAACGCCATAAATACTCGTTATTTACATTTAAATGCACACCAGATTTAGCTAAATGCGGATAATTTAACGACTCGAAGGCTTCAAAATGTTCTGCATTAATTTTTGTTGTGCGATTACCTCGGTAGAGTTTATATTCAAAATACAAGCCAACTTCCCTGACTACTGGCAAACCGTTCTCTTGTAACGATGCCATTTGTATAGATGTTATTAAATTTTCTTTCGCATCTGTACGTAAATCACCTATTGGTAATTGCGACCCAGTAAATATGACTGGTTTAACTAAGTTTTCTAACATAAAACTAAGTGCTGATGCAGAATAACTCATAGTATCGCTTCCATGAAGCACAACAAAACCATCAAAATTATCATAATTTGATTGAATAATTAAGGCGATATCTGCCCAATATTTTGGATTCATATTAGACGAATCAATGGGCTCGTCAAAAGAAACGGTTTCAATATTGCAATCTAATAAGCGCAGCTCGGGTATGCGAATTAAAATACTATCAAAATCAAATGCTCTTAAGACTCCTGTATCTGCATCTTTTATCATTCCGATAGTTCCGCCAGTATAAATTAATAGGATGTTAGGTTTTTGCATGGTTTTAAATTCCGAATACGTCTTTTGAATTTTCTGTTGTAATACTTGCTACTTTTTCTTCACTTATTCCGTAAAGTTCGGATATTTTTTTCAATACATTATTAATGTATAAACTTTCATTGCGTTTTCCTCTGTATGGTTTTGGCGCTAAATAAGGTGAGTCCGTTTCTAAAACAATATGTTTTAAATCTATTTGATTTATAAATTGATCTATTTTACCATTCTTAAATGTAACCACACCGCCAATTCCTAATTTCATATTATAAGATATGGCTTTTTGGGCTTGTTCTAGGTTACCAGTAAAACAATGGAAAATTCCATAGAGATCATCTGACTTTTCTTGTTCTAAAACTTCAAAAATTTCATCAAAGGCTTCTCTACAATGAATTACAATAGGAAGATTGTATTGCTTGGCTAAATTTATTTGATGTCTGAAGGCTTTAATTTGAATATCTAAAGTTGTTTTATCCCAATACAAGTCAATCCCAATTTCTCCTACTGCATAAAATTTTCTTTCAGCTAATTGGTCTTCAACATGCCTCAATTCGTCTTTATAATTTTCTTTAACATGTGTTGGGTGCAATCCCATCATTAAAAATACATTATTAGGAAAATCCTTCTCTAACAGATACATAGACTCAGTATAAGTTGAATCTATCGCAGGAATAAAAAACCGTTTTACATTAGCATCAATTGCTCGGTTAATCATTTCTGTTCTATCCTCATCAAAGGATTCGCTATATAAATGTGTATGTGTATCTGTAATAATCATGATGCAAAAGTAATAGTTTAGAATGTTATATTTACACAAATTAAAAGAATGGAAACGTTAAAGGACTTCCTTATTAATAGAGGTTATTCTAAGATTAAACTTAAGTTTACAAAAACCAATCATTTTGAAATTAAAGCTTCTATCAATGGAGTAAAAGGACGTTTTATTTTAGACACAGGCGCATCAAGCAGTTGCGTAGGTTTTGAAGCCATTGAGCGCTTTAATTTAAAAGTAAAAGATTCTGAAATTAAAGCTGTTGGCGCTGGTGCCTCTAATATGATGACTAAGATTTCTAACTCTAACACTTTAGAAATTGGTAAATGGAAAAAAAACAGTGTTGCTTTAATTTTATTCAATCTTTCTCATGTTAATACTGGTCTTATAAACCATAATGCAGAACCTGTTGACGGCATTATTGGTGCAGATGTTTTAAAGAAAGGTAAAGCAATTATAGACTACCAGAAAAAATACTTGTATTTAAAATTAAAAGAAATTTTATAAGCTAAGGATTCTTAGTATATTCACAATAACAATAATTGTTTAGTTGCATTAATAGCAAAATGAATCCAACCATAATAATTGCAGACGACCATCCTTTGGTTCTAAAAGGTCTTTATGATTTTTTAATTGAACAAAAATTTAACGTTTTAGCAAGTGCTAAAAATGGCAAAGAAGCATTAGCACTAATAAAAGCTCATACACCAGACATTGCTATTTTAGATATTAAAATGCCTTTTTTAACTGGGTTAGAAATTGCTGAGAAATGTAAAAATGACAACCTGCCAACTAAGATTGTGCTTATCACTTTTGAAAAAGATGAAAAAACATATTATGATGCCAAAGCTTTAGGTATTTATGGTTACGTTTTAAAAGAGTTTGCACTCGAGGAGATTGAAAACTGTATTGCATCTGTAATAAAAAACAAGTCTTACTTTAGTCCAGAACTAATAGCTTATCTAGAAGTAGATACTCCTCCAGAAGTTTTAAATTCATTTACAGAATCTGAAATAAAAATCCTTAAACTCATTGCCAAAAATAAAACAGCAAAAGAGATTGGAGAAGAATTATCTTGTTCAAAAAGAACTGTCGAAAAACACAAAAGTAACATTATCAGAAAACTAGGCATCGAAAAGACTCCAAATAGCCTATTAATTTGGGTTAAAGAAAATCAGCACTATTTATTGTAAATATACGTAAGGTTACGTATAGTGTGGTATTATTTTATTTATGACCTTTACCACATGTTACAATCTAGGGGCTTGTAACATAAAATTAGTTTAATTGATTCTATGAAAATAGAATTAATTAATTCTTAGGGTGTTATTAAAGCCTTGGATAAATATCCAAGGCTTTTTTCTGTCAAAAAAAAAATTAAAATATACGTATAGTTACGTATAGTATTGCTTTAAAATTATTTGCAATTTTACATCAGCTATTAATCAATACCTCAAACTAAGTTCTTAAAAGCTCTAAATTAATTTTTAGTTTAGAGTTTTTTAAAAAAAAACAGATCTATGGAAACAATGAAAGATAATACTTCGAAACGAGATAAGTTATTTATAATTCTATTAATCATAAGTTCTATAATTATAATATCTGCAAATATTGCTGTTAATTTTTTTGGTTAGTTCTTATTTAAGAACTATTAAAACAAGCAAACATTGAGCAAAAGACAATTTGTCATAAACAAATATTGATTTAATTTAAAAACCCTTAACTTCAAAAATATTTTGAAATTAAAAATTTACATTACTTTATTTTTAGCATCTGTTTTTTATATAACAGATGCTCAAAGCAATTACTACTATTATTATAAAGGCGAAAAAATCTATCTAACGTTAGATAAAAGTGCGTTATCCATTAGTGTTTTTCAAAATTTTCAGAAACCTTCGTTAAATAACGTTGGTTTAAAATCGTATGACTTAAGAGATGATAATTCTTTAAATACGCCTTCAAATTTAAAGTATGCAACAATAGAGTTCGAAACTACACCTTCGGATTTGGAATATTTACAAAAAGTAAATAGTATAAAAAACACTCAAGATATAAGGACAGTATATCCCAACTTTATTGGAGAAAATAATATTAAGATAGGACTTTCTGATTATTTATATGTAAAACTTAAAGACCCAAATGACTATTCTATATTACAGCAAAAAGCTGCAGAGAAAGACTTAACTATAATTGAGCAAGATCCATTTATGCCATTATGGTATATATTGAGATGCACGCCCAATACAATTGAGCATTCTTTAAACGTAGCTAATAGTTTATTTGAAACTGGTCTTTTTGCTTCCGCAGTACCAGATTTGTTAACGAATATTAATCTACCATCTACCATAAATACTGCATGTGCTAACGATACAAATTTTGGAGATTTATGGGGTTTACAAAATAATGCTAACCCAGATATTGATATAAATATCTGTGATGCATGGACAATAACCGAAGGCACAGGAATCAAAGTGGCTGTAATTGATACTGGTATAGAATTAACTCATGACGATTTAGTAGATAATTTATCTCCTCTAAGCTATGATACCGCAACCAATAGTTCCCCATCCGTTATAAGTTATAATAATAGTTTACCACAACATGGAACATTTGTTGCTGGTGTTATAGGAGCTATTAAAGATAATAATCTTCAGGTTGTAGGTGTAGCTCCAAAAAGCACATTAATTTCTATTAGTTTTGATATTGCTAATGATTCAAATATCTTGTTTAACTTGTCACAAGGTATAAATTGGGCGTGGCAAAATGGAGCAGACGTTATAAATAATTCATGGAATTCACATCTACAATTTGATCCTATTGATGATGCTATTGAAAATGCATTAAATAATGGAAGAAATGGATTAGGTACAGTTGTAGTTTTTGCAGTAGGTAATGACGATAGTACAGTTAATTACCCTGCCAATACTAACAATGATATTTTAGCAGTAGGTGCACTTAATAGAAATGGCACAAGATCAATCTTTTCAAATTTTGGTACAAAATTAGACGTAGTTGCACCAGGAGAAGAAATCACCTCAACAACATTGTTTAATGCAATCACAGAAAGTCAGGGAACATCTTATGCTGCACCATACTCCTCAGGCGTTGCGGCATTAATCCTTTCTGTAAACCCATGCTTAAGCCCTCGTCAAGTCAATAATATTCTTGAAAGCACAGCACAAAAAGTGGGTGGATATAATTATACCAATGTTAACTACCGATTTAATGGGATATGGAATGGCGAAATGGGCTATGGTTTAATTGATGCTTATGAAGCTGTGCAAATGGCACAGAGTATGGGATCAACGTCATTAGATTTGCATATAAAAGATTCTTTCGATGATTCAGGGGCAGAACCAAATAATGCAACCGAGCACATGTGGAGAAGTCAAGATATTTGGATAAGAAATGGTGATGATGGTGGCGTAAGACATTTAAATCCCGAATATAGGTCTAATGATAATCCTAACTTTATTTATGTTAGAGTTATTAACAAAAGTTGTGTTGCTTCAACAGGTAGTGAAACACTGACAGTGAATTGGGCAAAAGCCAATACAGCATTAGCTTGGCCTCAAAATTGGGATGGTAGTTTACAAAACGATGGAGGTTTTGATTTAGGGGGTGTGCTGTCTCCCGTTACTATTCCTATTTTACAAGCAGGAGAAGAAACCATTGTAAAGGTTCCGTGGGTCGTGCCAAATCCTGAAAATTATGGTAATAATGAAAATCCATGGCATTTTTGTTTGATTGCGAGAATCGATGCTAACAACGACCCTTTAAGTTCGCCTTATTCAAGTAACCCTAATATAATGGTTAGAAATAATAATAACCAAGCTTGGAAAAATGTTACCGTTGTAGATTTAGTAGCGGACAGAACTAGTGCCATGGTTATGGTGGCAAACCCATCAGATGATGCTCGCACCTTTTTCTTAGAACTCCAACAAGAAACCAACGAGGAGGGTAAACCTATTTTTGATGAAGCAGAAGTTACTCTCAAGATGGATGATGTACTGTTTAATGCATGGGAACGTGGCGGTAAGGAAGCACAGTTAGTTGAAGATAAACAAGATGAAAAATATAAGTTGGTTATAGGTAACCACGTTATACTAGATAATATTATGTTTAATCCAAAGGAAATGGGATTACTAACATTAGATTTTAACTTCTTAACCAAAGAATTAACAGACAAAACTGAGTTTACTTATCATGTCATTCAAAGAGATGTGCATACAGGAGAAGTTATGGGAGGCGAAACTTTTGTAATACGCAAAAATGTTCGCGATATCTTTATTGCAGATGCAGGTAATGATAAAGAAATAGATGAAAATGAAACGGTTATCTTGAGTGCAGCGCAAATTAATGAAGCGGCTATTTATAATTGGTACGACACTGAAGGTAACTTAATTTATCAAGGCAAAGATTTAACAGTTTCTGCGGATGTAACAGAAAAATATAAATTGGAAATTATTGCAGACGCGGATGGTTATAAAGATTATGATGAGATAGAGGTAAAATTAAAACCTAGCAGTATAGAAAATATATCTCCTAACCCTTCATCTAACACCATACAGGTAAATTATAAACTCAATGGTATAAATTCTGCTTATTTAATGGTGGTAGGACAATATGGAACAAACGGAACATCTAACAATTATGTATTAGATACAAATACGTCCCAAACAATAGTGAATATAACTAACTACGATAATGGCTATTACACCATTGCATTAGTTTGTGATGGGGAAATTGTGGACGCTAAGAATTTATTAAAACAATAATCAATTAAAATGCCCAAGAATATCTTGGGCATTAAAGTTTAAAGTTATAAATTATGAGAACACTACTTTTATTATTAATGTTAATTTTTGTTGTTAGCTGCAACAACGACGATGATAACAATCCTGAATTTCAACCCACAGAAATAGCATTTACAGAGGTAGGAAGAGGTTCATTATTAGGAAATGGAGATGAAGGCATATCAGAATCAATTTTACTTATTAATACAGATACAGATTGGCAAAATTTAATGACACAAATGAATATTAATGGAAATACTACGGCAGGTTTTTCTGAAACTGATATTGATTTTGAAACCTATTCAATTATTGCAGTTTTCTTAGACGTAAAACTGACAAGTTGGTATTTAGAGATTACCAATATCATTGAAAATGAAACTAACATTACAGTAACTATTGATGAATATCAACCCATTATATTTTTAAATAGTATCACACAACCTTTCCACATTGTTAAAATACCAAAAACGGACAAACCTATTGTATTAGATTAGTCTAGTTTTAAAAAAACTATTAGTTAGTTCCTCCTATTGCTAGTGAGAACCAAAAAAAAGCGCAACTCCATTGGAATTGCGCTTTTTATATTTTAATAAAGAAAGACCTACATTTCTAAAGCCTTCTTTACATTATTATCCATTAATAATTCTTCCGGATTTTCTAATGCTTCTTTTACAGCAACTAAGAATCCTACTGACTCTTTACCATCAATAATTCTATGGTCATAAGATAAAGCCACATACATCATTGGATGTATTTCAACTTTTCCGTCCACAGCAATTGGACGCTGTATGATATTATGCATTCCTAAAATTCCACTTTGTGGTGGATTAATTATTGGAGTCGATAACATACTTCCAAACACTCCACCATTTGTAATTGTAAATGTACCTCCTGTCATTTCATCAACAGTAATCTGACCATCTCTAGCTCTCAATGCTAAACGTTTTACTTCAGACTCAACACCTCTAAACGTTAGATTTTCAGCATTTCTAATTACCGGTACCATTAATCCTTTTGGTCCTGAAACTGCAATACTAATATCTACAAAATCGTAAGTCAACATTTGTTTTCCATCGATCATAGAATTTACAGCTGGATACATTTTTAATGCTCTAACAACAGCTAAAGAAAAGAAACTCATAAACCCAAGACTTACTCCATGTTTTGCTTTAAAGTCTTCTTTGTATTGTTTACGTAATTCAAAAATTGGTGTCATATTAACCTCATTAAATGTGGTTAACATCGCTGTTGTATTTTTAGCTTCAACTAATCGCTCAGCTACTTTACGACGCAACATTGACATTTTGCTATGCGTAGAACTTCTGTTTCCGCCTGTTGGTGTGCCCATTGAAGGTACCGCATTTACAGCATCATCTTTAGTAATTCTTCCATCCTTACCTGTACCTGAAATAGAACTTGCATCAATTCCTTTTTCTGCTAGTACTTTTTTAGCAGCAGGACTTGCCGTACCTGTTGCATACGTTTTAGATTCAGTAGTAACAGGTTTTGGATCTTCCTTTTTTGGTGCTTCTTCTTTTTCTTTGTCCTCTGTAGCTTTAGCAGAAGAGGATTCTGGCTTTGCAGCACTGGTATCAATTAAGCATACGACAGCTCCAACTTCAACTGCATCACCTTCTTCAGCTTTTAGTGTAATTATTCCACTAGCTTCAGCTGGCAGTTCTAAAGTTGCTTTGTCACTATCTACTTCAGCAATCGCTTGATCTTTTTCTACATAGTCTCCGTCTTGCACTAACCATTCTGCAATTTCTACTTCAGTAATTGATTCGCCTGGTGAAGGCACTTTCATTTCTAAAATCATGGGCTTTATTTTATTTAAGCTGTTATACCAAATAAACTTCAAAATAATCAATTAAGTTCGTTTCTTTTTTCTCTATATTTCAATATAAAATATCATCATAACTAAAGCTATGTTAAGATTTTCTATTTCATCTTTAGAAAAAATAATTCAAACTTATTATCAATCATTTTAAAACTCATTAGGTATGATTTGAGTTGTATTATTTCTTTTATCTCTGGTTGCTTTTGGTTTTATCAAAAACGTAATCTATAACTTCTTTATGACGTTTTTTAGAACGAACAGAACTACCTGCTGCTGGTGCTCCATAAGGTCTTCTACTCGCTCCTCTAAACTGTCTAGCTTCATCAAAATGCATTATTAAATGACTGTAAGCACCCATATTTCTTGGCTCTTCTTGTGCCCAAACGATATCGTCTGCATTTTTATATTTCTTAATGATTGCTCGCATTTCTTCAGCTGGAAGCGGGAACAATTGTTCTATTCTAACTAAGGCAACATCATCTCTTTCTAGCTTTTCTTGTTCTTCAAGTAAATCATAATAGAATTTACCCGCTACAAAAACTAGGGTTTTTACTTTATCTGCCTTGGCATTTTCATCATCTATTAGCATCTGGAAATTTCCATTTACAAATTCATCTACAGTAGATACTACTTTAGGATGACGCAATAAACTCTTTGGCGTAAAAACAATTAAAGGCTTTCTGAAATTAGCTTTCATTTGCCTGCGCAATAGGTGGAACATATTTGCTGGAGTCGTACAATCTGCAACAAACATATTATCCTTTGCGCACATTTGTAAAAAACGCTCCATACGACCAGAGGAATGTTCTGCTCCCTGGCCTTCATAACCATGTGGCAATAACATTACCAAGCCGTTTTGCGTTTTCCATTTATCTTCACCCGAAGATATATATTGGTCTATCATAATCTGAGCGCCATTGCTAAAATCACCAAATTGTGCTTCCCAAATAGTTAATGTATTCGGGCTTGCCATGGCGTAACCATAATCGAAACCTACAACACCATATTCGGATAGCAAAGAATTGTAGATATTGAATTGACCTTGGTCATCAGAAATATTTTTATGTAATATGATTTCTTCTTCGCTATCTTCAACTTTAACCACTGCATGACGATGCGAAAATGTTCCTCGCTCAACATCTTGACCGGATATTCTAACATCAAAACCTTCAGCTAAAAGTGAACCATAGGCCAAATGTTCTCCCATTGCCCAATCCAATCGATTTTCATCAAACATGGTTTGACGAGATTCAATTAATCTTTGAATTTTACGAATAAACTTTTTATCAGATGGTAGATTAGAAATAACTTTAGTAATAGCTTTCAAAACTGTTTTAGAGACTGTTGTATCAATAGTCTCCATCATAACACCTTCAGTCACTCTGGTTAAACCCTTCCACTCCTCTTGCATAAAAGCGGTAATCTCGGTTTTAGCTTCTTTACGAGAATCTTCTAGTTTTTCCTCTAACTTTTCTTTATACTTAGATTCAATATGCTTCACATAACCTTCATCAATTACGCCTTCATCTAATAATCGTTGAGCATAAATATCTCTTGGGTTTTTGTGTTTTGATATGGCTTTATAAAGCAAGGGTTGTGTAAACTTAGGCTCATCACCTTCATTATGTCCATATTTTCTATAACCTAGTAAATCTATAAACACATCGCGTTTAAATTTCATTCTAAAATGTAGCGCAAAAAGTGCGGCATGTACCACAGCTTCTGCATCATCTGAATTTACATGAAGTACAGGTGATAAAGTTACTTTGGCCACATCAGTACAATATGTACTCGAACGACCATCTAAATAATTGGTTGTAAATCCTATTTGATTATTAACAACAATATGAATTGTTCCATTGGTTTTATAACCATCTAGTTGCGCCATCTGCACTACTTCATAAACCAATCCCTGTCCTGCTATAGCAGCATCTCCATGCACCACAATCGGAAGTACTTGTGAAGCATCAGTTATTTCCTCTTTATCTTGTTTCGCTCGTGCTATTCCTTGTACAACAGCACCTACAGTCTCTAAATGCGATGGATTTGGCGCAATATTTAGATTAATCTTTTTGTTGTTATAAGTCTCTCGATTACTTGTCCAACCTAAGTGATATTTCACATCTCCGTCAAATACTTTTTCTTCATAATCTTTACCATCAAACTCACTAAAAATATCTTTTGCTGATTTTCCAAAAATATTAGTCAGAGTACTTAAACGACCTCTATGAGACATTCCCATTACAAACTCCTTTACGCCTTCATCTGCGGCTTTTTCTATGATTGCATCTACTGCAGGAATTAAAGATTCGTTCCCTTCTAAAGAAAAACGCTTTTGACCTACATATTTTGTATGAAGAAAAGACTCGAAAGCAACTGCTTGATTTAATTTTTTTAGAATATATTTCTTTTCGTCAGTAGTAAATATGGTATGATTGTCATTTATATTTAACTTATTTTGAATCCACTGAATTTCCTCAGGTTTTCTTATATACATATACTCTACACCAATTGAACCACAGTAAATACTTTCTAAGTGATCTATGATATTTTGAAGTGTTGCTGAGTTTAATCCTAGAATTTCTCCAGCAGAAAATTTAGTGCCTAAATCATTTTGATTTAATCCAAAATTTTCAATTTCTAAAGTTGGTGCGTATTTACGTCTTGCTCTAACGGGATTTGTTTTAGTAAACAAATGTCCACGGTTTCTATAACCATCAATAAGTTTTAAAACCTGAAATTCTTTTTGAAGTTGTTCTGGTATCTGAGTAGATACTCCTTCAATAATTTCATCTTCCATTCCATAACTTTCCGAACCAAAATCATAACCTTGAAAAAAGGCACGCCAACTTGGTTCAACAGAATCAGGATTTTTTAGGTATTGGTCGTATAAATCAGCAAAATATGCTGTATGCGCTGCGTTGAGAAAGGAATATTTATCCATTACTTTTTATGAGACGTTGTCGTTTCAACAAAATTTATTCAAAAATACAACTTTTGCTAAAAATAGATGTGGTTTTATTATATTTATAACAATTAGAAAAGAACCATTTTCAATATGATAAATTATAATTCAATTAGGATTAAAAAATTCATTTTATCTAGCTTCTTAATGTGCTTTTTTATCTCATTTTCATTTTCTCAAAATACGTCATCAAAAACAAGTGATTTTTGGAAAAATGTACAATTTGGAGGAGGCTTAGGCTTAAATTTAGCCGAGGGCTTTTTTAGCGGAGGGTTATCGCCCTCAGTACTCTATAGAGTTAACCCATATGTTGCCACAGGTGTTGGTCTAAATTTTATGTATAGTTCTCAACGCGATGTTTTTAAATCTACAGTTTTAGGAGGAAGTATTTTAGGTCTATTCAATCCTTATAGAGAACTTCAAATATCAACAGAATTCGAACAACTTTTTGTAAGTAGAAATTTTAACGAACAATTTGCGAACTATGCAGATGATGATTATTCGTATCCTGCTTTATTTTTAGGACTGGGCTATACAAGTGGCAATGTAACTTTTGGTATAAGATACGATGTTTTATATGATAAAGATAAAAGTATTCAAAATGAAGCTTGGATGCCTTTTGTTCGATTTTGGTTTTAAAAATATAATGCTAGTACTGACTTATCTTTTTTTATCTGTTTAGAAAGTGTCCCTAAGGTTGTTGTTTTAAAATTTAGTGTGATTTTTTATTTTTCATCATAAGTTAAGTGGTGCAAAAAGTATGGATTATTACTATCACACTTTTTTATATTCAGAAAATAAGAATTATATTCTTTAAGTACATTTATAGGTGCTTCACCTATATTTATAATTATTTTGTATTCTTCTGTAAAATGAACAGCTAACTAGAAAATCGCCCTTTCTCCGTACTTAGCTGTATTTAAAAACAT
>TARA_R110002111_G_scaffold256739_2_pt1 | contig 13121 bp, 5 predicted proteins | sample TARA_R110002111 | Tara Oceans TARA_R110002111 (sample SAMEA4397363) | marine metagenome | biome: Polar Biome; feature: [ZZZ] marine water layer (ENVO:01000295); material: water (ENVO:00002006), including particulate matter (ENVO:01000060) such as... | depth 199 m | reverse complement strand
TAAACAGTCGTCGCAATCTCACCCAGCGGATTGATGCTGGCGATGGCCCGCCCCGCCTGATCGTAAACAGTGGTCGTAATTTCATTTAGCGGATTGATGATGGCGGTTGTTCGTCCCGCACTATCGTAAGTTATCGTTAAGGTCTCATTCAAAGCGTTGATCGATGCGGTCGCACGACCAGCAGCGTCATAGACGGTGGTGGTAATTTCATTCAACGGATCGGTGACCGCGATGGCCTGACCGGCGGAATCGTAAGTCGTGGTGGTGATCTGATTCAGTGCATCAATGGTGCGCGTTACTCTTCCGGCGGCATCGTAGACAGTGGTTGTGCGATAGCCAAGCGCATTAATTTCCACGGTCGGTTGACCGGCCGCGTCGTAAACCGTCGTCGTCACTTCATCATTCGCATCGACGGTGTTGATCTGCTGTCCGGCAGCGTCATAAGTGGTTGTGGTACGATATCCCAGCGGATCGATCTCGGCAATCTGCTGGCCGACCGCATCATAAACCGTCGTCGTCCGTTCCAGTAAGGGATTCACGCTGGCAACCGCTCGACCGGCGGCGTCGTAGACAGTGGTGGTGATTTCGTTTAACGGATTAATGCTGGCGACCGCTCTGCCAGCAGTGTCATAACTGGTGGTGGTGATCTCATTCAGCGGATTGACGTTTGCGGTTTCCCGGCCTGCTGCGTCATAGACCATTGTTGACCGCTCACCCAGAGCGTTAATGGAGGCAATTTCCCGACCGGCACTGTCATAAACGCTGGTGGTTCGTTCGGATTCCGGATTGATGGTCGCGGTCGGTTGACCTGCAGCATCATACACGGTCGTTGTGATTTCACTGAGCGGATTGATGCTGGCAATCGCCCGGCCTGCCGCATCAAAGACCGTGGTGTTGCGATCGCCCAGCGGATTGACTTCGGCAATCGTGCGCCCGGCGTTGTCATAGACGGTTGTGGTGATTTCATTTAAGGGGTTGATCGATGCGATTGCCTGGCCGGCAGCGTCATAGGCAGTGGTGGTGATTTCATTCAAGGGATTCGTGACGGAAACCGGCTGGCCTGCGGCATCATAGGCGGTGGTCGTGATCTGATTCAGCGGATCGGTGACCGCAATCGCCTGCCCGGCGGCATCGTAGGTGGTCGTGGTGCGATTACCGAGCGCATTAATTTCCGCCACAGGTTGGCCAGCCGCGTCGTAAATCGTCGTCGTCACTTCATCATTCGCATTGACGGTGCTAATCTGCTGTCCGGCAGCATCATAGATATTGGTGGTGCGATAACCCAGCGGATCGATCTCGGCGATTTCCTGCCCAACGGCGTCGTAAACGGTTGTCGTCCGTTCCAGCAAGGGGTTCACACTGGCAACCGCCCGCCCGGCGGCATCGTAGACAGTCGTGGTGATTTCGTTTAACGGATTGATACTGGCGACCGCTCTACCAGCGGCGTCGTAGGTCGTCGTGGTCGTTTCATTCAGCGGATCGGTGGTCGCGATTTCCCGTCCGGCAGCGTCATAGACCATCGTCGTGCGTTCATTCAGTGCATTGATCGAGGCAATTTCCCGTCCGGCACTGTCATAGGCACTGGTGGTTCGCTCGGATTCTGCATTAATGGTCGCGACGGTTTGTCCAGCGGCATCGTAGACGGTAGTGGTGGTTTCATTGAGCGGATTAGTGCTGGCGATCGCCTGACCGGCGGCATCGTAGACCGTTGTCGTGCGATCCCCCAGCGGATTGACATCGGCGATCGTGCGGCCGGCGTTGTCGTAGACGGTGGTGGTGATCTGATTTAATGGATTCGTCGAAGCGACAGCGCGTCCGGCGGCGTCGTAGGTTGTTGTCGTCGTCTGATTCAGCGGATCGATGACCGCGATGGCCTGGCCGGCGGCATTGTAAGTCGTCGTCGTAATCTGCCCCAGTGGATCGATCGAGCGAATCTGGCGACCGGCGTCATCATAGACACTGGTGGTCCGCTGGCCCAGGGCATCGATGGAGGCAATCTGTTGTCCGGCTGCATCGTAGACGGTGGTGGTGATGTCGCCGTTGGCATTGATCGTGCTGATTTGTCTGCCTGCTGCGTCATAGGTCGACGTGGTGCGGAATCCTAAAGGATCGATGGTGGCACTGACCAGTCCCTGCAGATCATAAACGGTCGTGGTGCGTTCGCCTTCGGGATTGACGTCTGCAATTTTCTGACCGGCGGCATCATAGACCTGCGTGCTGCGCTGGCCCAGCGGGTTAATCGTGGCGACCTGTTGACCATCGTCATTGTAAACGTTCGTGGTTATCTCGCCGAGGGGGTTTGTGGTCGAGATCCGCCGTCCGTCGAGATCATAGGCGTACGTGGTGATTTGATTCAGCGGATCGATGGTGGCGGTGACTCTGCCATCAGCGTCATAAACGGTCGTTGTGGTTTCATTCAGTGGATTTATCGAAGCGACCGCGCGGCCGGCGGCATCGTAGGCGGTGGTGGTCCGATTGCCCAGGGGGTCGACGGTGGCGACCGGTCGGGAGGCGTTGTCATAGACGGTGGTCGTACGATCGCCTAAGGGGTTGATGGTGGCGATGGCGCGGTTGTCGTCGTCGTAGACGGTCGTCGTACGCTCGCCGAGAGGGTTGATGGTGGCAATGGGCAGGCTGTCGTCGTTATAGACGGTGGTTGTAATCGCGCCCAGGGGATTGGTGGAACTGATCTGACGTCCGAGTACATCGTAAGTGAATGAAGTGCGATTTCCCAGCGCGTCGATGGAGACTGTCAACAGATTGCTGGAGTTAAAGACAGACTGTTGTGTCTGGGAGTCCGGGTTAGTCACGGAAGTCTGATTGCCATCAGCGTCGTAGGTATACGATGTCCGATATCCGGCCGGGTTGACCCGTGCAATAACCCGCCCGTCGTTATCCAGCACAGTGGTGGTAATTCGATTCAAAGGGTCAACGGTAGCGATCGGTCTGGCGCTGAGATCATAGACGGTGGTTGTCCGGTACAACATCGGGCTGACTTGTGCCACAGGGAGCCACAGGTTGTTGTAAACGGTTGTGGTCAATAATCCGGAAGGGGCTACGGCCCTAATGGGGTTGCCGACACTATCGTAAACTCTTGTGGAACGCGTTCCCAACGGTGTGACTGTGGCGACAGGTCGCTGGTCGGCGTCATACACAGTGGTTGTGATCTGTCCCAGCGGGTTTTGAGATTGTATCTGGTTCCCATTGGCATCGTAGGCATAGGTTACGCGTTCGCTGAGGGGGTTTATTTGGGCGAGAAGCAGGTTGTTTTCGTTCCGCAGATTTTGCGAAACTAGTCCCAGAGGAGAAGTCGTTGCAGCAATTTGATTGTTTGCGTTGTAGGAAAAAGTGGTTCGGTTTCCGGAAGGAGAAATCCTGGCAACCTGATTTCCGACAGTGTCATAGACGTTGGTTTGCGCTAAGCCTAAGGGTTTAATGGTGCTTGTGAGTAGGCCGTTAGAGTCGTATGTATAAGTCACTCTCGTGCCATTGGGATTTTCCTGCAAGTTGATATTGCCCAGGGAGTCATAGGCAAATGTCGTACGTGATCCATTCCAGTTTACCCAGCCACGTAATTTATTATTCGAGTCGTAATTAAAACTGGCCACATTTTGGACACCTGTCTCCAGACTGGATAAATACATCTGGCCCTGGTTTCCGGTGTATTGTGTAAATGTCGTGCGGATTCCTGAGGGAGTCACTGTGCCACCCGGATACTGATTATCGTAGGGGTAAGACCATAGCTGCCCGTTCTTTTCAATACTCAATGTACGGCCGAGATTGTCTGAGATGACCGTCGTTCTGCGCAGAACCGGATCAACGACAACCTGTGTGGTAGCATTCGGATAGGAAATGTCGAACTGTGATCCGGTGGGAATGGTGTAAGCAGTAACCCGATCTTCTGAGTCGTAGGAGTATGTTGTGATGTTTCCCTCCGGGGTTTCCATGGATGTGATATTCAGATTCGCATCATACGACAGAGAATAGACGCCTCCCCCGGCCGGTTGGAATGTTTTCAGCTTCGTGTTGTTTTCATAAGTGAGTTTGGTCTCGCGATTGCTGGAATCATAGATCGTCGTGATATGAGGTTGTGGGTCGGTGTTATATTCAAACGTGAAAGTTTGGCCTCCCGGTCCAACCAGAGACTCTGGCACAGAAGCTTCACCGACCAGCATGCGAGTGATTTCCCAGATGGCACCAGCCTTATTAATTTCTACCAGGAGACCATCTTCGTTAAAGGTCCATTTGGTATTCTGGACAACGTTTGTAAGCGTCCAACCAGTGGGCGTCTCTTTTTTCAGCGTCATGCTGATGCCATCAGACGATGTATAGTTACCATCGACATCTTTGTCGTTAAATTCATAGGCCCCGCCATCACCTAAAATGATGAGCACATTGTCTATGTTGATGCCCCCCGAGCTTGAAGAGCTGCTTGAAGAGCTGCTCTCTATATCCAGGGGGATTAATTGAGCGTCGAAATTGGGTATAAAACCGTAGCCGCCGACACCCTCCATCTGTATGGATGAGAGGTAGGAGAATCGTGGTTGAAAGTTATTTTTTCCGTTGTTCGGTGGCGAAAATGAACCCGCAATGGAACCATCTGCTTGAGGGGTCAGCACTATTCCACTCATGATTACTTATCCTTGTTTCATATCCTTTAAGGCTTTACATCTCTTCAGCAGTTCTCATTTTGCTAGTCGCATGAGCCATCCTGGTAACAGCATGAGTTCACTTCGAGACAGCATGGGTCATCCTGGTCACAGCATGCAGCCTCTTTATTGGTCTGACGGGGAAAAGTAGAAGGCACGAATGCAGCTGGGACGTTGGGCGGAGGCGTTATGACAGCTCCACTTGCATTGCGACCCCATACAATTGGTTGGCTTCCGAGTCCGCCGCCACCGCCTGTGGGGCTTTTGATGTACCGGAATACAACGGTGCCCGACCACAAGACTCTGTTGTTGGAATTACATTTCACATAATAATTTGTTACTGATCCCAGAGTATTTGTGTAAGGTTTGATAATTACGTTGCATCCGGTACCTGATATCGTTGCATTGTCTGCAGACCAATAGATATCGTCACAGCTTCCTGTGCTTAATATTGCAGTGAGCGCAATTCCGTCTAGATTCTTTGCATTTGCTCTGAAATTAGTATGTAGAGCATTCGGATAATTCGTATATTGTGAACCACCTGAAGTGACATTTACTGCTGAAACTTCCGGGCATCCATCAGATGAACTTGAATTACTACCAGTTGAGCTTGAGTTGGATGTCGATGAAGAGTTGGATGACGATGATGAACTGGATGACGATGATGAACTGGATGACGATGATGAACTGGATGACGAAGACGAACTGGAAGACGAACTGGAAGACGAAGACGAACTGGAAGACGAAGACGAACTGGAAGACGAAGACGATGTACTGGATGACGAAGGAGGATGGGTTGAAGAACTAGATGGCGAAGTAGAACTCGAAGGCGAAGTAGAACTCGAAGGGCTTCCCGATGAGCCGGAACTTCCCAAACCGTAGAACATGGCCATGGCACCCAGGCTTAGTTCAGGTGCAATATAAAATGAGCTTTTGGTTGTATCCGGGGCAGTAAACGAGACTCGAATATTCTGAGGCCAACCATTTGACACTACTTGATCTGCAGGAAAATCCAGATTCATTTTCAACAAAATCGGATTTGATAAATCACAGATACTTAATGCAGTCCATTCAGGCCCCTGGACACTCCCTTCAAGTTTAAACCAAACTTCAAAAGTGCCATTTTTTGTTTGATTGGCTATAAAAATCGCTCTATTTAGTTGTTGCCTGGATGTAAAGGATAATTCCCAGCTACTGCTTTTCAGGCCCCGCTCTCGTAAGCTTAGTTGGTAGTCACCGTTGAACTCTGAAAGACTGCCGGAAGCACCATTAATCCAAACGTGGACTTGCTCAGAGATATTTGACTGCGAATTGTTTCCTGCCGGTTTTGCACTCATAACCTTATCCGAATCCATCTAGACAGTTACGGTTTATTGTGAATGAATGTATCTATAGTGTTTATTTTTCATAAATATGTCAGGAAAATACTCAAAATATCTATACTGACGAATAACAATGGACATAAGGTTTAGTATGATAATAGTATGTTATGATTAGATCAATATAATTAATAAATAATTTTGCAATCAAATGAAACATAAGTTCATGTGTCCTGGTTTCAACAATGGATTTGTATGAGGTTTGTGCTATCAGTTTTGGGGATTAATTCAGGTGTATCTTTCTCGTAAAAGCCAAGTTCAGCCAAACTAAGCAGTGTGTCTATATGTTTAATATGATGGTCAGTTATTTTGATCTGATTAAGGAGAAATAGGTATGTTTCATCTATCTGTATAGATAGTATGAGATCTGAGAAGATTCTAATGTATATTCATGTTTGGATGAAAATGTATATTGACCTGTTGGGTAATATTTTGCATAAAGCAAGGTCTCTCACTGCATCGATATCGGAACAGAAAATAGTAGATATCATTTGCTCATTTTTTATGATCCAAGGTGAATTATGATATTCGAGGTTCTCCCTGTTTATAGGTTTAAGTTAAGTTAGATTGATTGAATTCAACATTCCGAGGTCACTCAAGTAAGATGAATTTCTGACTTAACGTTCCAGTATTTGTGATTCGTAATTTGAAATGATTATTTATGATTGACTCACTTTGCGTTATCGGTCATCCAAGTTCACTTGGTGGTGCAGACACGGAACTTGACCATCAGATATATTGCTGGCAGGCAATGGGAGTCGAAGTTCACATCTGCCCGACGGGCCCAGTCGACAATAATCTCAAAGCAATGCAGATGGAAAAACGCAGGTGCGTTTACCACGCTGCCAATGATTGGCCTTCTCTCGAAGGAATGCACTGCATTTCATTCTGTAATGGGCAGTTCCTGAAGCATGCTGAAGTAATCAAACGCTACGCCCGCTCGACCACGTTCGTCAACTGTATGTCCTGGAACTTCGACAGAGAGATCGCAGGACAGTCCCAAGGCTTGATTGACTTTCATCTCTATCAGACGCAGCATTCTTTTGAGAAAGTCAGTCAAAAATTGAAAGGCCAAGGGACCTACCGTCCGCTGGCATTCAAACCATACTTTCATGCCGACGGTTTTCCGTACATCGATGACCGCCCACAGGACAAATTCCGCTTCGGACGAATCTCGCGCGACGACGGTGATAAGTTCGGTTCTCGGCAACTCTGGATTTACGAATCAATAGCCGCTCCTCTTCTTAAAGAGGGCCTGATTTTGGGCTGGGGTTCCAAAGCCGAAAAGAAATATGGTCGCCGTCCAGATTCATACATCAGTGTCCTCCCTCCCGGATCGATCAGTCAGCGAGCTTTCTATACCCAATGCGAAGCAATTATCATGACCACAGATACTTTCGAGAACCTTCCTCGCGTCGGTTTTGAGGCTATGGCCTCTGGTTCAATCCTGATCGTTGATAATCGGGGTGGTTGGAAGCTTGAGGTCGAAGATGGTGTGACTGGTTGGCTCTGCAATGATGACCGTGAATTCGTGTACAAGGCATCTCGCTGCGCTTTCGAATATGAAGAACGTAAAAAAATGCGACTTGCTGCACTAAGAAAACTGCAAAATGAGTGGGGATTGCAACCCGCTATGGACTCGTGGGCATACGTCTTCGAACAGTGGGAAATATTGACACGAAAGAATTCATTATCAGCATATTCTGCTTAGGATTAGGGAGAAGAATGAGCAGTTGGACTAAAGAAACAATTCTGGAACGCTATCACCAAGCGGCAAAGAACGGACGTCCCTACACCTGGTTTAACTATCAGCCGATCAACTTACTGGGTTATGAGGAGACTCTACCAAACAGCGGAAGAAATTGTTTTGATCGGAGTGAAGCCATTGCAGCACATTTGCGCGCGGAATTCGGGGATGAGCCGCTGAAAATCATTGATTGGGGATGCAACCATGGCTTCTTTTGTTTTGAGCTAGCAAAGCTGGGCCATCAAGTGACGGGAGTTGATAGCAATCGAGAAAATGTCGAGTTATGCCGTTATTTGGCAGGGACAAATAACTTCCCAGAAACGCCGCAGTTTTTTCACGATGAGCTATCAGCGGAGACTCTGCCCAATTACTGCGACTATGACATTGCTCTCTGCTTTTCTGTTCTTCACCACTTAGACAAACAAAAGATCCAAACACTGAAGAAAATGGCGGAAACATATCCTCATTCCTATATTGAAATGGACGGAGCGGGATACGGTTTCAATCTTTTGTTTACATTTTACTGGCAACTCGAAGAGATCATCGAAACAAAGGATCGTTATGGAAGCGGTCATCGCACACGAAAAACATGGTACGTCTCTAATAGTTGCAATGGGAGTGATTACCGGAGCATAAAAGAAAGAAACCTGGTCGGCTCACGTGGTGTATTTCGAGTGAATCGTGATCAGAAGACGACTATAGTGAAGCGAGAATTAAATATCGGCAATACTCATACTTGGATTCATACAGGTCTGTCTCACGAAAGAGAAATGTATCGAAAACTCGAAGGAGTTCGATTCTTTCCCCGATTACTCGATAGTGGTACTGAAAACGATTTTCAATGGATTGAGTTGGAATACGTGCAAGAAGATGGCTGTTTTTCAACTGACGAACTCACTCTGTTCTATGATTACCTTGCAGCGAACAAACTGTTCATGCTAGATCTGACTACAGATTCTTTTCTTTTCACGGATGGGCAGTTAAAAGTCATCGATTTGGAATCCTTATTCCCAGTGGAACACACCTTGGCTGATCTCATCCATGTACAAACTCGACGCTCGTCACTTTCGTTGGACTCATACGACAAACAATTGCGTTACCTGTTGAAGCGATTGGGTGGATGATCAATCATTGATTGTCCAGCAACTGCACTATTTATATTACGCACAGGACGATAAAATGATTCTTAACTGGGACGAAATCTATGAATCGCGGGGAATGTATAGTGGACACGGATCCCGAGGGGCTTGTGCAAAAAAAAAGGCCGCCGCGATTGAGCATGCAATCGCAACCAATCATCCAAAATCCATTTTGGATGTTGGTTGCGGAGATCAGTATGTAATCAAGCACGTGGATCTCACAGGTATCGAATATGTCGGTATCGACTCTTCGCAATTTGCAATTGACCAACTAAAAGCACAGTCGAGCCAGCTAAATGTATCTTGCGAAGATTTTTTTGAGTCAAACCTCAATCGCTCTTTCGATTTGGTTGTCTGTCTCGATGTTCTAATACATCTAGATGATCCGATTGATTATCGCCGGTTCACCGAGCGCCTCAAGCGATTTGCGGCAAAAGCGATTCTTGTATCGGGATATACTCACGCCACATCAGGGATAACCCATTGTAAAGTTGTCCATTTTCACGAGTCGATCATCCAAACTTTCGCAGATTACGAATGTGAATCTTTGGCTGAGTATAGAGATGCTACACTTCTGCTCGTGAATCTACAAAAACATCGCAACCGAAGGCATACAATTTGGACATATTGGGAGACAAGGAAGAATCATACTCGTCCAGGATACCTCGATCTTTGCGAAGAAACATGGCATCATCACTGTGGGGATGATTTTGAGATTGTACGCGTTACCCCAGAAAATATTATACAATATATCCCAGACATCCTTCCTGAATGGCATCAAATAGAATGTCTTGCGCACAAAGCTGACTACTTGAGAGCAGTTCTCGTCCATCGCTATGGGGGTATATGGTTAGACTCTGACATGATTGTCTTGAGTAATCTCTCGCAAGTTATAGATCGCCTCCATGAGTCTGGATCAGATTTCATCGGATGTGGACGCCCTGGAAATCGACCGTCAAATGGGTTCTTTGGTGGCAAAGCAGGATCGCTCCTCCTTGAACAATATATTAAATCCATGGATGCGTTAATTCAATCTCGTGGTAACAATTTAAGATTTAAGTGGACCGAGTTAGGGTATGGCTTACTATGGCCCTTGACAAAAAACTACTCCTATTTTCAGTATGACTTTCGAATTGGTATCCCGATCCATCCAAGCCGATTTAGGGTGTATTTCGATCATCGCAAACTTGACGAACTGAGTGCAGCAGATTGCGACATTCGTCAAGATACATTAGTTGCTTATCTTTACAATGCGATGTTCCCTGTGTGGTTTAAACAGTTGCCCATACAAATTGTACTAAGGAGTCCTATAGTCATCAGCCAAATCATTCGTCGAGGACTAACGATTGCTCATTGGCAAGAGATTAACAATGCTGATCATCTTTTTGATCAAATAAAAGAGTTGAGGAACCGTAACGAAATTCCTGATATGCTGCGCCGATCTGGCCTGAACCACAACGTCTGCGAAATTGGTGTTCGGGCAGGTAATAATCTGAGTCAAATTATTACGGGAAGTAGACCGAGCAAGTTCGTTGGAATAGACTCTTGGAATTCCAGCGATATCCCCAGTCAAAATGATGCAGGATATTCTCAAGTTAAACAAGATCAGTTGGAATATCAAGTGCGCAATAAATTTGCAAAGTATGGTGATCGTGGAAGAATTATTCGAGGTTACTCCTTCGAAGTTTCCAAACAGTTTCCGGATGGCTACTTCGACTACATTTATATTGACGCTGATCATAGCTACGAAGCTGTTAAACAAGATCTGGAAGACTGGTATCCTAAAGTACGAGTTGGTGGTATTCTGGCAGGGCACGATTATGTCGATAGACACTCAAAGCATGTAAAATACGGTGTAATAAAAGCGGTAGACGAATTTGTCCGGGATCATAATATTCGTTATTTTGCGACGACTCCTGAGAATTATTCAAGTTGGTTGATCCTTAAGCAGGATATCCCCCAGGCAATTAATATTTGCTATTGGTCGATTGGATTTGGAAATGATAATCAACATGCGATGCTCCGCAGTCTAGTCAAATCTGCCCGATCTGTGGGGGTGAAAGAAGATTTTCATATCTGGACCGATGATGGGGTTAAAGTTTCTGGAAGTGAGCCCCATGTCTTTAACCGATCATACAATCCTCCGCCAGGGAATATGTTCAAGTTAGAGGTTCTGAAAACACTTAAAGACTACGACTATGATTATTATGTCTTTTTAGATGTGGATAACTACTTCATTCGTAAACCATCGGATGAATCCATTCACACTATGTTGCGACTGGCTGAGCCCTTTCATATACCCGTGGAAGCTAAAATAAATGAAGAAGCTTTCTCCAGTGAACAAACCAGTCAATTTCGGTGGCGGGGTATCACTCTACAAGACTTGATTAACATCTGGGCTAAAAGGGGGATGGAGGGGAAAAGCATTTACAATTTGAATGGCGGATTCTTCGTCATTAAACGGGATGAATGGAAAAGTGTTTATGATGCCTGTTGGGAAGGATTTGATATCGTGAAAAACGCAAAAGGATTAGAAAGAATTTCTGACGAAATTGCCTTTGCTTACGCGATGACTAAGTTGACTAATCCCGATGGGCATCAAATCAAACACAAGCATGTAAACGATACTTGGGCTGTGGATCGTGGAAATTTCCAAAACAAGTTGCCAGACGGAAAACCGTTTCTCTTTTGGACGAATTGGAATGGTAACAAATTCATGGTTGATCCGGCAATCGTACGTGCAATGAAGAGTAAGCCACAACTAATTGAATACGGTAAGGCAACTACCATTGAGATGATGAGATAGGTTAATGGATGTTGCCGCCTCAGTGGAAGTTCGCAGAGACTCCCGGGGCGAATTCTTTCGAGATCGATTTGGAAGTATGGAACCCGTTCAAACTATTTCCATATCGCGGTAAGATGGGGCTCGGTCGGTCGGGCCGTTCATTTTCAGGATCCTTAAGCGTCGGCTATGGTTCTATTTCTGGATGTGTGTCGGTTAGAGGGAGGGAAGTAATTTCATTGGTAATTGAGTTCCAGGTTATTAGGTGACCCTCCGATCCAGCGAGGTCTGGTTCACAAATTCACAAGTGGAGATGATTTATCAGAAACTCAGAAGATCAGTCTAAATCACTGTTGACAGGAGTCACTTCAAGGGTCTCATGAAAATAATTGAACGGTTGAGGCAGGTTCGTCAATATAAAAATGCGAGTGTTTATTCGGAGCTTAAAGTAAATTTATGGAAGTTTTGATAGATTCTGGACGGGAAAAGCTTCAAGGATGGGTTACTTGTGACGCTGATTCAAGTGTGAAGCCGGATGTTGTGTCGACGCTTCCGCCGGTGCCATAGCAATTTACTGAAGCCGAAATGTTCCAGCTGATTCACTTTCTTGAACACTTTCACAAATGGGAAGCACGCGAATTTCTGGATGACTTTTTCTGACTACTGTGTCCGGGTGGCGAATTGATCCTCGAGCTTTCGAAACTCGATTCCGCGATCGCAGCTGTTGGGGGGAACGGGAAGCCGGTTGGCAGATGGGGGGGGATGGGTTCTGTACGGCGATCCTTTGCAAAAAAACGTTCTTCGGTCATATAAGGGGATGGACTCTGGCAACGCTTACATGGCTCTTGTGGCCGCTGGATTTAAGCCAGAAAACATCAGGCAGGAACGACCGAGTTATCATGTGCAGGACCGAGATTTCCGGATTGTTGCTACAACCTGATGGACTGTTGAAATGTGAATAGGGGGAACGCCTTTCGGAATAAAATGCCATACCGTCTGCTCTGTAGAAAACCTATCTTTGTTTGTTATTTTCGTAATTAACGAGTTATGATACACCATGCTGCATGACACAGACAAGCAAATCTCCACGGATGGTATTGGCGGCTGCTTACAAGATTGCAAAGCAGTCGCTTCCTGAATACGCACACCACTTTAGTCCTCGGAAGTTTACGCAGCACCAGCTGTTTGCCTGCCTGGTACTTCAGCAGTTTCTGCAGCTTGATTACCGGAAACTTCAGGCATTTCTGATTGACACTCCCTGCCTGTCAGCCGTGATAGGTCTACAGGATGTCCCCCACTTTACGACCTTCCAGAAAGCGGCAGCGCTTACTGAACGGGTGGGAGCGGAAAAGCTTCTGGCCCTGCTGACCGAAACGGTTATGATTTCTGTCAAAGACAAACAGATCACTAAAAAAGAACTGGCTT
>TARA_R110002111_G_scaffold120529_2_pt1 | contig 13206 bp, 25 predicted proteins | sample TARA_R110002111 | Tara Oceans TARA_R110002111 (sample SAMEA4397363) | marine metagenome | biome: Polar Biome; feature: [ZZZ] marine water layer (ENVO:01000295); material: water (ENVO:00002006), including particulate matter (ENVO:01000060) such as... | depth 199 m | reverse complement strand
GAGTCACTCCCTGGCAAGGCTACAGGTTGCTCTAAAATAGTTTGGCGTAACCAAGCTATCATTTCTATTCCATCTTTACTTCCAAATACTCTTAAACATAATCGGTCTGTATCATCTCTTTGTTGTTTTACATCACGTATATCAAGCGGTAGTGATTGTTCTAAGTCATCCCATCCAGCCATTATTCGTCATCCTCTATATTTTTAAAAGGTGATTTACCTTGTTTCATTCTTTGTTTTGCATGTTCTGTTGCTTTTCTTATCATAGCTGGAGTAACATCCTCTCCATTTAAAATTCTATTTAATTCTGTTTTTGTAGTAGAAGGAACAATCATTGGAATCTCAACTTCTTTGCCATTCAGACCAAACCCCATAGAATGCTCAGTTACCTTTTTTCCTTCCTTGTTTATATGAATGCCTTTCCATCCTGTGTATTTTTTTCCATCAGCTGGGTTATGGCGCATTCCATAATCATCATCCATAATTTATCCTTGTGGTGGTTGTTGTTGTGTAACTGCTTCTGCAACTTGTGCAGTTGCTTCAGGATTTTCTGATGCCATCTGCATCATTTGTTGTTGTTGAGCTTGTTGTTGCATTTGCTGTTTTAAAACCATTCTTTCTTGTGGGGTAGGTCTAAGTTTTTGTGGAACTGCTAATTTTTCAGCAATATAATCCATCATAACATCTACTTTAATACTCATAGCTCCTTCTGGCCCAGCTCCTTGTGCAATTTGTGCATACTGCAATACGTTTTGCACTTCTTCCATGTTTTGTGCCATAGCTAATGGAGCTACTGGTGAAATCTTAATTTCTAATCCATTAACCTGTAAAGGTAAAGTAATAAGACCTTTTTCATCCATTACTTGCAACATGCGGCTTACTACAGGAATCATTGTTTCGTTAATAAGTCTACCAAATGCAGAACCTAAATTTTGAGCCAACTCTTTCATTCTTTCTACAACTTCTGTAGCAGATCTGGCTGACATATTATCTGGTGGTAATGATTCATCTAATAAAATACGTTTAATATTTTTTCGCAAATCATCCATAACAATTTGTGATACATTAAAATCACCAGCTCTTGGTAATGGTTTAAGTGATTCACCTTGTGGGCCTCCATTTCTTGCTACAGGAATAATAGCGCCAGGCATAATTCTTACTGTATTTGGATTTAACACACCATCATCTGCCGCAGTATAAACTCCACTAATAGATAATGAAGCATTTTTTAATACTAACTCTAGTGTTTTGTTTAATGTTTTAATATCTGGAAGTGCTGTAATTAATGGGCCACGACCATAAGTTTCTCCTGCAATTTTTGCATAACGAGAAACAATCCAAGGACTATGATCCATACGTCTATAGACTAATTCTGTTTTACTCTTTTTTTCAATAACATGATAACAATAATCTCCACGTTTTTGATCAAACACAGTTGCTTCAATTAATTCAATTTCTTCAGTAGGTTTTTGTTGAATTAAAGTTTTTATTTCTGCTGAAAGTTTTGCATCAGGCCATTGCCTTTGTAGAGATTCAACTTTTAATTTCATACGCCTATACACATTATCAACTTGACCATGAGCGCCTTCATCAAATGAAACTAAAAATTGAGGCACAGGAATAAAGTTAATTGGATTAATATCATCGCCAGGCTGTATCATCATTACAGCCGTTCCTACAGATAAGTCTAATAAAAATTCACCAATAGCTACGTCAAAGTTAGACTGCTTTAATGTATCAAATAGTTTTTCATTATAAAGATCAAGCGCTGCTTGAGCTTCTGCTTTTCTGTCTTCAGGTATATCAGAACCAGGCTCTAATCTACACCACTTTCTTTGAGGAGGAAAAATTCCTGACTGCATTCTATTAGCAAATCGTTGAGTAGATGCAATAGCAGTTGAATCAAACACACGATTCATTTTCTTTTGCCCTTGAACTCCTCCATCATAATACCCATCATATAAATTTCTTTGTGGTAAAGCAAATTCATAAGCTTCATCGTAAAGACTTCTAAAATCTTCTTTTTTAGTTAAAGCTTTATCGTGTCGGTCTAATACCTCTTTGGCATTTAATCTCATCATTGCTACCATATTAATTCCTTATAATTAACCTAATTTTATATTTCTAAAACCTAAACCAACACTTCCTAAATTTGGCAAGTCAGCAGCTAAACCTTTCTTATTGCTTGTTGCTCTGCCCATTAAACCACCAGATCCTCTAATTTTTCTATCTTTTGGTAATTTTGCTTGGCTTGCATCTCTTTTAGCTTTTCTTGCTCCTTCTGTTGCTTGATCGCTAATAGCATCTAATTCATTAGAGTTTAAATCTCTTTGTTCAGTGTAATTTATTGTTTTAGTTACTGGTGAAAAGTAAGACGCATCTAATCTATCTCCACCATTATTTTGTTGCCCTGTAAATTGATTTGGCTGCCCGTATCTATTAGTGCCTTGTGGGTAAGTAGTTTCTGTTCTAGTTTTTTTCTCAGTTACACCTTCTTTAATTTGTCGATCTAACTGTTGATTCCACCAATCTGTTGATTTAAAAGTATCTCCTACAAGTTTTCTTATTTCTTCTTGTAGTTCTTTTTGAGGGGCAATTAGCCCTCTAGATAAAGCCATACCATAATCAAGAGAAGCCATGTTAAGCTCCTAAAGTTGGCATAGAATCATCATCATCTATTCCTGTTTCTGGATTTAAACGATTATCTGCTAACAAACTTCTTTTTCCACCCCTAGCTAATGATTTTCTTTTAGCAGCATAATCTTCTCCAGCAGTTCGTTTATCTTCTTCTGCTTGTTTTTTTAATTCTGCTGTTTGTTCTCTTTGCAATCTTAAAGATTCTGTAGCTTGCGATGTATCTGGCTTAGGTGCGCCACCAAACATTCCTCCCATTACTTTCTCCTCATAATATATGTATCGTCTTTATCAGCGCTGTATTTTTTCATAATACCTTCAGATTCAAATTTTAAATATTTTGCCCAAGACACAGCTCTTTTGTCATTACAGTTTACTGTTATTTGAAGTCTATGTAAATTAAACAATATCTGAACGATATCAAAGAATGAAATAGCTCCCTTAGTCATAGCTATTGGATATCGTCTAGCTTTCTCTGAGAATACAGACCACGCTTCACCAACGCCATTCCACAATATAACGCACCCAAACACAGCAACAGGCACATTATTAACAAATGCAGTAATAGCAGGGCCACTTTTAGATTGCACGTCCAAATAACCGATTCTATCTGCAAGCGAAATTGTTTTAGTTTCATAATTTATAATACCTTCAAATTTTTTAGTATGATCAATATGAAATGGTAAAAAATAAGCTTTTTTAACATTTGGCATTGCTTTTAATATTTCAACTATATTATTTGAATACATCAAAATCTGATGTAGCAATTGTTTGTACAATTAATGTATTAGATGCTAAACTATTCTTTGTCATTCTTTTATGTTCACCACCCCCTAACATTAAATAACCAAACGCATCGCCAATATGAGAATGTTCGTTTTTATTTGGGCTGTCTTTAAATCTTTCATGCCCAGCTCCTACAGCTATTCTTTTAAAATGATAACCTCCTGCTAATGATTTTCTAATCATTTTACAAGCAGTGTTTATAATTAATCCTGGTTTTCCATTTATTAATCTTTGCATAGGTGCCGCTGCTCCCTCTCGTCTAACTTTAAAATTATTAGATGCAGTTGGTTGCGCTCTTAATCCTAAAGTTCTTAAATAATCGAATGCTGTTACTTCATAAATTGCATCTCTTTGCATCCCCGCAGGATCTCCCCATATTAATACCTGAGCTTTAGGATAACGTGCATTTAGTTCAGCTAACAACTGAGTGCCAAATCTTTCTAATCCCATGTCTTCGGTAACTATTTCATGTAGTATGATCCATCGACCATTAGCTAATCTTTGACCAATAGCCGCGGCTGGAGTTAAACCAAAATCAAGTCCTATATGTAAAGGAAGTTGAGGTTCGTATTCTACTTCACCACTCATCATTTGATCATTATATTCAGGCCATACTGGTCTGCCTTCTTGTACGTAAGTATATTTACCTTCAGCATAACAACGAACCCAATCTAAATTTTTACCTCCAAGCATTTGCATATAATATCCGCTTGGAAGATTAGAAACATTTTCTGCTTTTTTGTTTAAATGCCACCATCTTCCTCCTGAAAAAATATGATCGTTAGCTTCAGGATTTTCTGGTAAATCTTCAGGTTGAACTTCAATAACCCCACCCGGTTGTTTAAAAAATTGCCAAGCAAATTTTCCTGACAGTTTTTCTTTTTCAGCAAGCCTATACCACCAATGATCGTCATCCATTGGATTAGTGTCCATCCAAACTCCATGCCATGTAGGCCCACCATCTTTTTTAGTAGGATAACGACCTACACGATGAGTCAATCCATCAATAACAGCTTTTGGCAATTCTCTTGCTTCATTAACCCATGCTCCCGTTAGTTCAAGTGATAAAAGTTTTCTTACGTCTTTAGGTTGGTCTAATGCTAAAAATATAACTTCACAATCTATTCCAGCTGCATCTCCTCTAGAAGGTAAACGAATATGATGTGTAATTGGTGGAGTGTATAACATTGGCCCAAAAGTATTTTCAGGAAATAACTCTTGCCATGTTTTAATTGTGGTAGTCTTAAGTTCGGGATAAGAATTTCTTACGATGACAAAACGGGTATAGCGAACGCCATCCTGAGGGGAGGGCTTTTGCCTAACGGCACGTAACATAATTTCAGCAGCGCACGCATAAGATTTGCCCGATCCTACAGGCCCCATTAAACCACGTACAAATGCATTGCTTTGTAAAAAACTATAGGTTGTTGGCGCACTTGTAAAATCTAAGTCAATGCCCGGACCTGTTAATTGCTTTTCACTTCTTACTTTTTTATTGCTCATCGTCTATATCACGTGCTTGCATATTAACAATTGATCTTAATTTTAAATTTTCTGCATGTAAAGCATCAATAAGTTTTAAAATTCTATCGTTATGCTGACGATGTATAGCAAACTCCTCTCTTAAATTATCAATTTCAGGTTTAAACTCCATGGTCTTTTCTCCATTGTTTCCAAAGTTGTAAAGTGTGTATTGCTTTATCTATATCTTCATCGCCATTGCCTTTTAAGTCTACTCTTGCAACATATTTAATAATTGTGTGTTGCATTGGGTTAAGTTTATTAGCCATTGAAAATTCCATAGGCTGTATTTTCATATTAGTATAATGATTACCACCTACCTGAGTGTCTTTAGGACTCATAATCTTTTCCCCAATATATTACTGCAATTGTATTACATTTATAACACACCAAGCTAGATGGTTGATTCTCTATTACATTTGTATTTTCTAAATCAGAATCGCTATTCCAAGCCATTTCAGTTTCACATTGTGGGCAATTAATCATTCTTCCATCCTACATTTATTGTAACCTGACAATCTTTACACACATAAGTCCATTCAAAATATTTAACTGGCCCATTGCTGTAAATAGATGTGCATATTGTTTCCTTATCACATTTAGGACAATTAATCTTCATTGTCAATTACTTTTGGTGGTTTAATATTAATACCAATAACACTTGGTTTATCAGATTGCTCAGGATTATCTAACAATCCACTAGCTTTAGCTAAAATACGTAATACACCTACTTTATCAAACATTTCAATTTGCATTTGACCAGTTTTGTCAATTTTAATACTCTTTATACTTTGTAAAGCTTGTTCTGAAATATCATTACTTGCTTTAAAACTAATGTTTCCTTGATCATCCCATTGCATAATGTCAGTAATTTTAGTGTTAGCCATACAAAGAAGGCTGTACGAAACAGCCTCTTTATTTGCAGCAAGAGTTGTACTTCGCTCAAGCTTCTTTTGTAACGCTCTAACACCTCCATATCCTGATAGTGATGGAATAGGTTTGTTTTTATTTTTAGTCTCACTCATTAAAAGGGTAAATCCTCTTCAAGTTCGGTGACATTTTCCACAGGTTTACTAGCTTGGTTCGTATTCTGAACTGGTGTCTGTGTCCCTGTATTGGATCCCGCCACAGGATTACCAATTTTGAGCCGATACCAATCTTTTCCATTAGAATTTTTATCCCAACTGTCAATATAATATTCTGCTCCCGCAACAACATTATCAGGCATTAAAATTTTACCTCGTTTGTCTGCGTGCCAATCTTCTTCTTTTCTATCATTGGGCCATACAGACCCCTCTCCTGGTTTTACTACATAAGCATCAGCCATGTTCTTCTCCTATATAATCATATAAATGTACGACAGCTTTACCGCCATCGACTGCTTCTCCTCTAGCTATTTCAATATACTCAATCTGGCTATCATCATCATACATGCCAGCTTTCATTAGTGCATCTAAAATAGCTTTTAGAGTATTATCCAAATCAAATTTTCTTCTTGATCGGGGGTGAATCATCACACTTATAGCAACTTTTTGGTCGCCAAAGGTTTTCGGTTTTTTATTTTTAACAATAACAGATACCTCTTTTGTAAAAGCTACCCCTTCTGGGCTAATATATCTTCTGTGTCCATTAGCACGCCAATAACTATTTACGCTTGGTGGGTAAGGTAAGGTTAATATTACTGTTCTCATCTAAGTCTACTTAGCCTTGAATTTATGTCTGCTGTTAAATAAGCTTTAATTGCTTCATTAATTAATCCAGCTTTAGTTTTTTCTTGATCTTTAGATGCTGTATTTAACAACTCAACGCTTTGTGGCGTTAATCTAACTAAAAATGGTTTTAAATCCGACATATTATCCCTCCCTATATTTAATGTATGGTTTTTTATTTTTCTTACCTGGTACTTTTTCTTTGCTTTTTTTCATTTCTTTCTCCTCTTTTATAAATTTAGCCAAAGCATGAAGTGATCCTTCTTTTTGTGGCCCATTAATAAAACCTTTAGTCATCTTCCAATAGCCATCTTTCCTAGTCCATTTGTATTCTAAGTTTTTGCCACCATTAAACTCATCGCATATCATTGTATAAAATTCTTTAAGAGTCATTACAATCCCTTCTAAGTTTACAAGCGTCATGTATATCAACAACTCTTTTCCTATACCCTTCTGGAAGGTATATGTACTCTTCAAACAAACACCGAGCCTCTTTAGGCACTTTAGGGTGGTTATCTTTTACCCACTGCATTGCAATATCACATGATTTAAAATGCCCAATATATTTAAAGTCATCAAATAATGGGTTTATATTCAAAACTAAAACAAATATAAAAGCCTCCATAATCAGTCCTCATAATTATCAATCTTATTTACATGTAAAATATGATTTATATCTTCATTATCTAGCATATATGACTTAACATCATCCCACTTAACCACATTATCATAAATAATTCTTCTTAAATTACCTCTTATTCCCGGAAAAGCTGACTTTTTTCTACTCTCTACATAGCCTAACTCTTCTAATTTTTTTAAATGATTGAACACATTCTGATAACTTGTCTCTAATTTCTTAGCTAATGTCCTTAATCCAACAATACTAAAACCTTGTTTATTACAATAAGCAGCTAAAATGGCTAATGCTCTAATATTGGCTGCGGTTACTCTTTTATCTATAATAGCTTTATAAGGCAACACTACAAAATGTCTATGATCTTTATCTCTTATCTTCTTTATCTGTATTGATTCAGGTATCTTGTATTCCATAACTTGAGTATATCTGATAGATATTGTTGGTCAAGTATTTTGTCATATAATCTGGTAAAAGATAAGATTGTACAAACGCTATAATAGTGTAAAATAAAGATACGGGGCCATTACCCAGCCCTCCCATCGGTAGATAGCGACCAAGGGAATAAACACTTTTAATGTTGCCGAGTGAGATCGGGAGTACAACAGTAAGATTAACATCTTATATAAATGATAAACGAGAGCTATCCTTTCAAAAGAAAGTAACTGTATATACTACGGGTTAGGTTTTATATCGCTTTTAAATGTTAAGACTTTAAAGAACATATGTTTATCTATATGTTATCCTTTTTTTTTAAATAAAAAAATAAATGAAAACCACATATGTTACCACTTAGCCTATAGAGTAACACCTATATAGACTAATCTGTTTACAGTTGATCCAAAACACTATCTCAAAAAGAGAGCAAAATTTTGTGTATAACCCCCCCACGTCATGTGCCAGGGTAGGGGGGGGAAAGGTCACTTATCCACAGGATACGCAATGGCTTACCCACAGGATTTCCTGGGTAGTTATCCACAGATCTGGACATACTTATCCGCAACCTCTAATTGCTCCACTCAATGACACCCCTATCCAATTAGTATGCAAGTCACACACACTTTTTTAACTAGTACATACCCCCATCTTATGTAGTGTGATATGTAAACTCCATCAATTACAATCCCCCTTTATTCCCTTGATATCATTACCTATTCGCCCTAATTAAAAACCCCATATATTGCCAGATCCTTGCAGCTTTTATTCTCACTTGTACCGATATCCATTCTCATGTATTATCACATGACCCATTGCACATTGTGATGGTTTATTAACTTTGAAAAGGTAAATATATTATGGAAGAACTTAAACAAGACAGCTTGAAGTCCTTAACTATTACAGACTATTCAAGCACGACACCTAAGAAACAACCTGAACCAATAGGATTGCAATGGTTAGAAGTGAACCTTGATGGGATTGAGTTTTACAATGACGAGCATTTATATACTCAAGGCGATTCATTAGTAAATCAGTTCTATTGTGGCAATTGGTCGGCATCAGTTCAGGAAATGAAAGATAATTATATTAGATGGGATGACTTATTAACTTATATTGAGAATCATGAAGTATGGGAAGATTACCTTGGAAAAGGCGAACACTTTGACCATTCCTTTTGGGGTGAGTTAGGATTCGCATTAGGGAGGGATAAATAATGGATAAGAAATATGTAGTAAGAAAGACTGAAGTAGTCGCAAGTTATATTGTAATAGATGGTGCTCAAAACCATGATGACGCTTTTAATATTTTTGAATCTATGTTGGAAAGTGGTCAAGAGATAGCATTTAAAGATGATGAAGTTTTAACTAGCGAATGTGAGATTTTAATAGATGACCCAACAATCTCACTTGGTGATTATGAAAGTGGGGATAAATAATGACTAACCTAACGAATCAAGATTGGGAATTCAACGAGAACAATGTGGAGGTTAGGGATAGAAGTGGAAACACTATGCATTGTGGCGATGCTAATTTAATGCACACGATACAATCCTCTATTAATTATTATAGAGATGAAATCTCACATTATAAAACTCAAGTATATAAATTGAGGTTGGAATGTAATCGTTTAAATAATGCTATTGTTAAGCAACATTTAAAAATAAAGCCTATTACTTTAAGTTATGATGGGTGCGTTAAATTGCTCGATTCGTACAAATCTCCATTGAATGACAACTCAGCTTGCAAGGGAATTCCTATGGCATACATTGACACTGTACAATCCCATTTTAAGGGCATTTGGAGGTATAAATATAGAGGCGCCTCGATCCCAAGCATCGGTTTCAAAAGACCACAAGCATCTATTCAAAAAGCATTTGCAACTAGCTTTGCAATCTATCCAACAAGAACATATAAGGAGGTAGCGTGATGGATATATATCAAGCATTTGGAGGCAAGAAAGAGGTTGCAGATGAAGAAATTGTTGAAGCTAATCATTTTCAAACAGGGGAATATGCAGATAGTTATGAAGATGTAAAAGAGAGATTTGAGGGTGAGATGTACCATAAGCAAACCATTAATTATCAAGGTAAAGAAGTTGAATATGAAATATTTTGTATGCCCTATGATGACGGAGTCCATATTGAGTATCAGGATTTTATAGATAAGAAGATACTAGAGGGAGGATTTTGGGAAAAGACAAGGCAAGAATGGGAAGATATTAACTATGATTATCAAGGCGTATTTAAAGAAATCATAGCTGACCAAATTCAATACTTAACTAAGGAGGTAGCGTGATGGAACTATTCATAATGACTAATGTTGATAATGAGACCTTATCCGATTGCTCAGTTACTGTTAGAGAGTTTAAGGATTTTGAGGATGCAAAAGAATCTTTGAGGGATGAAATAGATAAAGAATACATTAATCAATTCCATGAATTAGAAGATAGAGATATTACATGGATTCCACCTCATAAGAACTCATTAGGGGGAACAAATGGAATTGGAATGTGGTCAATTGATTTTGGTGGAGGGGATGGAATTGCTTATGGCATACAACCATATGAATGCGGTAAATGTATAGGTATATTATTCAATATGAATGTTTGCCATGCTGAACCCATCTATTCTTGGAACGAATGGGATAATATTTTAAATGAGGCTCAATCTGATAAAGAGAAAACCTTAGATAATAAATATGTCGAATGGGATAAAGTTGTCGAGGGCGAAGCTAGTTTTGATTATTATAGTGAAATCGGAGAATGTACCCACAGATTTATTCCCCATTATAAATTCAATATAAATATTTCATGCTTACATAAAGACTGTAAGAATAAAATCGTTTACAACTCAATCCATGATTGCGAGGATTGGTCGGATGAAGATGGCGAGGGATATAATAAAGAAGATAGGTATGTCGTTGTTTCATGTGAGCATAATCACCACGAACTTTCTGTCCCTTTGAATGCTAAAAATACTATAATTCCTCATTTAAATTGGGGGGGGATGGAATTGCTTAAAGAATATGATGTGAGAATCTCTCTTCATTATTACGACACAATCAGAGCAAGAAATAAAAAGGAGGCATTGGTATTTGCTGAGGATTTAGATGGTAGTGAGGGAGTCCTTGATGGTTCAGATAGGGAAATTCTATAATAGCTCTGACGAGACCTTGTGGTCGAAACTGTCGAGAGACAGTCAGCTATATTTAAAAACTATGAAAGGTGAAAAATTATGAACATGTCATCCAATGAATGGAATCAAATGCAAGACAGAAAGAAGAAGAGGAATTGGTTTTTATTAGGTGGGGTTGTATTTGGCGCATTAGTCCACATAGCACATTGGTATTTATAGGGGGATTGTAATTAAAGGGTGACTCATGCCATGGGTTGCCTTTTTTTTTGTGTCTGAGGGCTTTAAAATGGATTCTAGGGGGTATTTTTAAGGAATAAAACAATATTCAAAATTGATTTGATTATCCAGATCCTCAAGATTTAAAATTTTGTTGTCATTTAGTGCTTAATTAATAGCAACAAATCACAAAATTTACCCGATCAAGAAAATTTAAAAATTAAATCCAGATCAAAAAACGCCAGGATTTTGTTAAATGAAGGCCCATAGTTTTTTCAGGCGGTACAGTTTTATTTATAATTTTGTTGCATCAGGCGGCACAGTTTTATGTTGCAATATAAAATTCAGGCCCTGTAATTTTGATCATATTTTGTTGCATCAGGCGGCACAGTTTTATGTCATTCCTTAATTACACCTATGCATTTAATTCTTGCATTAGATATCTAAGAGGTATAAAATCTGTATTGTAATATTTTTATTAACCTATGAAAAGGAAACAATATGACTGTAACTAGCGATGTATTGCAAACAATTGAAGATGATTTTGATTCTTCAAGTCTACAACAATCTTTAGAAGAAGCTAACCAACATTTTATTATCCAAGAGTTTGGCCGCTTAGTTTTATCTTGCGGCCCGGCAGCAGTGTTAGGTCAGTTAGATGATGAAGCTAGAGACGAATTAAAATTTATCTTAAAAAGGGAGTGGTAATTATGGTTGGAAAAGTTACACCGAATGATCAATTAAGCGCTTCACAAATCCCGGTGTTAATGGGAGCTTCTCGATTTAAAACTAAGAATGAGTTATTAAAAGATTATATAAATCTTTTTAATGGGAAGGAAGTTGAGTTTAAATCAGCAGAAGCAATGGATTGGGGAAACACTTTAGAATCAACAATTCTTATTGAGTCAGCACTTAGGCTAGGTTTAATTGCCGAAAAAGACTCTAAGAATATTAAAACTGATTATGATAAATCATTTCAACATCAGACATTGCCATTTGCTTGTTCGTTAGATGGAACTGTAACAGGAGATGGAACTGAAATTATGACTGATATAAACAAAGGCATTATTTGTGTTAATGCAGATAAGATTACATTATCAGGAATTGGAATAATAGAAGCTAAATTGACAGCACACGAAATAGAAAGCGCTGAGGATTTGCCTTTATATAGAGGCCCACTTCAATTACAAATGCAAATGGATGTTTTAGGCGCTGAATGGGGAGCTGTTTGTGTTCTTTATAGAGGCACAACACTTAGAACTTTTGTTTATAAAAGAGATGATGAATTAATTATGCAAATTCATGTTGCTATTTTAGATTTTCAAAGACGCCTGGATAAATATAAAGATAATGAGGAAACTGAATGGTATGACTTAACTAGCACTGATGAAGCATCTAAGATTTGGGATGAAGCATCAGGTGAGCAAGTAGATATGCCTGAACTAGAAGATAGTGCTGAACAGATAATTGATTTGAGACAAAAAATTAACTCTTTGGAGTCAGAAGTTAAAGTGCTAGAAGTTGGCATAATGGATCAAATGAGGGAAGTTACTAAAGCCTCAGCTGGTAAATTTAATATTGGTTGGCCTATGTTAAATTATAAAGCTCAACCTGAAAAGATTGTTCCAGCTAAAGATGCCAGATCTATTCGCCAATCTAAATTAAAAATTAGAGAAAATTAATATGGCTGACATTGATAATAATGGATTAAACCAATATGGCTTGCCTATTGATAATCTTAATAACAACATTAGAGACAAGGACATTACTTTTATAAATGCAGTTTATAAATACGTTTCTGATGATGCAACAAGAAAGAATCTTATTAATTACTATTTTGGAGAACAAGATGACAACAACTTCGGAGATTGCTAAAGCATTTGTAGCAGCACAAAAGGAATTTGCACCAGCAATAACAAATTCAGAAAATGGGTTCTTTAAAAAAGCTGATGGTACAACGCATAAATATGCTGATTTAAGTGCGTGTATTTCGGCAGTTTTAAAGGCACTACACAATCACGGATTAGCATTGATACAAAAAACTCATGATTGTGAGTCAGGCGTTAAGGTTGAAACTATATTTTTGCATGAAAGTGGTGAAGAGATGTCAGGCGGATTGATACACGTTCCAGCTGA
>TARA_R110002111_G_scaffold99906_1_pt1 | contig 13211 bp, 13 predicted proteins | sample TARA_R110002111 | Tara Oceans TARA_R110002111 (sample SAMEA4397363) | marine metagenome | biome: Polar Biome; feature: [ZZZ] marine water layer (ENVO:01000295); material: water (ENVO:00002006), including particulate matter (ENVO:01000060) such as... | depth 199 m | reverse complement strand
TCAAAATATCTAAAATCTTGTGTGCCTTCTAATAGGCCAGACATATCACCTTGAATATACTTTACGTTCAATTCTGGAATCCAGAAATCGATAAAATGTAACACAAAGAAAGCTAGAATTACCAAGCCACTATAAATCATATTTCTGCTTGCCCAAGTTGAATTTGCGTTACCATCATTCTTTGCATAAGTAACGCCAACAGCTTTTCGGTTTTTAAGTTCTAAAATGAAACCCATTACAAAATGAAAAACAACCGCAAATATTAAAACTGGCTGCAAAGCAAACTGAACTAATAGATTTGTTCCCATAAAATGAGAAACTTCATTGAACATTTCTGGACTAAAAACTGATAAACTATTAATTGCTAAATGTTGTAATAAGAAAAACATGAGGAAAAAAGCAGAAAGCGCCATGGCTACCTTTCTTCCTATTGAAGATTTAAAAAATCTGCCCATTATTATATAGTTAATTTATTGGTTTAACAAATGTACGCTAGGATTGAGTTTTTAACAAATAACAATAGTCATGTTTTTGTTATTTAGAATGGTTTTAATTAGATTGACTAAAGGCACTCAAAACCTTGATATTATGTTAATTAAAATTAAAAAACTGATTAATCTAAAATTAATTTCTTGGAAATTGAAGCTTTATTTGTGTGTATACTAACAATATAAATACCTTTTGAGAAGTTTTGAATATTTATGTTTTTTATCCGTGATGTTTCAGACAAATCATATTCTGATATTTGTCTTCCGCTAATATCATAAATCACTGCCTTTTGTAAGTTTATAAATGATTCATTTTTAATAAAGAATTCATCCTTAGCAGGATTAGGAAAAATACTTACTGCATCTGCTAACTCATTGTCATCAACACTTAAATTACAAATTGTAGAGTTAGTCATTAAAGTTTGTCCACATGCCACAACAGACGTGCTTCTTGAATGAACGTTATTTGCTGCTGTTATATTTCCGGAGGTAAGTAATCGCTGTTGACTTCCATTGGCAATGGCGTAGTGCATTACATCATCTAAATTATTGCCATTAATTACCTGATCTATAACATGTCCTAATTGATGACCATGTCCAAGCTCATGCAAAGCAACACTTTCAAAATCATATTGAGATCCATTAGGTAAACCAGTACCAAAATGCCAATTAGTTTCATCATCAAAAACAATATCTAACTCAACTACATGGGCATTCCAGCTGGAAGGGATTGTAGGAAAACCACATCCAGAAATCCTGCTTAAACATTGTCCAAGCACACCATCATCTAAATCATCTGCCGGAACGGTTTGATCATCAAATTTAACTACATTAACTCCATCAGAAGCAATTACATCAACTGTTGTTGCTAAATTACTAATTGTCCAATTTACTTTAGTCGCACATCGCCATTTATCAAGTGCATTTTCAAAATCGCCTTTTGCTCCAGAAAACTCTACATCGTTAAAAAAATTTGTTTCCATTTGCCACGTATACCCTCCACTACCGTTATCACTAATATGCCTTATTGGGTAAGCGTAAAAACCAAGTGGCCCGTCTACTCCAGAAGGCATATTATCACTATCGTCATCTGGATCAAATATGGCATTAGCTTCAGCATAGGTAATTGTTAAGTCGCTAGCCGAAAACCCATTAGCTCCAGCTTCATCTTGAACTAAAATGGGACCTGTACCTGCATCTGATGGAATTTCAACTGTAATTTCATCATCTTCCCAAGTTAAAATTTGTGAATCTATTGCAACTACAAAAGTACCTCCTCCGTCATCGGCATTACTAAAACCAACCTTACCCTTATCCATTCCAAAACCAGATCCAGATATGGTTAAAACTGTTTTTGTTCCAGCAGTGGCTGTAGTCAAATCAAATCTTATTTCTTCAGGCCGCAAAAACGCTTTATTTTGACTGGTTTTCGATTTTATATTAAAACCTTTAATTTCAATATATTTCGATTTCGTATAATTCATTATTTCATCATAAAAAGATGACTGAATTCCTGTCTTTTTAGAAAATGGATTTACAGCAACATCAGTATATAAGTTATATTTATAAAACCCTTGTAATGAACTGTAGGTTTTAAATTGCTTATTCGCTGTGTTTTTTTGATTCTCTAAAACAATATTATTATCATATAACGTAAAAATACCTGTATCATCTTTTTGTAGTTTTAAATTTGGTGAAACTATTAATGCTTCAGAACCAACTACACCTCCAAGTGTAATAACGTCGATTGTTTCTATAGCTTCTCCCTTAAAAACTTTTAACACTTCAACAGTATTAGATGTATAGATATTGTGCCTTTTTGCATCCCAAAAAGATTGTTTTGAAATTACTTTACCCTCAACAACCAAACTTGAATTCTCAATTTGTTTTTCTAGTGGCACTTCTTTTAGTAGAACTTGAGCGTTTAAAACATTTAAAACTAAGAGACATGAGAATGTGATTGTGAAAGAGTATTTTTTCATAACAATAAATTAATGCACATTTAATCTGGGCTTACCAAATATAAGGAATTATAATCCAAATGATTTATTAAGATTTCTTACATTTATCAAACTTAATAAAACCTTAATATGAAATACCTTCCAATAGACAACAAACTTTTCGTTAAAAACAGACAGGGTTTTGCTTCTAAAATGAAGCCCAAAAGTTTAGCCGTTTTTAACTCCAATGATATCTATCCTATTAGTGCAGATAGCACGATGCCTTTTGAACAACACCGCGATATTTTTTACTTAAGTGGTGTAGATCAAGAAGAAAGTATTTTGGTTTTATTTCCTGATTGCCCAAAAGAAAAACATCGAGAAATCTTATTTTTAAAAGAAACCAACGCGCATATTGCTGTTTGGGAAGGCGAGAAGCTAACCAAAGAAAAAGCGTTTGAAACTAGCGGTATAAAAACAGTGTATTGGTTACAAGACATGGAAAAAATTATGTTTGAATTGATGTCGCAATGCGATACCGTTTACATAAATACCAACGAACATTACAGAGCTAGCGTTGAAACTGAAACCAGAGAAGACCGTTTTACAAAATGGTTAAAACAAAAATATCCTGCACATGCCGTTGCAAAAAGCAATCCTATTTTGCAAAGGCTTCGTTCTATTAAACATCAAATTGAAATTGATTTAATGCAACAGGCTTGTAATATTACTGAAAAAGGTTTTCGTCGCATTTTAAATTTTGTAAAACCTAATGTTTGGGAATACAATATTGAAGCAGAATTTATGCATGAGTTTTTAAATAATCGGTCCAAAGGATTCGCTTATACGCCCATAATTGCCTCAGGAAGTAGTGCCAATGTGTTGCACTACGTTGAAAACAACCAGCAATGTAAAGCTGGTGATTTACTACTTATGGATGTTGCTGCAGAATATGCCAATTACTCAAGTGACTTAACAAGAACAATCCCTGTTTCTGGAACATTTACAAAAAGACAAAAAGCAGTTTATAACGCTGTAAACAAAGTAAAAAATGAAGCTATAAAACTATTAGCTCCTGGAACTATTTGGGCAGATTACCATATTGAAGTTGGTAAAATGATGACCTCAGAATTATTAGGTTTAAAACTTCTCGATAAAGCTGATGTAAAAAATGAAAATCCAGATTGGCCTGCCTATAAAAAATATTTTATGCACGGTACGTCACATCACATAGGTTTAGATACGCATGATTATGGCATTTTAACCGAACCCATGCAAGCTAATATGGTTTTTACTGTGGAACCCGGAATCTACATTCCCGAAGAAGGTTTTGGTATTCGTTTAGAAGACGATGTAGTTATTCAAAAAACTGGTACCCCTTTTAACTTAATGCAAAATATTCCTATTGAGGCCGATGAGATTGAGGATTTAATGAATTCATAAAAATAAAAAGCGGTTTAGATGAACATCATCAAACCGCTTAACAAAAACACTAAAGTATATTTTTAAAGAGTGACTAATTCAAATAAATAATCGTTTAGTTTTTGGAGTGTATTGATTTTATCTTTTGAGTGTATTAATAATGAGATGTTATTTTTACTGCCTCCGTATGAAATCATTCTAATTTTTACATCTTGTAATATCTGGAATAATTTATAAGTATCTTGATGATTAACGATAGAATGCCCAACCAAACATACTATACTTTGATTTTGGTCGACCTCAACAGATGAAAACCTTTCTAATTCTGCTAAAATTTTATTTAAATTTTTATCATCATCAATGGTTAATGACACCGCAACTTCCGATGTTGTAATCATATCGATAGACGTTTCATAAACCTCAAAAATCTCAAATACTTTTCTTAAAAACCCATGAGCCTGCAACATTCTACCAGACTTAATTTTTATAGCCGTAATACCATCTTTTGCTGCAATAGCTTTTACGCCATTTTCTGAAGTTTCATCTGAGATTAAAGTCCCGTAAGCTTCCGGGTCCATAGTGTTTTTTAATCGCACAGGAATACTATCTTCTCTTACCGGCGTAACGGTTTGCGGGTGCAATATTTTAGCGCCAAAATAAGCTAATTCGGCAGCTTCATCAAACGATAAATTAGAAATTGGTTTTGTGTTTTCAACGTGTCGCGGATCGTTATTATGCATCCCATCAATATCGGTCCAAATTTGAACTTCTTCGGCTTTTATAGCTGCTCCAATAATGGTTGCGGTATAATCGCTGCCACCACGTTGTAAATTTGAAATTTCATCATTATCATCCAAACAAATAAAACCTTGAGTAATATATATTTCAGAATCTGCTGCTGCCTTAAAAACAGTTTCAAAGTGTTGTTTTATGTATTCAATATTAGGCTCTTTGGCACTATCAATTCTCATAAAACTCAAAGCAGGCAATACGGTTGAACGCACGCCTTGTTCGTTTAAATATGCATTTACCATATGTGTAGAAAGCAACTCGCCTTGTGCAACAATATTGTTTTCTAAAATTTTTGAAAACGGTTTATTGGTGCATTCTACTAAAAAGTTAAAAATATTTGACACATAATGCTTAACAGCACTGTTCAAATCGTTATTTAAAATAAGATCATCTATGGTTTTAAAATACAGGTCGTGTAAATTATTAACCTTATCTATAGCCTCATTTGAAGCCTGCGCTTTAATGTCATTTGAAATAGCAAGTAATTGATTTGTAGTACCAGACATAGCTGAAAGCACTACAATTTTTTTCACACCATCATTAATAATATTTTTAACATTAACTATATTTTCTATGGAACCAACAGATGTTCCTCCAAATTTTAAAACTTTCATTTTCACAATTTTATGAAGTAAAATTATAACTCATTATTATATAAAAGATATTTATTTAAAAAAAAGTTTATTTTTGCACAAATTGTTAAATAATTAACATGAAGACTGTATCAAACTGTGTAGAAGACATTTTAATTACCCAACCGTACTTGGAAGAAGCACTTTCTAGAAAGATTATAAACTTCAGCGCACTGGCTATTGAATTAACAGAACCTATAAGTAAAATGCTTAAAAAAGAGGTGAAACCTGGCGCTATTATGATGGCGTTAAGGCGTTATAATCCGCCGCCTACTTTGGGCAATTCGATAAAAATGAAAAAGGTTATCCAGAATTTAGGTGACATTACTGTGCGCTCTAACTTAACCGATTTTACAGTAAAAAATTCTGATACTATAATTGATAATCATGCTAAAATTCTAGACAGAATAAATCAAGAATCTAAATTATTTTACACGTTTACACGAGGCATTCACGAAAGCAATATTATTATTTCCAGTAGTTTAAATAATTTCATTCATGATAATTTAAAAAACGAAACACTTATTGCTGTACAGGAAGGTTTATCTGCAATAAGTATAAATTTACCTCAAGACAACTCAAAAATTGCAGGTTTATATTATCACTTTTTTAAACGATTAGCTTGGGAAGGTGTGGTACTTTATGAAGTACTTTCAACAACAAACGAGTTTACTATTTTGGTTGAAGATGAATATGTTGATAAAGCTTTTGCAGCCATTAAAAAGGTTAAATCTTAATTTTATTTTTTTCCTTAAACTAAAATGAATTTAGAATATAAAGACATCAATATATATTACACCGATAACGGAAATGGAAATGCTGTTGTTTTACTTCATGGTTTTTTAGAAAACAGTAACATGTGGAACCCTTTTATTCCAAAATTATCTAAAAACCACAGAATAATTTGTATTGACTTATTAGGACATGGTAAAACCGAATGTTTGGGCTATGTGCACACCATGGAACTTATGGCAGAATGCGTTAAAGTTGTTCTTCAAAATTTAAACATTTTCAAAGCTACTTTTATTGGGCATTCTATGGGTGGTTATGTGGTACTCGCTTTCGCGGAAGAAAATCCAGATATGGTTAACGGCCTATGTTTAATGAATTCTACTGCCGAGGAAGATCATCTTGAAAGAAAAAATAATAGAGACAGAGCCATACTTGCAGTTAAAGAAAGTCATAGACTATTCGTTAAAATGGGAATCGCAAATTTATTCAGACCAAAAAACAGAACTTTGTTTTCTGAAAACATCAAAGAAATAGTTGAAGAAGCGCTGCAAACACCTTTACAAGGTATTATTGCTGCGTTAGAAGGCATGAAAATTAGAAAAAATAGAGAACACATTTTACAAAATCCAAAGTTAAAAAAAATGATGATTATTAGTAAAAAGGATCCTGTTTTAGAATTTGATAGCTTAATTAATCAAGCCAAAAAGGCAAACGTAAAAGTTGTCGAATTTCCAGATGGACATATGAGTCATATTGAAAATAAGAGTGCGTTTTTAATCGAAATAGTGCATTTCATCGAAAATATGTGACGTTTTAACGTTTATTTGTTTTTTTTATATAAATTTAACCACCAAATTATTTTTATCATGAGAAAAACTACTTTAATTCCAAAAATGTTCTGCAATCTTGTTGGCCATAATTATAAGGTAACAAAAAAAGTGACTTACCACGTTAAAGAATACACTTGTAGTCATTGCCAAAAACAATTAACTACAAATAGTAATGGTAGCTTAACAGAGCTTACTCCTAAATTTAAAGAAATAAATGCGATACTAGAACGAATTCATGCTAGCAGAACACAACGTTTAAAGGAAAAAACTCTCGCTTCATCGATTTATTAACATCTTGTTAATAAGTTCAAAATGTTTTTAATACTTTTAAAGGGTCTCTCCTAAAAAGATATTAATTAATAACATTTAAAAAAGATGAAAAACATTCATTGCAAGATGTTTGGTCATGATTACCGCGTTACCAGAAAAGTGACTAATCATGTTAAAGAATACACTTGTAAAAACTGCCAAAACGAGTTAACCATAAACGCTAGCGGAGATTTAACTGAACTTACACCAAAATTCAAAGAAATAAATGATGTTTTAGAGCATATTCATCATAAACGCATTGTAAAAAATATTCTTAAAAAGAATCGTTTGTTGGTTTTTAAGCATTAAAATTTTTCCACCCTTGCGCCTTTAAAGGAATTCTAGTTTCTGCTCGAGTTACTAAATGTATCCCTTCTTTTTCTTCTTTCATAAAACCTATAACGGTTAAGTTTGGGTTTGCTTTTATTTTAGGGAAATCATCTTGAGAAACGGTGAACAAAAGTTCATAATCTTCACCACCATTTAAAGCTACTGTAGTACTATCAATATTAAATTCTTCACAGGTAGAAATAACTTGAGGATCCAACGGAATTTTACCTTCATATAAATCGCATCCTACTTTACTGTGTTTGCATAAATGAATAATTTCAGAAGATAACCCATCGCTAATATCAATCATAGCCGTTGGTTTTACCTTCAAATCACTCAGCAGTTTTATAATATCTTTACGAGCTTCAGGTTTTAATTGACGCTCAATAATATAAGTATACGGCTCTAAATCTGGTTGATTATTTGGGTTTACTTTATGCACTTCTTTTTCACGTTCAAGTATTTGAAGACCCATGTATGCGGCACCTAAATCACCAGAGACCACTAATAAATCATTTGGTTTTGCGCCATTTCTATAAACTTCAGTGTCGGCTTCAACTTCACCAATTGCGGTAACCGAAATTAATAAACCAGTTGTTGAAGATGTTGTATCGCCGCCAATAACATCAATATTATAAATACTGGCCGCTGTTTCAATTCCTGCATATAATTCTTCCAAAGCTTCTAAGGGAAATCGGTTTGAAACCGCTACAGAAACAGTGACCTGTGTTGCCGTAGCATTCATAGCATAAACATCTGATAAGTTGACAATTACAGCTTTATAACCAAGGTGTTTTAAAGGCATATAACTTAAATCGAAATGCACGCCTTCAACCAATAAATCTGTGGTTACTACTATTTTCTTTTTATTAAAATTTAAAACAGCCGCATCGTCGCCAATACCTCTGATGGTTGATTTGTGTTTTACTTTAAAATTTTTAGTTAAATGCTCTATGAGTGCAAATTCTCCTAAATCACTTAATTGAGTAAGTTGCTGATTTTTATCTTCTATCATAATGCAAAAATAAGAAGCAATTTGTAAAACAACGCCTTTTAACTTTTAAAATTAATACCTGTTTGGTTTTTGCAATATATTCGACTAGTTACAAGTACAATTAGTTTTAATAAATTAACTTTGTTAAGAATCGCTTAACATATTTACAGCAATAATTGTAAAAAACAGAGCGTTCTATTATGAGTCGTCCTAAATTTTGAAAAATTGCTAAAAGAATGAAACTACTATGTAAAACCTCGTTGTTTTTAATGATAATGATTTTATTTTCAACTTTTCAAGGTTGTAATAATGAACCTGTTGAAAAAATCCTAGTTATCGAAACTGGTCCAACTCCAATTTCAAAATGCGAAAATGGTTTTGCTGGTGTTTATCCATGTAACGGTTACGATTTAATGGCACAAATACCCTTAAACACTTTCGGAGCTACAGGAGGAAACGACTCCTGGGGCTGGACAGACACTACTACTGGAAATGAATACGCCTTAATTGCAACAAATGCTAATACCGCTTTTGTTAATATTACAGATACCGAAAACCCAATTTACTTAGGCAATTTACCTACAGCAACCACAAGCAGCCCTTGGCGTGATGTAAAAGTTTATAAAGACCATGCATTTATAGTTGCCGATTGTAGCTTTAGCGACCCTAATTGTAATGACGACCATGGTATGCAAGTTTTCGATTTAACGCGTTTGCGAAATGTAACAAATCCGCCAGAAACATTTACTGCAGATACTAGATTAACAGGTATTGGAAGAGCACATAACATTGTGATAAACGAAGACAGTGGCTATGCCTACATTGTTGGTGGAAACCGCAATAATACTTTTGCAGGTGGCCCTGTTTTTATAAACATACAAGATCCAAAAAATCCTGTTTTAGAAGGCGGGTTTTCAGAAGGTGGATATTCTCACGATGCCCAAGTAGTAACTTATTCTGGTCCAGATACTGATTATACTGGAAAAGAAATTCTAATTGGCAGTAATGAAAACGAAGTGGTTATTGCAGATGTTACTAATAAATCTAACCCAACAATAATATCTACTATTAGTTACAGTAATGTGCGATATGCACACCAAGGCTGGTTTACAGAAGATATGAGATATTTTATTTTAGGTGATGAATTAGATGAAAAAGATATTGTAATAAATACTAGAACCATTATTTTCGATTTTACTGATTTAGATAATCCAGCGTTTCATTTCGATTATTTAGGTCCAACAGAAGCCATAGATCATAACGGTTATGTAAAAGGAAATTTCTATTATCAAGCAAGTTATACAGCCGGCCTAAGGGCTTTAGATATTTCTCAAATAGGCAGTCAAACGTTTATAGAAACTGCTTTTTTTGACACTTACCCAGAAAATAATGCTGCAGGATTTGATGGCGTTTGGAGTATATATCCTTATTTTGAAAGCGGTAATATTGTTATTAGCGATATTAATCGTGGGTTATTTGTGGTTAGAAAAAGTGATTTATAAAAAGTCTTTCTTTCCAAAATGAAAAAACCATATCCATACATCATTTTATTTACGGTGCTTAACTTCTCTATCATTCTAAGTTGCACTAAAAATGATGATGGAAATACTAAAAAGTTGAGGATCATTCAAAAAATATCGCATTTGTAAAAACCTTAAGTGGTTCAAAAAACGAAAGTGCTCAAACTATAACTAAAACTCAAAATGGCGGTTATACCATTTTTGGGCATGTGCAAAGTAATTATGGCAATCTGTCAGAAAATAATGGTTTTGAAGATTTTTGGACATCAAAAATAGATGCTTCTGGAAATATAACTTGGAAAAAATCGTTCGGCTTTTCAGGAGAAAGCAATCGAGTAAATTTTTGGTGGTACGTTTACTGATACGTCTTGCGAGACCATTCAAGTTGAAACCAATAATTACATCATAATAGGCTCTTCGGATAGTAACGATGTTTATATTACTGGAAACAAAGGATCTTATGATTTTTGGATTCTTAAACTATCGGAAGAAGGAAATCTGATTTGGGGAAAACCTTTTGCGCATAATGGTAGATTTGCAACGCTTGAAGACGTTATAAATCATTACATTGAAGGTTTAAAAAACTCATCAACTATTGGCTCCTTTAATGAAAAAAGTAGCTCAAGGTGGTGTTGGGTTAACCGCCCTAGATAAAGCTGATTTAAAAGCCTTTTTGCTTTCCCTTTCAGATAACGAATTCGTAAATAATCCTGCCTTCATAAACCCATAAGAAAAAGCTATAAAACTATATGCTAATATAATGTTAGGTTATATGGTAATCCATGACTTATATTGTATATTTGTCCTCTATTTAGAAACTGTCTTAATAAAATACTATTGCACAGATTACTAAATTTAAAAAAAAGAATATGATAAAAGTTTCTGAAACAGCTAAAAAGAAAGTTGTCGAACTTATGCAAGACGATGGCTTTAATCCAACCGAAGATTTTGTTCGTGTTGGTGTTAAAAGTGGTGGTTGTTCTGGTTTGTCTTACGATTTAAAGTTTGATAAAGAAAACCAAGACGGTGATAAGGTTTTTGAAGATAATGGTGTGAAAATCTTAGTTGACAAAAAAAGCTTCTTGTATTTAATAGGCACTACGCTAGAATATTCAGGAGGTTTAAATGGAACAGGTTTCGTGTTTAACAACCCAAACGCTAACCGTACTTGCGGTTGCGGCGAATCATTTTCACTCTAAAAAGCCCATCTAAATTTTTCCAAAGGGAAGACTTTTAAAAACTAAATTTTGAACATGAGTAAATATACCGAAGACGATTTAAGAGAAGAGCTCAAAACCAAAGAATACGAATACGGTTTTTATACCGATATTGAATCGGATACATTTCCCAACGGTTTAAACGAAGATATTGTTCGCGCTATTTCAATGAAAAAACAAGAACCGCAATGGATGACCGATTGGAGATTAGAAGCCTTTAGAGTTTGGAAAGAAATGACCGAACCAGAATGGGCAAATGTGCATTACAAAAAGCCTGATTTTCAAGGCATATCCTATTATTCCGCACCAAATAGCAAGCCTAAATACGATAGTTTAGATGAAGTAGATCCTGAGCTTTTAGCAACTTTCGCAAAACTAGGCATCTCTATTGATGAGCAGAAAAAATTAGCCAATGTGGCTATGGATGTTGTTATAGATTCCGTTTCGGTAGCAACAACATTTAAGAAAACATTAGGTGAAAAAGGAATTATTTTTATGAGTATTTCTGAGGCTATAAGAGAGCATCCAGAACTTGTAAAAAAATATTTAGGAACTGTTGTCCCTCAAAAAGATAATTTTTATGCAGCTTTAAATTCAGCTGTTTTTAGTGATGGTTCGTTTTGCTACATTCCAAAAGGCGTACGTTGCCCAATGGAATTGTCAACATATTTTAGAATAAATCAAGCAGGAACTGGTCAGTTCGAAAGAACTTTAGTGATTGCCGATGAAGGTAGTTATGTAAGTTATTTAGAAGGTTGTACTGCTCCAAGCAGAGATGAAAATCAATTACATGCAGCCGTTGTAGAATTGATTGCGTTAGATGATGCTGAAATAAAATATTCAACCGTTCAAAACTGGTATCCTGGAAATGCAGAAGGAAAAGGTGGTGTTTATAATTTTGTAACTAAGCGTGGTTTGTGTGAGAAAAATGCAAAAATCTCATGGACACAAGTTGAAACAGGTTCTGCGGTTACTTGGAAATATCCTAGTTGTATTTTAAAAGGGGATAATTCAGTTGGCGAGTTTTACTCCATTGCTGTCACCAATAACTATCAACAAGCCGATACGGGCACGAAGATGATTCATTTGGGTAAAAACACCAAGTCGACCATCATTTCAAAAGGAATTTCAGCTGGAAAATCGCAAAACAGTTACCGTGGTTTGGTTCAAATAAGCTCAAGAGCAGATAATGCACGTAACTTTTCACAATGTGATAGTTTACTTATGGGTAATGAATGTGGCGCACATACATTCCCCTACATAGAAGCAAAAAACAAAACAGCAATAATAGAACACGAAGCAACAACTAGTAAAATTGGTGAAGACCAAATTTTTTATTGTAATCAACGTGGTATTGATACAGAAAAAGCGATTGCATTAATTGTAAATGGTTTTAGTAAAGAGGTTTTAAATAAACTACCCATGGAATTTGCTGTTGAAGCCCAAAAATTATTGGAAATTAGTTTAGAAGGATCTGTAGGTTAATATCTCCTGCAAGGTTTTAAAAACCTTGTAGGTATAAACACAATATTAAAATGAAAAAAATATTTCTCATACCATTAGTTCTAACAGCCTTTTTAAGCTGCAAAAACGAATCTAAAACAGAACAAAAAGAGGAAACTTTAACAGCCGATAGCGAAGAAAAAACCGCAAAACAAAATGACGGCTTAACCTTATTAAAAGGAGAGTTTATCTATTACGCCGATGCCGCTGTATTGCAAACGCATGCTGAAATTTATGGCGTAGTCATAGACAAAAAAATGCACGAACTCGATAAGCAAGTACAAGTTTATAAAAAAGAAGCAACCGATATGGTGCCTGTAGAAATAAGAGGTAAAATTATACCAAAACCAGAAAATGAAGAAGGCTGGCCATTGAGAGTTGAAATTAAAGAAATTTTAAATATTTCTAAACCAAAATCAGAAGACAACATAGTAAAACTAGGAGAATAAAATAATTATGTTAAAAATAAATAATTTACACGCAAGTGTTGAAGATAAAGCTA
>TARA_R110002111_G_scaffold135373_1_pt1 | contig 13232 bp, 7 predicted proteins | sample TARA_R110002111 | Tara Oceans TARA_R110002111 (sample SAMEA4397363) | marine metagenome | biome: Polar Biome; feature: [ZZZ] marine water layer (ENVO:01000295); material: water (ENVO:00002006), including particulate matter (ENVO:01000060) such as... | depth 199 m | reverse complement strand
GTTTCAAAAAATGAAGCCTCTAAAGGTGTAATCGATTCAGGGAAATATAAACCTTTATCTGGTGCAAGTCCTCGGACTACGGCATCTGCAAAGGTTGTATTTGGTGCTTTTCTATTTAGTGAGTAATAATTCATTATAATATTTTTATACCTTGGGTATTAATTTTAGAAACGTAAGTTTCAAATTGTATGTTAGATTTTGAGTATACATTCTGCATGGCTAACTGAACCGCTTTGGCAGTGGCTTCACTTTTACTCAACGCGAAAATTGAAGGTCCAGAACCAGAAATAGCGCAACCTAAAGCTCCAGCTTCTAAAACTGCTGATTTTACGTCATCAAAATGTGGAATGAGTTGTTTTCTGTAAGGCTCTATAACCACATCGTTTAAAGATTCTTTTATTAAATCGTAATCCGATGTGTGTAAAGCATGAACCAAGCTTCCAACATTTGCCCATTGCGTAATGGCATTACTTAATGGAATTTCTTTTGGAAGAATTGCTCTAGATTCCGATGTTTTAATTTCTATTTGTGGATGGATTAATGTCGCAAATAAATCGGAAGGTGTTGGTAATTCTAACACTTTAAGTGGACATGAACTTTTTACTAATGTAAAACCACCAAAAATAGCAGGCGCCAAATTATCTGCGTGTTCACATTTGCTAGCTAAAGCTTCACCTTTCATGGCGAAATTTGTAAGTTCAGTTTTGTTTAATGGATTGCCTAATAAGGCGTTCATTCCAAAAACACTTCCTGCTGCACTTGCTGAACTACTACCAATACCACTGCCTGGTTTTATTTTTTTGTAAATTTCTATTTCAAAACCACAATCTGGTATCAAAGCATTGTACATCGCTAATGCGGAAACACCAGCTACGTTTTTTTCTGGTTCAAATGGTAAATCGTAACCTTCAATCTTTGTAATTTTAATGCCTTTTGTTTCTGTTTTTCTTATCACCATTTCATCTCCAATGGTATCTAAACAAAAACCAAGGACATCAAATCCACAAGCGACGTTAGCAACTGTTGCAGGCGAAAATATTTTGATTTCGTTTTTCATGCTTAATTATTAGCGATTCTTATAATGTCTGCAAATAAACCAGAAGCCGTAACATCTGCACCAGCACCAGCACCTTTAATAATCATAGGTTGTTCTGGATAACGTTGTGTGTAAAACATAACGATATTATCTTTTCCTTTTAGGTTATAAAATGGATGGCCTTCCGGTATTTCTTTTAATCCTACTTTAGCTTTTCCGTCGTTAAACTCGGCAACAAATTTTAGTTGACAATTTTTATCTTCAGCCGATTTAAACAAGCTTTGGTAATAAGCTTCGTCAGTTTTTAATGTTTCAAAGAAATCATCCACAGATACTGCTTTCATGGCTGCGTCGGTTAGGAAATTGTCAGTTTCTAAGTCTGATAATTCAATCGCATGACCACTTTCTCTAGCTAAAATTAAAACTTTACGAGCTACATCAATTCCGCTCAAATCAATACGAGGATCTGGTTCTGTATAACCTTCTTCTTGTGCTTGTTTTACAACGTCGTAAAATGTTGTTTCTGAATTAAAGTTGTTGAATATAAAGTTTAAGCTTCCGGATAAAACGGCTTGGATTGTATTTACTTTATCACCAGAAGTTATTAAATGACTTAAGGTGTCAATAACAGGCAAACCTGCGCCAACATTGGTTTCAAATAAGAATGATGTGTTGTATTGTCTGGATAATTGTTTTAATTCATTGTAATATTCAATATTACCAGAGCACGCAATTTTATTACATGCAACAACAGCTATACTTTCTTTTAAATATTTGCCATAACTATTAGCTACGGCATCATTTGCTGTGATATCAACAAAAATGGAGTTTCTTAAATTTAGATTTTTTGCATGCTGAAAAAAGCCATCTAAACTTGCTTTTTCGCCATTTTCAAGCTGTGTTTTCCAATTCTTTAGATTGATGCCTTCATCATTAACAATCATGTGTCTAGAATTTGATAATCCAGCAATTCTTAAATTGATTTTAAAGTTCTCTTTAACGTAAGCTTTTTGTTGTTTTATCTGTTCAATCAGTCGTTCGCCAACATTACCAACTCCAGTTATAAATAGATTAATTTGCTTGGTTTTAATTTCAAAAAATTGTTCGTGTAAACTATTTAATGCTTTTTTTACATCGTTTTTATGAATTACAGCCGAAATATTACGCTCTGAGGCACCTTGAGCAATGGCTCTAATGTTTACGTTATTTTTACCAAGTGTACTAAACATTTTTCCGCTTATACCTTGATGGTTTTTCATTTTATCACCAACAACAGCAATGATTGATAAGTCGGTTTCTACAACAATTGGGTCTATTTTTTGAAGTGCAATTTCATATTCAAAAATTTTATCTATGGCTTCCTTAGCGCGTTGTGCATCTATATCAGCGATACCAAAACATATAGAATGCTCAGAAGACGATTGGGTAATAAGTATGATATTAATTTTTTCTTGAGCAAGAGTTTCAAATAGACGCTTACTAAACCCTGGAATCCCAACCATGCCATTACCTTGTAAGGTAAGAAGCGCAATATGATCTATGTTGCTTAAACCTTTTACGGGTGAATCTGATGTTGATTTTGCATTCTGGGTAATTGTGGTGCCTAATGCCTCTGGATCTAAAGTGTTCTTTATTACAATAGGAATTTGCTTTTTAAGCACAGGCATTACTGTTGGTGGATATAAAACTTTTGCGCCAAAGTGCGATAGCTCTACAGCTTCCTGATAAGATAACTCTATAATTGGTGCAGCTTGTTTTACTAATTTAGGATTGGTTGTAAACATTCCGCTGACATCAGTCCAAATTTGTAATTCGTCTGCGTCCATTGCTGCCGCAATAATAGCTGCTGTATAATCTGAACCACCACGACCTAAGGTTGTAATTTCTCCATGTATAGATTTAGAAACAAAACCAGGTAACAAAACGATAGCATTTGTATTAGATTCAAAAAACTTCTGGATATTGCCATTTGTAATTTCAAAGTTTACGATGGCATTATTGAAGTTAGAATCTGTTACAATTAATTCTTGAGAATTTTTTAAAGCTGCATCTAATTTTCTAGATTGTAATGTGTAATAGATTATAGTTGATGATAAGGCCTCACCAAAACTTAAGAGCTTATCTTTTGTCTTTGGCGATAGCTCATTAATGAGGTAAATACCATTTAATAGACTTTTTAAGTCGTTTAATTTATCTGTAATTATTTCTTGAAGGTTGTCTTGTTGTTTTTGTAATAATTTATCCTCCTCAGGATTTAAAAATAAACCATCAATAACAGAATTATGAATTGACCATATAACATCATATTTCTGGAGGTAATCCAAATCTTTATTGCATGCTAAATTTGCTGCTTCTAATAATTTATCTGTAATGCCACCAACCGCAGAAACCACTACAGCAATATTAGTGTCTTTAGATTGTTGGTCTAAAATGGAAATGACTTTATTTATGTTTTCGGCTGTACCAACTGAGGTGCCTCCAAACTTGAGAACTTTCATATTTTACGTAATTTAAGAGAATAAAATGTCTAAATAGACAAAAAGGGACGGAGAGCATATTATAAATTACCCCAAAGGGTAATAATTGTTGAAATGAAAAACATAGAAATCCACATGCTCTTAGCATTAACTATTTTATGTGATGATATTTTAAGATTTGTTTTCATTACATACCAAAAGTATTATTTTTATAACAATAAAAAAACTAATCGTTTCTTTTTAGGGAATTAGTAAAAAAGGGCTAATCTTTATAAAAAAAATGAAAGATAACTAACAAATAGGACCCGTTAATCAATTATTCATATCTGCTTTTTTTAATATGTAATATATTAAGCAAACGTAATTATATGAATATGTAATCTAGGCATTATTAAATAATTTAGAACAGGAATGACATGCAGAGATTCGAAATTTTATTAATAATTAAATTCGAATGGCATTAAACCTAAAAAAAGATATAAATAAAAACACATGAAATTATTTTCAAAAGAACAAATTTACGAAGGTGATAAATTAACTACAGAGCTACAAAAAATATCATCTACAGACTTAATGGAGCGTGCAGGTATTCAGATATTTAATTGGATACATATGCGCATGCAAGGAGCTCAAGTGCCAATTCATATATTTTGTGGTATTGGTAATAATGGAGGTGATGGTTTGGTACTAGCTAGACATTTAATTACTCATGGCTATAATGTGGAGACTTATATTGTTAATTGTAGTGATAAGCGTAGTAAGGATTTTTTAATTAATTACGATCGCATTAAAAATGTCACCAAAAATTGGCCTAAAATGTTAAGTTGTAAAAACGATTTTGAAGATATAGTAATTGGTGCTGATGATATTATTGTAGATGCTGTTTTTGGTATAGGTTTAAATCGTTCACCAAATGCTTGGGTACAAAAGTTGTTTCAAAAATTTAGTGCATCAAAAGCATTTACGTTGTCTATAGATATTCCGTCTGGCTTGTATACAGACAAGGTTGTAGAAGATGAAAAAGCAGTAGTTCATGCGAATTACACATTAAGTTTTCAATCTCCAAAATTAGTCTTCTTTTTACCAGAAACTGCTAAGTATACCGTTCAGTGGGAAGCATTAGATATTAATATTGATCGCGATTATTTAATGAAAACAGAAACGGAGGTAGAATTAATTTCTAAACACGAAGTTTTACCAATTTATAAACCTAGAGAAAAATTCTCACACAAAGGAAGCTTTGGCCATGTGTTAATTATTGGAGGAAGTTATGGTAAAATTGGAGCTGTTAATTTAGCCAGTAGAGCAGCATTGAGCTCTGGCGCAGGTTTAGTTACTGCTTATAGTCCTAAATGTGGTTATCATAGTTTGCAAACAGCGATTCCTGAAGTTATGGTGATCACAGATGATGATGAAACACACATTACTAATATAAATTATGATATAGAACCAACAGTTATTGGCATTGGAGTAGGGTTAGGGCTTTCTGCAAGGACGGCAAAAACTTTTGAAGCATTTTTAAAGCGCAATACAACACCTTTGGTTATTGATGCTGATGGATTAAACTTACTGTCTAAAAAGAAAACTTTATTAAAGCTATTACCCGAGAAAACCATTTTAACTCCACATCCAAAAGAATTAGAGCGGTTAATTGGTAAATGGTCTGATGATTTTGAAAAACTAAAAAAAGTAAAAGCTTTTTCAAAAAAGTATGATGTTATTGTGCTTATAAAAGGAGCAAACTCCATTACAGTTTATAATGAAAAATTATATGTAAATACAACAGGTAATCCAGGTATGGCTACAGCTGGAAGTGGAGATGTCTTAACAGGTGTTATTTCTGGTTTACTTGCACAAGCCTATGATCCACTCGCAGCTACTATTTTTGGCGTCTATCTTCATGGAAAGTCTGCAGATATTTCTTTAGAGGATTATGGTTATCAAAGTTTAATTGCTAGCCATATTATTGAAACAATGGGCGAAGCTTATATAGATTTGTTTAAACAACCAGAACAACCTAAAGTAGATGAGCAAGCGCAACAGCCGCAAGAACAAAGTAATAAATAGATACAAAAAAAGCCTGTCTCATTATTGAAACAGGCTTTTTCTATTTTAAAAGAAAGAAGATTATATTCCTAACTCTTTAAACAATTCTACTAAAGCAGGATTTGATGGTCTAGGTGCATCTGCACTTACAATGTTACCATCAGGATCTACAAGGATAAATCTTGGAATCCCGTTGATTTTATAGTTTCTAACAAACTCTGAATTAAATCCATTATCTGCCATTAACTGTATGCCGCCTAATTCTTTATCTGCAACCATTTTTTTCCAACCTTCATAAGCAGCAGCCTTGTCACCTTTATAGCCTCTTCCTTCATCAACAGAAATACTAACAAACTCAATATTTTTGCCTTTAAACTGTTCTTCTACTTTTTTAAGTGAAGGTATTTCTCTAATACAAGGACCACACCAAGTTGCCCAAATATCAAAATAAACATACTTCCCTTTAAAATCTGAAAGTGACATATCTCCACCTGCATAATTTTCATAATCTACAAAATTAGGAGATGGTGACCCTTTAGGAAAAGCGTCTTGTGTAGCAAATTTAGAACCCATAAATTGATTCAATTGCTGAACCGTTTTCTCAATATTTTGATCCATTATTGAAACACGAGTAGAATCTACATCAGTATATTTATTTTTAATGTCTTCGTAAGCCGATTTATAACCTTCAATAGCTTTATCTACATCTTCTTTAGTTCCTGTTGCAATTAAGCTTTCTGTAAAATGATCTTTAGATATTAAGAATGATTTTAATGAAAAATTGTTAATATCAGAATCATCACCTTTAAAAGTCATAGAATCTATGAACGAATTATAATCGGTTTCAAAAGAAGACGTATTATCATTTTTTAAATAAATCTGACCATATTCCTTACCATGTTGAAAGTTATAATCTCCTTCAACAACTTTTAATGTGTCTTTAAAGGTACCATCATCATTAATGGTAATTGTTTTTTCGTAATTCTTGCCTTGAAAGATTTTAAGTGTTTTACTTGCGTCTGGGTTTTCAATCTTTCCAGAAAGCGTTACATAATCTTTAGGTTCTCCTTTACAACCAAATAAAGTGGCTGCAATGCAAAGTATCAATAATCTTTTCATAATAAGTCATTTTTTTTCGAATGCAAAAATAAACATAATAAGCCAATTATAAAGACGGAATGAATTATTAACAAATCCTTGTATACTGCAAAATTATTCTCAATTTTGAATAATAAATAAATTTACTAATGGATAACTATCACATCATCTCTTCAGACGCTTTAGATATTGTAACAATTTATAATATTTTTTATAAAAATAAAAAGTTAAAGCTATCTGAAGACTCTATAAATAACATAAAGAAATGTAAAGCTTATTTAGATAATAAATTAGCTAATAATAAAAAACCAATGTATGGAATAAATACAGGTTTTGGCTCATTATATAATGTTAAAATTTCAGATTCAGATTTAAGTCAATTGCAAGAAAATTTAGTAATGTCTCATGCTTGTGGAACTGGTGAGCGCGTGCCAGAATCTATAGTGAAAGTAATGTTACTTTTAAAGATTCAGTCCCTAAGTTATGGACATAGTGGAGTGCAATTAGCAACTGTAGAAAGGTTAATAGAATTTTTTAATAACGACATTTTTCCTTTTGTATTTACTCAGGGCTCTTTAGGCGCATCTGGTGATTTAGCACCTTTAGCACACTTAGCTTTACCATTATTAGGAAAAGGAAAAGTAGTACATAACAATAAAGAATACGAAGCATCAACACTTTTAAAAGAGTTTAATTGGGATCCGATTACATTAGAAGCTAAAGAAGGCTTGGCGTTATTAAACGGTACACAGTTTATGAGCGCTTATGGTGTTTATTTGTTATTAATGTCTCATAAAACGTCGTATTTAGCAGATATTATAGCGAGTATATCTCTAGATGCATTTGACGGTCGTTTAGATCCTTTTCATGATTTAGTACATGCGGTAAGACCACATCCAGGACAGCGTAAAGTAGCTAGACGCTTTAATGAGTTTTTAAAAGGTAGTGAATTAATTACTAGAGAAAAAGAACATGTGCAAGATCCCTATTCTTTTCGTTGTATTCCGCAGGTTCATGGAGCAACTAAGGATACCCTAGATTTTGTTGAAAAAGTAATTTTAACTGAAATTAATTCAGTTACCGATAATCCTAATATTTTTCCGGATGAAGATTTAATTATTTCTGGTGGAAATTTCCATGGACAACCACTCGCATTAGCATTAGATTATTTGAAGATTGCTATGGCCGAAATTGGTAATATATCTGAGCGCCGTGTTTTTCAGTTGGTTTCTGGCTTAAGAGGTTTACCTGCATTTTTAGTGGATAATCCAGGACTTAACTCTGGTTTTATGATTCCGCAATATACAGCGGCAAGTATTGTGAGTGCAAACAAGCAAATGGCAACTCCTGCTAGTATAGATAGTATTGTATCTAGTAACGGACAAGAAGATCACGTAAGTATGGGAGCAAATGCAGCAACACAAGCTTATACTTTAGTTAAAAATGTAGAGCGTGTTATTGCTATAGAACTTATGAATGCTTCGCAAGCTTTAGAATTTAGAAGACCATTAAAGACATCTCCTTTGTTAGAGTCTTTTTTAGAGCAATACCGAAAAGTGGTACCTTTTATTAAGGTAGATGAAGTTTTACACGATTCTATTGAAGCTTCAATTCAATTTTTAAAAGATGTAGATATTGAAATTGAAGAATTATTTTTGAATAGTTATAACTTAAAATAGCAGTAAAAAACTTTAACTTTTGCTAACGAGTTTATCTGCCCAATTAAAAGCATCATCTAGATTAGTAAAAATTTCAAAAGGCTTTTTAAGAAATAGCTTTTCGATTTGAGCATTTTTTTTCGCTTTATAATCGTATGATACTACAGCAAAACCAATCAAATTTTTGGTTTTAACCGTTCTTGTGTAAATATTGGGATTAACAGAGTAAGAATTTATTCTATAAGAGATGTAAACAAAAGGCTGATCTGTGTAATATTCTTCTGCTATTTTGATAAGGGCTTCGTTTTGAGATTTATCAACATGAACACCTTCTTTTATAATAGTGACCATATAATTTTTGTAAAATTTTAATGTACAGAAGTCTATGTCAATAATTTTTGTCATAAAATAAAAGCCTTAGGGTGTCTTCTAAAATACAAAAAACTCCTTTAATTATAAAGGAGTTTTTTAATATATTTTAATTCTATATTTAAGATTCTGTTGTTTTACTAGACGATTTAATCTTAATACTTAAAGCATCATTCTTTTCATCTAAGTCCATGGTAATGGTGTCTCCTTCCTGAATTTTGGAGTTAATAATCTCTTCAGCAAGGGCATCTTCAACATATTTCTGAATAGCTCTATTTAATGGTCTTGCACCATATTGCTTATCAAATCCTTTATCAGCAATATAGTCTTTAGCTTTATCCGTAAGTTTCAGCGTGTAACCTAAGTCTTTTATTCTGTCAATTAACTTCACCAATTCAATATCAATGATTTTGCCGATATCTTCTTTCTCTAAAGCATTAAATACAATGACATCATCAATTCTGTTTAAGAATTCTGGAGCAAAAGCTTTTTTAAGCGCATTTTCTATCACACCTTTTGCGTGATCTGATTCTTGCGCTAATGCAGCTGACGTTCCAAAACCAACACCAGATCCAAAATCTTTTAATTTTCTGGCACCAATGTTAGATGTCATAATTATAATGGTGTTTCTAAAATCAATTTTACGACCTAAACTGTCTGTTAAATAACCATCATCTAATACTTGTAATAACATGTTAAAGACATCTGGATGGGCTTTTTCTATTTCATCTAATAGTACAACAGCATAAGGCTTACGTCTTATTTTTTCAGTTAGTTGTCCACCTTCTTCATAACCAACGTATCCTGGAGGTGCACCTACTAAACGAGAGATGGCGAATTTTTCCATGTATTCACTCATGTCAATACGTACTAAGGCATCATCGCTATCAAACAACTCACGAGCTAATACTTTAGCTAATTGCGTTTTACCAACTCCTGTTTGACCTAAGAAAATAAATGAACCAATTGGCTTATTAGGATCTTTAAGTCCAGCTCTATTTCTCTGAATGGCTTTTACAACCTTCGCAACAGCTTGGTCTTGACCAATCACTTTACCTTTTATTAATTCTGGTAATTTAGATAGTTTGTTGATTTCCGTTTGAGCTATTTTATTAACAGGAATACCTGTCATCATAGACACTACATCTGCCACATTATCTTCCGTTACAACTTCTTTATGTTGTTTCGTTTCTTCTTCCCATTTTTCTTGGGCTGTTGCTAATTCTTTTTCTAATCGTTTTTCATCATCTCTAAGCTTTGCAGCTTCTTCATACTTTTGTTTTTTAACAACACTATTTTTAGTTTCTTTAACTTCTTCAAGTTTCTTTTCTAATTCTAGAATCTTTTTAGGAACATCAATGTTTGTAATGTGTACACGAGAACCAGCTTCATCTAGAGCGTCAATAGCTTTGTCTGGAAGAAAACGTTCCGTCATATAACGATTGGTTAATTTTACACACGCTTCAATAGCTTCATCTGTGTAATCAACATTATGGTGTTCCTCGTATTTACCTTTAATATTGTTTAATATTTCAATAGTTTCTTCTACAGAAGTTGGTTCTACGATAACTTTTTGAAAACGACGTTCTAATGCACCATCTTTTTCAATATATTGTCTGTATTCATCTAATGTAGTTGCACCAACACATTGTATTTCGCCTCTTGCTAAAGCAGGTTTAAACATATTTGAAGCATCTAAACTTCCTGTTGCTCCACCAGCACCTACAATGGTATGAATTTCATCAATAAAAAGAATAATATCATCATTCTTTTCAAGTTCATTCATAACGGCTTTCATACGTTCTTCAAACTGACCTCTATATTTGGTACCTGCAACTAAGCTTGCTAAATCTAAAGTGACTACACGTTTATTGAATAAGGTACGAGACACTTTACGTTTTACAATACGCAAAGCTAGTCCTTCTGCAATAGCAGATTTACCAACTCCAGGTTCACCTATTAATAAAGGGTTGTTTTTCTTTCTTCGACTTAAAATTTGAGATACACGTTGTATTTCTTTTTCACGTCCTACAACCGGATCTAATTTACCTTCTTCTGCAAGTACAGTTAAGTCCCTTCCAAAATTATCTAAAACTGGTGTTTTGGACTTTTTGTTCGATTTGCTTGTTTGTCCACCAAATGGATTCTGCTTAGCATCTTCTTGTTCATTCATATCATCATCTTCAGAGAACGACTCTGCTTTTGGGGTTTCTAAATAATCATCTTCGCTAGTTGCCATAGATTTAAATTCTTCTTTTACGTTATCATAATCCACTTTAAGCTTGTTTAAAAGCTTAGTTGTAGGATCATTTTCATTCCTTAAAATGCACAATAATAAATGTGCTGTATTAATTGACGAGCTCTGAAACAATTTTGCTTCTAAAAACGTTGTTTTTAATGCACGCTCAGCTTGTCTAGTTAAGTGTAAGTTCTTTTTTTCGTTAGATGTTGTAACGATATTTGGGTTAGCAGGACTTAATATCTCTACTTTACGCCTTAAGTGATTTAGATCTACATCTAAGGCACTTAAAATATCTATCGCTTTGCCATTGCCATCTCTTAAAAGACCAAGCATTAAATGCTCAGTACCAATAAAGTCATGACCTAAACGCAAAGCTTCTTCTTTGCTATAAGCAATTACATCTTTAACTCTTGGGGAAAAATTATCATCCATACTATATTCCTTTCTGCTTTAAAAATAATAAAAACATATTGACTATAAGGCAAAAACTGTACCTAAACCAAATGAATTTTAAAATGAGTCATAAATAATTTGAATTATATAATTCTTCTATAAAATAGGAGATTCAAGTATAGCCTTGGCTAAGGTTTTGATTTCTACTAAAATACAAGTCTAATAAAAACGAATTAAATGATTAATTTTAACGTTTTTTAGTATTCAAAATATGTTACAAACGAAGAGACTAAAAAAGCATTTTATATCAAAGAAAATATAGAGATACTTATTAACTAAAAAGATATCAAATATTGTTAATAAAAAATACTAAAAACGATAATGAATTTGGCTATAAACAGTAGTATTTTGGTTATATTAGCACGTTATGAAAATTCACAAAAAAACTAATTAATTTTATATATGGCAGAAGGAGAAAAACTCATTCCAATTAACATTGAAGATGAAATGAAATCGGCTTACATTGATTATTCAATGTCAGTCATTGTGTCACGTGCGTTACCAGATGTAAGAGATGGTTTAAAACCAGTTCATAGACGTGTACTTTACGGTATGCATGAACTTGGTATTAGAGCAAATAGTGCACATAAAAAGTCAGCAAGAATTGTAGGTGAAGTTTTAGGAAAGTATCATCCACATGGAGATACCTCAGTTTATGACGCAATGGTGCGTATGGCTCAAGAATGGAGTTTACGTTACATGTTAGTCGATGGACAGGGTAACTTTGGGTCTGTAGATGGTGATAGTCCTGCGGCAATGCGTTATACAGAAGCAAGAATGCGTAAGATATCTGAAGACATGTTGGCAGATATCGATAAAGAAACAGTAGATCATAAATTAAATTTTGATGATACGTTAGAAGAACCAACCGTTCTTCCAACACGTATTCCTGGGCTCTTAGTAAATGGAGCATCTGGTATTGCTGTTGGTATGGCTACTAACATGCCTCCGCATAATTTAACTGAAGTTGTTAATGGTACCATTGCATATATTGACAATAATGATATAGAGATTGATGAATTAATTCAACATATAAAAGCACCAGATTTTCCAACTGGCGGTACTATTTATGGTTATGATGGTGTAAAGGAAGCTTTTCATACTGGTCGTGGGCGTATTGTTATGCGTGGAAAAGCAATAATAGAAGAAGTACAAGGTAGAGAATGTATCATTGTAACTGAGATTCCTTACCAAGTTAACAAAGCAGACATGATTAAGAAGACTGCTGATTTAGTTAACGAAAAGAAAATGGATGGTATTGCTTCTATTCGTGATGAATCGGATAGAAATGGTATGCGTATCGTTTACGTTTTAAAGCGTGATGCAATTCCTAATATTGTCCTTAATAAATTATATAAGTATTCTTCTTTACAGACATCTTTTAGCGTTAATAATATTGCGTTAGTAAATGGACGTCCTCAATTATTAAACTTAAAGGAATTAATTCATTATTTCGTAGAGCATAGACATGATGTTGTTGTTAGACGTACTACGTATGAATTACGTAAAGCAGAAGAACGTGCTCATATATTAGAAGGTTTAATTATTGCATCAGATAATATTGATGAAGTGATTAAAATTATTCGTGCATCATCTAATGCAGATGAAGCTCGTAATAATTTAATTGAACGTTTTAAACTGTCAGAAATTCAGGCGAAAGCGATTGTTGAGATGCGTTTACGTCAGTTAACAGGTCTAGAACAAGACAAATTGCGTGCTGAGTACGAAGAAATAATGAAGACAATTATAGATCTTAAAGATATCCTAGACAAGAAAGAACGTCGTATGGATATTATTAAAGGAGAGCTTGAAGTTGTTAGAGATAAATATGGTGATGACCGTCGTTCTGTTAT
>TARA_R110002111_G_scaffold256152_1_pt1 | contig 13306 bp, 16 predicted proteins | sample TARA_R110002111 | Tara Oceans TARA_R110002111 (sample SAMEA4397363) | marine metagenome | biome: Polar Biome; feature: [ZZZ] marine water layer (ENVO:01000295); material: water (ENVO:00002006), including particulate matter (ENVO:01000060) such as... | depth 199 m | reverse complement strand
TGTTCCTTCTACAACAAGCATTTTTGCGTCTTTTAACGTGCCCAGAATCTCTGCAACATAGGCATCATTGTCCTTTAAGACGGATAAGATGCAATATTCCAGCACGCCTTTACGCATTTGTGCTTTTGTGTTTTCTATTTTCATATTAAGAGTGTCTTAAATTTAATTAAACTGTTCATTTTTTGATTGATTTGATTGTTGATGAATGTTTTGTTTTACTTTAAAAAATTGATGGTCAATGGATATTTATATAAGTTGCCATCCCTTGCAGATAAGCTCGCTTTAACAATAAGAGCTAATTCTATAATAAATGCTATGATGGCTAAGGCTCCTAATCCACCTCCTATATATAATAGAGCAGAAGGTTCACCTACATTGATATGAAAATTATGAAAGCCATGAAAATCGATAACATCTAAACCTCTAAATAATTTAAAGATGAAAAATGGAACACTTATAGTTCCTATAATAATAGCATAAAGCAAAACACTAATTTGAAAATTGATGGCTTGCTTTCCATGCTGATCTATAAAGTCTGACTTCCCCTTATTGGCTGCCCATAATACAATAGGCCCAATGAAATTTCCAAAAGGAATTATAAATCTTGAAAAGGTCGAAAGATGTATAAATGTTGCTAAATTTTTATGATGATTGTCTACCATTTTTAAAAGTATATAATAGTTGCTTATACAAATATATGTCTTTAAAAAGGTATTATGTTACGCATAGTACTATAAATTAACATTTTTTTAACATTAGTTAGGTTGGATAATTTGAATTATTTTAGTGAAAATTATAATAAAACAGATGAATATATCTCCTTCAAAACTCAATACATTTCTAATGTTTAAGCTGCCTGCAGCATATATTACAGGTGTACGAACAAAGCATATTGATGATACAACTTGTGTTGTTTCTGTAAAACATCGTTGGATTAATCAAAACCCATTTAATTCTATGTTTTGGGCAGTACAAGGTATGGCAGCAGAGTTAACAACTGGTGCATTAGTAATGAAAAAAGTTAAAGAAACAGGTAAAAACGTATCCATTTTGGTGGCTAATAATAATGCTTCATTCACAAAAAAGGCAACAGGACGTATAACCTTTAAATGTGAGGAAGGTTTAAAAATAGATGAAGCAATTACTAAAGCTATAGAAACAGGAGAAGGTCAAACGGTTTGGTTAAATGCAAATGGCATAAATGCAGAAGGTGTACAAGTCTCTTCTTTTAATTTTGAGTGGACGTTAAAAGTAAAATCGTAATGGCATTGCGAGTGAAGCGTGGCAAATGCAAAGCATTCACGAATACTTTTAAAAAACAATAAAAAAGTAGGTGAGTAATCTCATCATATTGTAGAAGATTATGTAACAAAAGCATAATTATCACAACATATATGCGAATCAACTTGGGCTGAATTTATTTCAGTATCTTAAACATAAACAATTTAGCTATGGAAAAATTACCAGATTTTAATGATAGAAATGCACACGAAATAGACTATCGTATTTACGGAGAAGAAATGCAATATGTAGAAATAGAATTAGATCCACAAGAAGGAGTGATTGCAGAATCTGGTAGCTTTATGATGATGGACGATGGTATTGAAATGGATACTATTTTTGGAGATGGTTCTCAAAAGGATACTGGCTTTTTAGGTAAGATATTAGGAGCAGGTAAGCGTATTCTTACTGGCGAAAGTTTATTTATGACGGCTTTTTATAATAATCTTACTGGTAAACGAAATGTGTCTTTTGCTTCTCCATATCCAGGAAAAATTATTCCTATTGATTTAAATGAATTTGGAGGAAAGTTTATCTGCCAGAAAGATGCATTTCTTTGTGCAGCTAAAGGCGTAAGTATTGGTGTTGAGTTTTCTAAAAAACTCGGAAGAGGACTTTTTGGAGGTGAAGGCTTTATAATGCAAAAGCTAGAAGGCGATGGTATGGCATTTGTACATGCTGGTGGAACAACAGCAGAAAAGACTTTAGCAGCTGGTGAAACCTTGCGTGTAGATACAGGTTGTATTATTGGTTTTACACAAAGCATAGATTACGATATAGAATTTATTGGCGGTATTAAAAATTCCATCTTTGGTGGTGAAGGTTTATTCTTTGCAAAATTACAAGGACCAGGAAAAGTTTATATTCAATCTTTACCATTTAGCAGATTAGCAGGTAGAATATTAGCATCTGTGCCAAGAGGAGGAAAATCTAAAGGAGAAGGCACTATCCTAGGAGGTCTGGGTGATTTATTAGATGGCGATAATAGATTTTAGATTAACCTAATAATAAGTAAATCAATAGATTAAATTGTATGAATTGTCTGTAATATTTTGATGTACTCATCGTGTAATTATCAACTTTTAACATAACAACTTGTTAAACTTTAAGTGATTTTTAAATCTAATCTATTTTTTTTATACCTTAGAGAAGAATTTAAAACAAAAGCCTATTCTAAAATCTACCTTTCGTTAATCTTAAATACCTATAACAAACTATGGCGAGAGCAATGTATGAGTACACTAAGACTGTACTAAACAAAGTGAGTTTTGATGCGACATTATTCTGTAAGGAAGTGCAAAAAGCAGTAAGACGTTTACTGCCTCATGAATTAGAAGACCTTAGAATTTTTATTGAGTCTCTAATTAATCAAAACCCAGAATTAAATCAGTGTTTAATTTATTTAAAAGCATAGAAAAAAGCGACTCGTAAGTCGCTTTTTTTATTTCGCTAAGGGACTAATAATTTCTACATTCTGAAATGCAATTGCACCACGTACAACACCCGAAATAACATTGTGCATAGCATCTATAATTTGCATTTTTAATTCACTTTTATGATAAATGATACTCACTTCTCGCGCAGGTGAGGGTTCATTAAAATGTCTAAGGTTGGAGTTAAGGCTCTCCTTAACGTCTAGTGTATGTAAATAGGGTAGAAGTGTCATTCCCATGCCTTCATTAGAGAGTTTTATTAAAGTTTCTATACTGCCACTTTCTAACTGAAAATGATCGTCTGCATGGTCTTTAAATGTTTTACATAAATTAATGACTCCATCTCTAAAACAATGTCCATCTTCTAAAAGTAACATATCCTCAATATCTAAATCTAAAACCTCAACCGTCTTTTTGTCTCTTAGCCTATGATTATTTGGTATATAAGCTACAAAAGGTTCGTAATATAAGACACGCTCTTTTATGTTGTCGCTCTCTAAAGGAGTGGAAGCAATTGCAGCATCTAAATGGCCATCACTAATTCGAGTAATAATTTCTTCGGTGGTTAACTCTTCTATCTTTAATTTTACTTTCGGATATTTTTTAATAAAATTATTTAAAAACATTGGTAATAGTGTAGGCATAATAGTAGGAATAATACCTAATCTAAATTCACCACCAATAAAACCTTTTTGCTGATCTACAATATCTTGTATGCGCTCGGCTTCATTTACAATATTACGAGCTTGAAGAATAATTTTTCGTCCAACATCAGTCACTTCGATGGGCTTCTTGCTTCTATCAAAAATAATTATATCTAGTTCATCTTCAAGCTTTTGAATTTGCGTGCTTAATGTTGGTTGTGTTACAAAACATTTCTCTGCTGCCTTAGTAAAGTTCTTATGTTCTGCTATTGCAAGTGCGTATTTTAGTTGTGTAATTGTCATGCGTATTGATTTAAGCTATAAAAGTATATAAACTATTCATAAAAACTATAGTAAAATCAAGTTAATTGTGAAGTAAATTTGAATACACAAAAAACAAATAATTATGACACTAAATAGTATAGGTTTAGATACCAATAAAACACAAGGATTAGCTAAGGATTTAAACCAATTATTAGCTAATTTTCAACTGTATTATCAGAATTTAAGAGGAATCCATTGGAACATAAAAGGGCGCGCATTTTTCGATTTGCATGTTAAATTTGAAGAATTATATACAGATGCAAACTTAAAGGTTGATGAAATTGCTGAACGTATTTTAACTTTAGGAGCTACACCATTACATACATTCGAGGATTATAATAAAGCAGCTAAGGTACCAGTTGGAAAACATATTTCAAAAGATGAGAAAGCAGTTGCCTTAATTGTAGATTCTTTAACAGAACTTCTTAAAATTGAGCGTACTATTTTAGAAACTTCTGCTGAAGCCAACGATGAAGGTACAAACGCAATGATGAGTGGTTTTATTACAGAACAAGAAAAAACAGTTTGGATGATGAAAGCATGGTTAGGAGAGACCGTATAAAACTAAAATCTGATTAAAAACAAGAGGCTGCTTAATAGTAGTCTATTGTTTTTAATCAGATTTTTTTTAATAGATCTTTGTAATGTTTTAGAAGCGAATGTTTAATACAAGATTTTTATCTTCTACTTTGAATTTTGCGTCATCATATTGAGGTGGACCAAAAGCCATAACGTTGTTAGACATTCCGTAAGATTCTTTTGGCATTCCATTCTCTTGAAAATCCATACGTTTGTTTTCATTCTCATCGTGTAAAGCCATTATAGCATAGTCTCCAGAAAGTACGTTTTCAAATGTTACAGTTATTTTTCCGTCTTTTATTTCTGTTTCAGAATCTATTATTCCTTTACCTTTCATAAATGTTTCTGATGTGTGTAATGACATTAAAACTTTGCCAATATCGTTCTTTACATTGTCAATTGTCACTGTAATAGTGATGCCTTTATCTTCTTGAGAAAAGCTGAAAAGTGAAGTTAAAATTAAAGCGAAGGTTAAAATTAAATTTTTCATGATGTTTTAGTTTTTAATGGTTATTTGTTTTTGATTGATGATTCAAATATCTAACAAATTGTGGTGATGAAATAATTGTTATTACCGAATTGTAATATTAATTGGATGAGTTGTAGTATTTCATTGAAAAGAAGAAAATTAAAAATGACAAGCCTATAGGAGACCACGTGCTTTTATCTCTAAATACTTATTAATAGTATTAATCGTCAACTTTTCTGGTGGAGTTAAAATCGCTTGAATACCATGCTTTTGAAGTTCCTTAACCATCAATCGTTTCTCAAAGGCAAACTTTTCTGCAATTGTTTTATGGTAAATCGATTGTAAATCTTCTGCGTTCTCTTTAATAATGATTTCTAGTTCTGTGTTTTCAAAAAGAACCACAACAAGCATGTGTTTTTTTGAGATGGCTTGCAAATAGGGCATTTGTCGCTTTAAAGCACTTAAATGTTCGAAATTAGTATAAAGTAAAAGTAAGCTACGATGTGTTACTTTTCGTTTTAGTTGTGCGTAGAGAAGTCCAAAATCACTATCGTTAAATTGTGTGTCTATATTGTATAGCGTTTCTAGAATGCGATTTAGGTAGGTTAGTTTATGGATAGCAGGTAGAAATGATTCAATATTTTTAGAGAACGACAATAACCCAACTTTATCATGTTTTTTTAAGGCTACATTACTAAAAGCTAATGCAGAATTAATGGCATAATCTAAGAGTTTTAACCCATTGAAAGGCATTTTCATAACACGACCTGTGTCTATAATAGAATAAATTGGTTGAGATTTTTCATCTTGATATTGATTAACCATTAACTGAGCACGCTTTGCAGTGGCTTTCCAATTCACAGTTCTAAAATCATCACCAGAGATATATTCTTTTATTTGCTCAAATTCTGAAGTATTACCAATTCGTCTAATTTTTTTCAATCCAATCTGAGTCAGAGAATTACTAATGGCTAGAAAATCATATTTCTGCATCTGAATAATTGATGGATATACCATTACCATTTGTTCGTTCTGAAACCGATATTTTCGTTTTATAATTTTCAAAACTGAAGACACAAAAATATTGAGATGACCAAAATAATACTCACCTCTGTCAACAGGTCTTACCATATAATCAAAATCGTGATTCTGACTTGGGCCAAGTGTTGTTTTATATACGAAATCTCTTTTTTGAAATTGCACTGGCAACTCATCTATTATATCAACATAAGTTTTAAAACTATACTTGTTGGTAATTGTTATTGGCACCGGATTATTGTCGCTATTAGAAAATTTATCTGGTAAAATTCGCCTAGCATTTATAGCGTTTTTGGGTTGATAGAGTAATAATAAATCAATAAATAACAGAACCAATATGATGACTGTTAGAATCCAAGCGATAGAAAATAAGGCTGACAACCAATAGGATAAAAGAAAGCATACTGAAGTAACTGCTAAATAAATGTATAGCTGTTTGTGTATAAATAGCGATTTAAGAAACGTCATGGTTTTATCTGCTTACTGTAATTGTTTACTAGTGCCTATCTAGGAACTTCAATGGATTGTACAATCATTTCAATTACGTTTTCTGTAGTCATGCCTTCCATTTCGCGTTCTGGTGTTAAGATGATTCGGTGATTAAGTACAGGGTCTAAAGCCTTTTTAATATCCTCTGGTATAACAAAATCACGACCATTAATAGCTGCAAAGGCTTTAGCTGTATTTAATATTGCAATTGATGCTCTTGGAGAACCACCTAGATATAAGTGCGGATGATTACGTGTCTTAGTTACAATCTCTGCGATATATTTAATAATCTTTTCTTCAACAACTATAGATTGTGTTTTGGATTTGTAGTCTTCAAGAGATTTAGTATCTAAAACAGCATTGATTAAAGTTTGTGGCAAATCACCTTTTCTAGCATGGTGCAATGCTATAATTTTTATTTCATCATCTAATGATGGATAATCAACCTTAATTTTAAATATAAATCGATCTAATTGCGCTTCTGGTAAAGCATAAGTTCCTTCTTGCTCTATTGGGTTTTGAGTTGCTAAAACCATAAAAGGATTTTTAAACTTATAAGTTGTTCCGTCTATGGTGGCTTGTCGCTCCTCCATGGTTTCGAATAACGCAGCTTGGGTTTTTGCAGGAGCTCTATTAATTTCGTCAATTAAAACAATGTTAGAAAAAATAGGCCCTTTTTTAAATTCGAATTCAGAAGATTTCATATTTAAAATCGATGTTCCTAAAACATCACTTGGCATTAAATCTGGAGTAAATTGAATACGACTATAATTAGTTTTTAAAACCTTTGCAAATAGTTTTGCGGTTACCGTTTTTGCAATACCTGGAACACCTTCTATGAGAACATGGCCATCTGCAAGCAAAGCTACAATCAGTAACTCTACAAAGTTATCTTGTCCTATAATGACTTTTCGAAGCTCTTCTTTTATGCTTTCTACTGCATTTTTTAAGCCTTCTAGTTGAATTCTATTATCAAAATTTAAGTCGTCGTTTACTGCTTCGTTTTCCATTAATTATTGGATTTAAATTGTTCTATTAAGGTGTTTAGTCTTTCTAATTCGGTATTATTAATGCTTGATTTTTGATTTAAACTAGTAATTAGTTTAAACAAGGTGTGCGTGTCTTCAATACTATTATTACTTCTTGCAGCCAAGTTTTTAATAAAGCTATCGTTTATTTCTGATGTGCTGAGGTGCATCGTATTTCTAATGAATTCTAAAAAGTGTTGAGTCTTATGCTGTGCAATGTCTTTATGTTTTCCGTTTTCATAGTACATATTAGCAATTGTCCTTGTAAAATCTACTGTTTGATTCTTTAAAGGTTTCACGATAGGAATTGCACGTTGCTTACGTTTACCTTCAAAAATAATATAGATTAATACACCAATAAGCATAATGTAGTATGCCCATTTTAAAGACTTTGTACTTAAAAATAGATACATTGGCGAAGTGTAAAACTTCTTTCCGGTTTTGTAATAATTGTCTATATAAATGGGTTGATTAGTATTTATATAAGACATTAAACCAGCAGTATAATTTTGATTTGGTGAATTAAGAATAAAGTAATTGGTAAAGGCTTGCGGAAATGTATTCAGAATAATTTCACCACCACCAAAAGGTTGTTTTATAATATTTATTAATGAGTCTTTAATACTTGTGTTTTCACCTCTATATTTATCAATAAAGCCAACTACTGTAGTATTTGTAGTATCTATTTTATTAAAATGAAAAAATGTTGTTGATCTATCGAATTTAAATGTGCTCTCAGTATCTAATAATGGGTTAACGAGTTTTACCTGGTATTCGTTGTTAAAATTACCCATAATATTCACAGATTTTGTTTTGAGATGTAAGGTGTCTAATAATTTTTTTTCAAAATCTACTGCCGATACAATAAGAGTGTTCCCTTTAGATACCCAATCTAATAAGTTATTAAGCTCTTGTTTTCCAAAGGCAATACCATCATTATAGAAAAGATAGGTGCCAGATATAGTATTACTTTTTAAATATTCAAAAGGTGGTCTATCAACAGAAATTACAGTATCAGAAACTCGTTGTAATTGTTCATTAAACACATAAGAGCCAAATGGTATTTTGTGATGTAAAGTATAGGAAGGAAACCAATTAACAGCTTTGGGCTTAGTCATTTCTAAAGCTACTATTGCCAAAATAGTCAGTACGGTAAGTGTTATGTATATTTTTCCTTTTTTACTCAATGCTCTGTAATGGTTTTATTTAAATCTTCAAAAAGCAATTTTAAAGATTCAAACTTTAAAACATCTACCTTAAATTCACCATACCATACATAATCATATATTCTGGTAATATTTTTAAAGTCTTTTTTTAAATGGTCTTTTTCTATTTCTTTTATATAATCTTCGTTCGTCTTTTGTGGTTGCCACGTAATACGATCACTTTCAGTCAGATATTTTAGAGATAATAAATAATAATAACGGATTGCTAATCTATAGTTTTTCTGATTGATGGATTCTTTTATCAAAGCAGGAATATCTTCATTTTTTATAATCTGTTCTTCTTCAGTAAAAAATATGGAGCCTTCTTCTTTAGCTTTAACTTTTAAATTATTCGCGTTTACTTTTAAGAAAAACCGAATCAATAAGAATACTAAAAAACCAAGTAAAATATAGGGCAATATCCTAAACACAAAATATAGAAAACCAGTTGCAGTACCTGTGCCGAAAATAGCTTCCCAAAATTTCCTTAGCATATTATTAAGCCAACGATAGACTTTATCTAAAAAGCTTTCCTCTGCTTCAACTTCTAAATAATTAAAATTTTTATCAGCTTTGTAAGATTCTAAATGGTCTTCAGAAATAACCTGTTTTTCTAATGTGGTGTCATCAAAATTAATTGGTTGTTCGTTTTGCTGCGCAGAAGAAAATTGCACAAAACAACAACATAAAAATAACAACCAAATAACTTTCATTTATTCTTCTATTTTACCAATTTCACTAATACGATCGTACGTGCCTGTAAAGGTTGTTTTTTCATGTAAATGAAAGTAAATGACTGCTCCGCCAACGACAAGAATGATGTTTAATAAAAACTGAAAAAATGTATTAAGGACATTTAAAAAAATAATAATTGGGTCAGCCGAAAAACTACTAATATCTGCTGGATCTATTTCGCCAGAAAAAACACCAGAACTTAATAGTGTATATATTATAGTTGGAACTGAAAAAATTAATCCGAGTAGGTAGTAAATTATACCTAAAACTATGAAAGAGCCAAAGGCCGTCCAAAAATCTACATTTACCAAATTAAAACTTTTACTGTATGCATCTGTAGCAGAACTCCTCGTTTCGAAAACATAGATGCTAAATAAAACAGCCATTGGCACCATAGCATATAAAACTGGTAAAAAACAAAGCATAGTAGCAATGATTAAGGTTATACCTTTTAAGAAGCTCATTCCAAGAAATGACCAAAAAGATTTGTACACATTTTTCTTAATCTCAGCTAAGTTTGTTTCACCTTTATTGTCCACATAAGATTTAATGTAATAAAGGGCAGAGGAAACAGAAAGAATATAGGCAGCTACGCCAGAGATAAGATAACTAAGTACAGCAATCAGAACCACAAATATATTACCAGAATTAAAAGAAGGTTCGCCAAATGAAGAGAAATTGAACATATCACCTGCTACATAATTATAGGCGGTTAGTGATAGCATAAAAACTAAAATAGCTGGCCCAGCAATATTAAAAATAGCCTTCATAAAAGGTTTAAATTCATTTCTAATAAACCCAAAAGTATCACTTAATATACTACTGAAATCTCTTTGTTTTCTAAATTCTATATATGGTCTATTCATGTTTCGATTAGTTTAAGGTTAGTTTAACTGTGTTTTTAATTTCTGTAAATTGTTTAGATTTTTTGTGTAATTGTATTGGGTAAATAACATAATAAAATAAGATTAGTGCAAGAGAGCCCGTAATAATTAGTATTGCTAGCCAATCTGGCATTTCTGTATGTCTGGTAACAAAACCTTCTAAAAAACCAGCAATTATAAAAAACGGAATGGTACTCATTAATATTTTTAAGCCATTAATAACACCGCGTTTAAAAGACTCGAGCCTTGGTAATGTCCCTGTAAATAACATGCCATTTCCCATAACCATACCTGCACATGCAGCAATAATGATAACAGAAATTTCTATAGTACCATGTATCCATATTGTTCTTGCAGATTCCCAAAGCAGACCTTTTTCATAAAAAAAATATTGAAAACTACCAAGCATAATTCCATTTTGCATCATTATATATAATGTGCCAATTCCTAACAAGATACCATACGCAAAAGCAAATAGTGCAACCTTAATGTTATTTAGAGTAATGCCTAAAAACATATTAAATTCACCTTGCTCTTTATAAACAGCCATTGGGTCTCCATTCTCAATGTTTTCGAGCGTCATATTCACATAACCATCACCTAAAAATGATCTTACAAAGTCACCCTCGTTAGCTGCAGAAAATGCACCAACTATAACAAAAAGTGTAAAAGTTAAAAAAGTAATAAGAAGTTCGCGATGATGTTGGTAGAACATCGTTGGAAACTCTGTTTTAAAAAAAGAAATGAGTCTATTTTTGGGTTCTTTTTTTGTTCTATATATATTCTGATGTGCTTTAGATGCTAACTGATTAAGATAGCGCTCTGTATTACTATTTTTATAAAATGTTTTGGCATAACTCAAATGATCGGTCACCTCAATGTAAAGATCAGAAAGCAAATCGGGATCAATATTGATTTTATTTGTAAGAACACTTTCAAATTCTAACCATTTATCTTTATTTTGCTTTACAAAAGCCGCTTCGCGCATATATTAATCCCTTTAGACTTTCAAAGAAAAGAAAATATGGATGAATTTCAAATAGAAACTGCTCAAAATGTGGGTATAAATCAAAACGTAGCTAGTATTGGTCATAGGATGCTTGGTTATCTTATTGATAGTGCAGTTATTTTGGTTTACGCCATAGGTGCAATTTGGCTTTTAGTAGCCTTAAATTTAGATCCTGGAGATTCGTGGGCTGTATATTTGTTAGTCTCTCTACCAGCGTTTTTATATTATGTCTTACTTGAAACATTTTTGAATGGCAAAACAGTTGGGAAAAATGTGATGAATACGCGTGTTGTAAAGTTAGATGGATCTAGACCAAGCTTTGCTAATTATTTTGTAAGATGGATTTTGCGTGTTATAGATGTGGTTTTTACTTCGGGTGGAGCTGCAGTTTTAACGATTTTATTAAAAGGCAATGGGCAACGTATAGGTGATATCGCAGCGGGAACGACAGTTATTAGTGAACGTCACAAAATAACTATTGATGATACCTTAATAAAAAATATACCAATTGATTATGAACCTACTTATAGCCAGGTAACTGTATTAAACGACAGTGATATGCAGACCATTAAAAATTTGTATGATGAAGCCTTAAGAAAAGGAAATCATAATATTATTATAAATCTACACCATCGTCTCACAAAAGTTATGGCTGTTGATACAGAAGAAAAACCAGTTGATTTTGTAGCTAAGGTTATAAAAGATTACAACTATTATACACAAAACATGTAAGCAGAGAGCCAAATTTGCTTAGCAAATTTGTGCGAATCGCTTATCCCGAACTCGTTTCGGGATCTCATTAATAAATAATTTTTCATAGCATTTCGACTGCGCTCAATATGACAGTCGTATTTTAAATAAAAACAAATTCCGCATCAAGTGCGGAATGACAAATTAAGAAAAATGTTCATACAAGTTATTGATATTTTAGGAACGATAGCTTTTGCTATTTCTGGTGTTTTAGTCGCTATGAGTAAACGCATGGATCCTTTTGGAGTATTTATTATTGCCTTTGTTACGGCAGTTGGTGGTGGTACATTGCGCGATTTACTCATTGGATCTACACCAGTTTTTTGGATGACAGATATGACTTTTATATATGTGATTGCTGCTGCTGCTTTAGTTGCAGTAATATTTAGAAACCAATTAAAACACCTAAGACGTTCCTTGTTTTTATTTGATACCATTGGTATTGGTTTATATACTATTATTGGAATTGAAAAAGGTTTAAACATAGGGTTAAATCCTATTATTTGTATTGCTTTAGGAACAATAACAGCATGTTTTGGAGGTGTAATACGTGATATTTTGTGTAACGAAATCCCTGTGATATTTAGAAAAGAAATTTATGCAACGGCTTGTATCTTTGGTGGTGTAACTTATTTTGTTTTGCGAGAGTTTATAGGTGACGAAAACCTAATTTTTGTTATTGCTTTAACTGTGGTAATAACCATTAGATTATTGGCTGTTATTTTTAAAATAAGTTTACCAAGTTTATATAAATTTGAAAGCCAATAGGTTTTAACACTTTGATTTGTTTTAATGTTGTGATTTTTTTCTTCCAAATAGTAAAAGTGAATCTTCATTGTCAAACTCTTTATAGTATTCGATTGAAAGAATCTCGAAATACCCCTTAAAAAACTCCATGAGATTTACTTTATTATGATAATTAACAAAAAGACCTTTAAAAATTTCAGAACCATCACCTTTCCAAAAAGAATGACAAACGATACCATTTGAATTGAGAATTTTATGTTGTCTTTTAATTGAATCTGCCAATTCAATATCCGTTAAATGGTGCATTACTTTGTTTGAATAAATTCCATCAAACTTCTTATTCGTTCGTAAAGAGATTGCATCTAATTTAAGAAATTTACCATTTGGATATTTAGATATTAAGTGCTTCAGAAATTCATTTGAATTATCAGATCCTACAACTTTGTATGGTTTATCCAGAATTTCCCAATCTGTTCCTGGCCCAGAACCAATCTCAAGTAGCGATGACTGAGAAGGTAAAACCAGTTCGAGTTTTTCAATTAGTTCCTTTCCATTAACATCTTTAGCCAATTGTATATATTCAACTACAGATTCTTTCGTTTTGTAATAGTCTCCTTTCATAATTTTATTTTTTCATTGTATACCCGTAATTATTCATAATCCTGTAATGTTAGCAATAACAAGCCTATCG
>TARA_R110002111_G_scaffold158899_2_pt1 | contig 13316 bp, 14 predicted proteins | sample TARA_R110002111 | Tara Oceans TARA_R110002111 (sample SAMEA4397363) | marine metagenome | biome: Polar Biome; feature: [ZZZ] marine water layer (ENVO:01000295); material: water (ENVO:00002006), including particulate matter (ENVO:01000060) such as... | depth 199 m | reverse complement strand
CTTCTTCACCAGGGAATGACTCTTTTAAATAGTTGCTTAATCCTTGTGTGTTTTTGCCTAAAGTATATTTGTTAATTCGGTTGGTACCTAATCCCATAATACCTCGCATTCCGCCAGTTCCAAATTCAAGATTCTTATAAAAGCTTTCTTCTAATTCTTTCGGATTAGACGCAATCATATTTTTAATTTGATTTTGAGATTCTTCGTCAAAAGTTGGAGTTAACCAAGCGTTTACGCGCTCTAGAATTTCTGGCTTAATATGTATCATGGAAAAATGTATTTATTAATGATATAAAATGTTAAACAAAAATAAACAATTCACAATTTTAAACCGATTATCAAGACTATTTATTCTGAAGCTTATTTCAGATTCAAATGCTCTTTAATAAAATAGCGTTGTTGCTGACGGTTAGAGCGCAAAATAAGTTCGCCTAAAAAGCCTGCAATGAAGAATTGCGAGCCAATAATCATAGTAGAAAGTGCGATGTAAAACTGTGGTCGTTCTGTAATAAGTCTTCCTAAAGGATTAAAAAATAGTTTATCTAACCCTAAGTAGAATGAAAATCCAAAACCTATTATAAACATTAGCACTCCAATTGCGCCAAATAAATGCATAGGTCTTTTGCCAAAACGAGAAAGAAACCATATTGTTATGAGATCTAAGAAACCGTTAATAAAACGATTCATCCCAAATTTTGTGGTTCCGTATTTACGCGCTTGGTGTTGTACTACTTTTTCACCAATATTTATGAATCCTGCATTTTTTGCCAATACCGGAATGTAACGATGCATTTCTCCATAAACATCAATATGTTTTACAACAGTATTACTGTAGGCTTTTAAACCACAATTAAAATCATTTAAGGTTACACCAGAAGTGCGTCTTGCTGCCCAATTAAATAATTTTGAAGGTAAATTTTTAGAGAAATAAGAATCATACCGTTTCTTTTTCCAACCAGAAACAAGATCAAACTTGTCTGTTTTAATCATTTTGAAGAGTTCGGGAATTTCTTCAGGATTATCTTGTAAATCAGCATCCATGGTGACAACAACATCTCCTGTCGCTTTTGCGAAACCAGCATGTAAGGCTTGAGATTTTCCGAAATTTTTGAGAAATCTAATCCCTTTTACATTAGGATTAATGTGACCTAGTTCAGAAATGATTTGCCAAGATTTATCTGTGCTGCCATCATCTATAAATAAGATTTCGTAAGAAAACTGATTGGATAGCATCACTGACGCTATCCAATCGTGTAATTCTTTTAAAGATTCTTCTTCGTTAAGTAGTGGTATTACTACTGATATATCCATAGAGTTTGGTCTAATTTCTGAACTTCAAAAATAAAGAAATTATTTAAGCTGCGTGTGGATCATTCTTTTTTGTAACTGCTGCAACAATAAGACCTATAATACTAAAGCCAACAAGTTGGTAGGCAATTGATTTAATTGTATTTCCTAAAGAGAAAAAACTACCTTCTTTTTGCATTTGCTCCATTGCCATATCAATAGATTCTTGAGGTGCACCAAATTTTTCCATCATGGCTAATTGAGAGTTTACTATTTTTTCTTGCAATATATTCGCAGCCTCTACATCTACTACATTAAAAATAATAAAACCAACTAGAGCTGGTATTGTAACACCAACAAGAATTGTTATAAAAAATGCGGTAAATGCCTCTTTAAAACTAATAAAGCCTCCTAATATTTTTTTAGCTTTCATAGCAGATACAATGCCAACAACGATAACTAAAAACATTTGGCTTATTCCAAACCACCATTGAGTAAATAAGTCAAGGTAGACTGCATATCCAATTATTGTAAATGATGATAAAATAAGTCCTAAATATAGACCATAATTTAGTGCTAAAGATTTTAAAGATTTAGTCATAATAAACTTAAGTTTTAGGTTAATTTATTAGTTAGTAGACAAAGTTACATAAATGTTACATACATTCGTAGAATAAAATTTATCAAAAAAGATTGTGGATTTATAAAAAATGGTTAAATTTGCACCTCGAAAAATCGAATACATTTAAAGCATTTAGTGATGAAAGCAGGAATACATCCAGAAAATTATAGAGTAGTAGCATTTAAAGATATGTCTAATGAAGAGGTATATTTAACGAAGTCTACGGCAGATACAAGTGAGACTATTGACGTTGATGGAACAGAATATCCATTAGTTAAGTTAGAGATCTCTAGAACATCTCACCCATTTTACACTGGTAAATCTAAATTAGTAGATACAGCTGGTCGTATTGATAAATTCAAAAACAAATACGCTAAGTTTAAAAAATAAACTCAGCTTACCGATAATCGTTAAAAGCCTTTCTATGACAGAAAGGCTTTTGCGTTTTATACAATTAGGTTATTTTTGAATTGTTAATCAAAGTTTTTATTAGAAACTTTAAACTATAAAATCAGAATGAACTACATACTTTTTGATGGTCCTTATCGCAACAACTTGTTGCCATTTACCTTTACTAGACCAGTTGCAGATATTAGAGTTGGTATTTTAACAATTCGCCAAAAATGGGAATCGTATTTAGAATATACTACAACAACAGTAACAGAAGACTATCTAGCAGATAAATTTCCCATGGTAGAAATGGAAGAGAACATTATGATTAATGCTTCTTTTTTACCCAATATGGAAGTTGTTGAAGTGGTAAAAAACTTAAATCATAATCAAGCTTTATTTAAAGGTGAAAACGTAATTGCGTTTTTTGCAAAAGAAGGAGAAGAGGTTAGTGATTTTTCAACTTTTGAAGCTATTGAATTTGAAGGTGAAATTTTAAAAATAGAACATACTTGGGATATTTTTTCTAAGAATGGAGAGGCTATTGCAGAAGATTTTAGTCTTATTACCAATGGTAGAAAGTCAGAACCAATTCCTTCAACAGTAAATACAATAAACCCTGAAAACATTTTTATAGAAAAAGGGGCAACTTTAAATTTTGCGACTTTAAATGCGAGTACTGGTCCTATTTATATAGGTAGAGACTCAGAAGTTATGGAAGGTGCATTAGTTAGAGGACCTTTGGCATTGTGTAATAATTCAACTTTAAAATTAGGTGCTAAAGTTTATGGCCCAACAACAGTTGGTCCTCACAGTAAAATTGGAGGTGAAGTGAGTAATTCTGTAATCTTTGGATTTTCAAATAAAGGACACGATGGCTTTTTAGGGAATTCAGTTTTAGGAGAATGGTGTAACCTAGGTGCAGATACTAATAATAGTAATCTAAAGAATAATTATGCAGAAGTAAGACTTTGGGATTATAACACAGAAGGTTTTGCTAAAACCGGATTACAATTTTGTGGCTTAATGATGGGAGATCATAGTAAATGCGGAATTAACACCATGTTTAATACTGGTACAGTTGTTGGTGTTAGTGCTAATATCTTTGGAAGTGGTTTTCCTAGAAATTTTGTTCCTAGTTTTTCTTGGGGTGGACATAGTGGGTTTGTAACGTATAAAACGAATAAAGCATTTGAAGTTGCTGAAGTGGTTATGGGAAGACGAAAAGAAGAATTCACAGATTTAGATAAAGCCATTTTAGAGCATATTTTTGAAGAAACAAAACAATATAGAAGAGAATAATATTTTACCATGAAATTAAAAACACCCAAATTCAACCTACTTTTTTTATTTTTTATAAGCCTAGGGTTTTCACAAGAGGTAGAAGTTAAAAAACTTGAAATTAATAATAAATTAGATCACTTTGCAGCTCGTGTGGTTAAGGATAAGGTCTTTGTAAGTTCAAACCTTACATCTAGAAGTGGCAGAGCTATTTTAGACAATTATGCTCAGAATCTTTACGGTATTTATGAATATAAATTAGGTGAAGAAGGAGAAATAGAGGATCCAAAACTTATTGAAAAGAAAGAAGTTGGTATGTCTAATATGTCTGTTGCTACCTATTCTAAAGATGGCAAGTACATGTATTTTACTACTAATCATACTACCAAAGGCGAGAATAAGCTAAAGGATATGAGTACATTCAATCTCTTAATTCAACGTGCGGAATATGAAGAAGGAAAAGGTTGGGTTAATTTTACAACGTTACCTTTCTGTGATCCCGATCATAATTTTGCTCATCCTGCTTTGAGTCCAGATGGATCTACACTCTATTTTATCGCTGATATTAAAGGAACAAAAGGAAAATCTGACATCTATAAAGTGTCTGTGACAGACCATAAAACGTATGGTAAAGTCACAAAATTAGGAGAGCATATAAATTCTTCACGTACAGAGACATTTCCCTTTGTTAGTATGGATAATAGACTTTATTTTTCTTCTGATAGACGAGGTGGTAAAGGAGGAATAGATATCTATATGTTTGATTTAAACTCTACCAATATTATAAAATCTCCGGTATCATTAGATAAACCAATAAATAGTAAAGGTGATGATTTTTCATTTTTTTTAAATGATGATTTGTCAACTGGTTATTTATCCTCTAGACGTTTAAAAGGAGAAGGAGGAGATGATTTGTATTATTTTACTGGGTTTGATAAAGATGAGAGCCATTAGTTGTTAAATACTAAATGTTAGTATATTGCTGTTTCTAACAACTCTCTTATGAAAAAAATAATCATAATTTTAGTTTGCTCTTTTAGTCTCTTGTCGTTTACTTATAACGAATTAGATGGCTACATAACTTTATTTGAAAACGCAAATAGTGGGAAATATTTTAAATATGGAAAATCACATTATTTTGAGTTTTTCGCAAAGGATAAAGAGCTTATCAATAATCAGCAGTATTATGTGAAATATCGCAGGTATAGTTGGGGAGATGTTGATACAACGTATTATCGAAAAGGTAAAACCTATTATTATCACATTGATAAGAAATCATTAAAAGAATCAATTGTATTACCTGTAAAACCAGTTCTTGGTGATAATTGGCTAGAAAATGATAAAAGTTGGAGTTACGAAGTTATTGCGGTAGATCAAAAATTTAAAACACCTAAAAAGAAATACAAGGATTGTATAAAAGTTCATTGTCAGCAGCTAACAGATAGGGATAAAGAAAAGGGTAAAGAGTTTTTTCTTTACTATTCAGCAACTCATGGTTTTGTTGGTAACGTTGATTCTCATGGTAATATTTTGAGTTATTTAAGTGAGGTGAAATTAAATGCTAAAGACGGTGAATCTATTGGTGGCAATTAAATCTAAATAAAAACACTTCGAGTATTTTTTGATATCCAGATCAACTTTGGCAATTTGAGACCTATTTTGTTTCTCTAATTAGTTAGACTTTCTTACCGATTTTAATTCCAGTAAATTAGTAGCGTTAATACCTAAACCATTCACGTTTTTTCTAGTAAATCTAACCACTTCATCATAAAAAAGAGGTACAATAGGAGCAGAATCCATAATCAATGCATCCATTTTTGTGTACAGTTGCGCTCTTAAATCTGGATCCGTTTCTAAATATGCAGCTTCATACATTCTGTCGAATACTTCATTTTTAAAATGCGTGTAGTTAGGTCCATTTGGTGCAAAATTCTTACTGTAATATAAGGATAAGTAATTTTCTGCATCAGGATAATCAGCAATCCAACTCGCTCTAAAAAAATCGAGTTGTCCATTTGCTTTGGCGTCTTTTAAGCTTGAAGGTGGTATTACATCTACATTTACTAACAGCCCTGTTTTTTGCAGCTCACGTTGAATGAATTCACAAAAACTTAAATAATTACTCGTTGTGGTTAGTGTTATTTCTGGTTGGTTTATGCCTGTTTCTGCTTTAAATTCTGATACTAATTGTTTTGCTAAATCGGGTTGATATGTATAGCCTATTGAAGCATCAAAACCTGGTAAGCCTTTTGGAATAAAGCCACCATTTGCAGGAATTCCGATGCCATTTCTTAAATAAGTCATCATTTTACTCCGGTCAAAACCAACATTAATCGCTTTTCTTAATTTTAAAGATTTAATAGTATTAACATCCGTTTCCATAAAAAACGCTAAGTATTCTGTGTTAAGATATGGACCACGTATCATTTTTACATCTTCAGCGTAATTTGTTCTTAATTTACCTTCTGCTGTTAAAATTTCGTCTTTATAAGAGCCGTCTAAACCAGAAACAAAATCAATATTACCTTGCGCAAACTGCAGAAATTCACTCTGTTTATCTGGTAAAAAAGTAATAGCAATAGCTTCTAGATAGGGTAGTTGCTGTCCTTTATCATCTGTTTCAAAATAATGGTTGTTTCGTCTAAAGACTAATTTTAAATTTTCTTCCCAGCGTTTAAACTTAAAAGGACCAGTTCCTATGGGATTTGACCTAAAATCATTGCCATAATGTTCTACAATTTCTTTGGGAACCACTGAGCAATATTTCATGGTGAGTAAGCCAAGAAACGCAGGAAAAGGTTGTTTTAATCTAATTTGAAAAGTAGAATCGTTGATTGCAGAAAAATCTTCAACTTTATTTAAAACCCAACTTCCGGGTGAGGCAATGGTATTATCTCTTAATCGGTTGAAACTATATTCAAAATCTGAAGCTATTGTAGTTCTCGTTGAATCTTTTCCAAACAAATTATGTTTATGAAAATAGACATCCTTACGTAAGGTAAATGTATACGTTTTTGCACTATCAGTAATGGTCCAATTTTTTGCAATACATGGTTTTACATTTAGTTGGTCATCCATCTGCACCAAACCATTAAATAACTGATGTGTTGCCCAAATATCTGCTAAATCCTTTGAGAATGCAGGATCTAATGAACCTATATTTTTGTGTTCATTGTATCTAAAAACTAGATGGTCTAGTTCATTATTTTCTTTTGAGCTACATGAAAATATCATCATAATTAATGAAGCATATAGCAATCTGTTGAATAAGAATGGTGTGAGTTTTAGCATATAATTTATATGTTGTAAATTTGCCAACTTGGTAAAAGTACAAGAATGAATCCAACAAAAAAAGTCGCATTTTATACATTAGGTTGTAAACTTAATTTCTCAGAAACATCTACTATAGCTAGAGGTTTTAATGACGAAGGTTTTGATCGTGTAGATTTTAAAGAATCTGCTGATGTATACGTCATAAACACTTGTTCGGTTACTGAAAATGCAGATAAGCGTTTTAAAACTATTGTAAAGCAAGCACAAAAGAATAATCCTGAAGCTTTTGTTGCTGCCATTGGTTGCTATGCACAATTAAAACCAGAGGAATTAGCAGATGTAAATGGGGTGGATTTGGTTCTGGGAGCAACAGAGAAATTCAAAATTACAGATTACTTAAATGATTTAACTAAAAACGATTTTGGAGAAGTTCATTCTTGCGAAATTGAAGAAGCCGATTTCTATGTTGGTAGTTATTCTATTGGAGACAGAACAAGAGCTTTTTTAAAAGTACAAGATGGTTGCGATTATAAATGTACCTATTGCACAATTCCACTGGCTAGAGGAATTTCTCGTAGTGACACTATGAGCAATGTTCTAAAAAATGCAAAAGAAATTTCTGAGCAAGGGATTAAAGAAATTGTACTTACAGGAGTTAATATCGGTGACTATGGCAAAGGAGAGTTTGGGAATAAAAAGCACGAACATACCTTTTTAGATCTCGTAACTGAACTCGATAAGGTTAAAGGTATTGAGCGTTTAAGAATATCTTCTATTGAACCCAATTTACTAAAAAATGAAACCATAGATTTAGTATCTAAGTCTAGAGCATTTGTGCCTCATTTTCATATACCATTACAAAGTGGAAGTAATGACATCTTAAAAAAGATGAAACGTCGATACATGAAAGAGTTGTATGTAGATAGAGTATCAAAAATAAAAGAAGTAATGCCTTATGCATGTATTGGAGTAGACGTTATTGTTGGTTTTCCTGGTGAAACCGATGAGTTGTTTTTAGAAACGTATCACTTTTTAAATGCATTAGATATCTCTTATTTGCATGTGTTTCAATATTCAGAACGTGATAATACAGAAGCGGCAAATATGCCTAACGTGGTATCTAAAGCTAAGCGATCTAAACGCAGTAAAATGTTAAGAGGTTTGTCTGCTAAAAAACGAAGAGCTTTTTACGAAAATCAATTACAGACTAGCCGTACTGTATTGTTTGAAGGAGAAAATAAAGAAGGTTATATTCATGGTTTTACGGAAAACTATGTGAAAGTAAAAGCACCTTGGAATCCAGAACTGGTGAATACTATACATGACGTTAAACTTACAGAGATTGATGAAGATGGATTGGTTCGGTTTAATTTTATTAAAGAGTTTGCGTAGGTTATTTCTTAAGTTAGATTTATAATCTTAACAAAACTAGTATATTATGAAAAAAACATTTTTTAACTTATGTGTTGTAGTCGGTTTAATATTATCTACCTCTTGTAATAAAGATGATGATGGAAGTGATAATAATGGAGCTTCTAACGAACTTACCGTGACAATTGAAGGTCAGGCAGTTACATTTGACACAGTTATTGTTGAGAGAGATACATTCATTTTTGATGGTGAACAATTTACAATATTGAATGTAACAGCTACAGTAGGAACCGACGCTTCTAGAACTATTAATTTTGAAACGGAAGTGGGTGATTTAGGAACCTTTTCATTGTATGCGTTTGAATACCTTATTAATGGTGAGTATTTTTATGATAGCGGAGCGTTTAATTCTGTTGTAAGCGTTAATAATGGCTCTAGATTGACAGCAACTTTTACAGGAACACTGACTGCTTTTACTGCTGAAGGGGAAGAGTCAATAATGTTGGAGAATGGAATAATTGATGTGAATTACTAATAGTTAATATTAATTACAATAAAAAAATCCGAAACTTTTAAAGCTTCGGATTTTTTTATGATGTATGTTCTTCAAATTATATACGAATACCCACTGGTAACATTCGCTTATACTTTCTATTACGTCTTACAAACTTAGCAATTTCAGGACTTGTTGGTACCACACTAATGTTTCGCTCTTTAATATTTGAGAATACTAGGTCAATAAAATCTAGTTCAAATTCATCTGTTCTAATGCTATCTGGAATAATCATTTTTGTTAAGAATATCTTTCGTTCTTGTAAAGAATATTCAATAATAGCCATTTCGTTTTCAACCTTTAATTCAAATTGACGAAGGAAATCATTGTCAATTAGTTCAGCAGTTTCTGTCATAATTTCTTTATATTAAATTCAGCGGTTGGTAGCGTAGATACTATATTTTATATAGTTTTGCTGTGCAAAGGTACAAAAAATCAACTTAAGAATTAGGTTATTGTTGTTAAAACCTTAAATTGTAATTAATTAGGATGCTCCAATTTTACCAAATGAACACTAAATTAACACATGTATATTTAATGCCAGGCATGGCAGCAAATCCTTCTATTTTTGAATATATAAAACTTCCAGAGACCTCTTATGAGGTGCATTGGCTAGAGTGGCAGATACCAACTAAAACAGAAACGTTTCAGGCCTATGCCAAGCGTATGTGTACATTTATAAAACATGATAATATAGTATTGCTTGGCGTATCTTTTGGAGGCATGTTGGTACAAGAAATGAGCAAGTACTTAACGGTGAAAAAATTGTTTGTTGTTTCTAGTGTAAAGTCACATCATGAGTTGCCTAAACGATTAAAACTATTAAAAGTAACCAAAGCATATAAAATACTACCAACACAATTAGTTAGTAATATAGATTTATTAGCAAAATATGCTTTAGGAGAAACAATAAAAAAACGCGTCGATTTATATAAAAAATACCTTTCTGTAAATAATAAAACCTATCTCGATTGGGCCATTAAGCATGTCGTTTGCTGGGAACAAGAAGAAGCAATTCCTAATGCAATTTATATTCATGGAGATAAGGACGCTGTTTTTCCACACTCTTGTGGAGGAAATTGTATTGTTATTAAAGGCGGAACTCATATAATGATTATTAATAAGTTTAAATGGTTTAACGAAAATTTACCAAAACTTATTGAAGGCTGAATTTGAATCTTCATTGTAGATTGATTACATTTATATATTACTAAAAAACAAAATTCTGAATCTGTCATGCAAATTGCTTAAACATTTAAAGAAATGATTAACAACGCATAGCATGTAAGATTCTATAATCCATAAAAAGAAATACTATGAAATACATAAAGAATAGCTTAGCATTAATAGGTGTAATTTGTATATCTGGCTTATTTATATTCGCCATGCAAAAAGCTCCAGATGAAAAAGCACCATCAGATTTTTTATTAGGTAAAGAAGATCCAATTGTAAACAACTATAATGTGTACGCATTAGAAATGCCTGAGAATTTAAATTTTGCAGGTGAAATGGTTCCTATTCAAGATCCAGATATCTATGAAAGAATGGATAAAGAATTATTAGTAAATACTTATTGGCAATCTAATGGACTTTTAATGTTTAAGCGCGCACAAAAATACTTTCCAATTATAGAGCCAATTTTGAAACGCAATGGTGTTCCAGATGATTTTAAGTATCTCGCAGTTATAGAAAGTGGATTGGTGCAAACAGCAAAATCACCAGCAGGTGCTAGTGGTGTTTGGCAAATTATGAAAGCTACAGGACGTGAAAATGGTTTAGAAGTAAATGATAATGTAGACGAACGTTATAACTTAGAAAAAGCAACTGAAGTCGCATGCGATTACTTAAAGAAAGCAAAAGAAAGTTTAGGGTCTTGGACTAAAGCAGCAGCAGCATATAATGCTGGGAATTATGGTGTTTCTAGACGTTTAAAAGAACAAGATGTTGATGGGTATTACGATCTATTGTTAGGTGAAGAAACAGGACGTTACGTGTTTAGAATCGTGGCATTGAAAGAAATATTATCTAACCCAAGCAAATACGGATTCAATTTTAATAAATCGCATTTATATAAAGAAGTTCCAACTTATAAAGTTGAAGTGGATACAGCAGTTACGGATTTTGCTAAGTTTGCTAAGCAATTTGGTATTAATTATAAGATTTTAAAACTCCATAACCCATGGTTAAGAGAGCCTCATTTAAATAACAAGTCTAGAAAATCTTACCAGATTGAAATTCCAAAAGAAGGCTATTATAATACTAAATCTTAATTATTGGAATTTGTTAGAAATCATATCTGGCAAATTTTAATTGTACTCAATTATGCCATAGCATTATCTGCTGTGGTCACCATTCTGCATAAAAAACTGAACCCAACCAAAGCATTAAGTTATATTATTGGTTTGCTGGCTTTACCGTTTTTAGGTTTAATTGTGTACTATCTTTTTGGACAAGAATACCGTAAAACAAAAATCTTTAGCAGAAAGCATGTTTTAAATCAATCTATAGTAAAAAAGATTCAAGAACAGTTAGAACTCGATACAAAAGAGATTAATGTCGTAGATGATTTACTTGATCAAAAATCGAAACTCATTCCATTATTATATAATAGTGAAAAATCTAAGTTAACTATTAATAATGATGTTAAGCTCATTAAAAATGGTGATAATAAGTTTAAACTACTTTTAAAAGATTTAAAAGATGCTCAGCATCATATTCATCTCGAATATTTTGTAATTAAAGATGATAAAATAGGAACAGAAGTTCTTAATTTATTATGTGAAAAAGCTAATGAAGGTTTAGAAGTTAGAATTGTTATAGATGATGTGGGAAGTTCGATTTCATCTAAAATGAAAAGCAAAATAAAGTATTCTGGTATTGAAATGAATCCGTTTATGCCTGTACTTTTTTCAAAATTTACAGGGCAAATGAATTATCGCGATCACCGAAAAATTATAGTTATAGATGGTAAAGTTGGCTATGTTGGCGGAATAAATATTTCAGATAATTATGTAAATGCTAATAATAAGCGTTATTGGAGAGATACACATATCCGTATTATTGGTGAGGCGGTTAAACCATTACAGATATTGTTTTTTACAACTTGGGATTTTGTAAGTCAAGAAGCACTAGAGATTTCAAAAACCTATTTCCCAGAGCATAATTGTAAAGAAAATGTACCACTTCAAATAGCAGCAAGTGGACCAGATACAGATTGGTCTAATATTATGGAAGCTATTTTTGTAGCTATTACCAATGCAGAAGATCATGTGTACATTACAACGCCTTATTTTATTCCTAATAGCGAAATTGTTACAGTGCTTCAAGTAACCGCCAGAAGCAATATAAAAGTTAAAATCATTGTGCCTAAAACCTCCGATTCTTGGATAGCAGAATATGCAACCAATTCTTATTTAGAGTCGCTTTTAGAGGCAGGAGTAGAGGTGTATCGCTATACTAAAGGCTTTATACATGCAAAAACCATGGTAGTTGATGGAGTATTTAGTACCGTTGGAACAACCAATATGGATTATAGAAGTTTCAATATTAATTTTGAAGTCAATGCTTTAATCTATAATAAAGACATTAGCAATCAGCTCACTGAGTTCTTTAATGATGATTTAAAAGATTGTGAACAACTAGATTTAAAATCATGGCAACAGCGTTCTAAACAAACAAAACTTATAGAATCTGTTGCTCGTTTAATGGCACCTTTATTATAAGTTTGAAGTCTTTAAGGCATGCATGTTATAGAAAGAATTCTTATATCATAATGGTAAGTCTATAAAGATAATGATTGCTAGACGGGCATTTTCCACTGAGTTGATATTAAAAGGCGAAGAACGGAAAATAAATATCGATAAAAAAGTTGAATTGAGGTCTAAAAATAAACGAGACTAAAATGATATATAATTACTTATTAAATTAAAAAAGGCTTAAACATATTAATGTTTAGGCCTTTTTTTATGTGTTATGAACTGTATTTTAAGTTTTACCTTCTACTACGACGATTCTGACGAGCCGAAGTAGGCTGGCCATATTGTTGCTTAGGTACTATTGCTTTTTTCATTTGCTGCTTCATCATTTTAATTTGATCTGCAAGCATATCTCTTTTATCTAATTTTTCAGCTTCTGCTAATAATTTTTGAGCTTCTGGTTTTCTACGTTTAGAAAATGCAATTCCTGCTAAGTTTAATTTAGCCATCGCCAAATCATGGTCCATAGATAATCCTAAGCTAATGGCTTTTTTAAAGTAACCTTCGGCTTCATTCATATTAGTTTGAGAAACCATAATACCATTTAAATAGTTTAAATAGCCTTGTTGTTTTTTTACTAAAGCACCTTCAGGGTTTTTAATTTTGTCTAACCATTTTTTTGCTCCTACAAAATCTTGCTTTCTTAATTTTAAAAAAGCAAGTAAAATCATTTCATTTTTAAAGTAAAGGAATATGAAAATAGTAGAAAGTAAGATGTACATAATACCATTACCTATATAACCTTCAGTGAATTGATATATTGCATAAGCAATAATTAATGCGA
>TARA_R110002111_G_scaffold131558_4_pt1 | contig 13342 bp, 13 predicted proteins | sample TARA_R110002111 | Tara Oceans TARA_R110002111 (sample SAMEA4397363) | marine metagenome | biome: Polar Biome; feature: [ZZZ] marine water layer (ENVO:01000295); material: water (ENVO:00002006), including particulate matter (ENVO:01000060) such as... | depth 199 m | reverse complement strand
GATAATTGAGAAAATAACCTTTTATAAAATATTCAATAAAATTTCTATTAAACATTATAGATTGTAATGATTGAAATAAAAGATAAAACGACGTTTTTTGAACTTCAAAAGAAGTTAAATCGCATTCCATTCACACAATCTAGGGGTTGGTGTGATTATTTATTGTGTTGTGGTAAGCAAATTGTGTTTTTTGTTGATTCAGTACAGAACCCAAAAATAACCTGTTGGGGAATTGCGCAAAAAATACCCTTTTCATCAAAAAAGATATTACGTATAGAAGGAGAGAGTTATATAAATGAATTAAGCGAAAAAATCTTTAAAAATTTTTATTCCAATTTGCTCAATATAGGCTACCAAGGGATAGAGATTAATAGTAATAATACATTTAATTTAGAGTTTGAGATTGGAATAAGGCGCTCTGGTTTTATACGACCTTTAGGCTCTTTCTCGTGTCCTTTAACCATTGAAATAGATTTTAATATCGATTTTAAATTTGATAACAATTGGAAGCGAAATGTTAAAAAGGCATTGAAGTTTGAATTGAAGTTTCAAGAGCTAATTGACATTTCTACAAAAGAAACAAAGCAGATTTCAGATATGTTTAAAGAGTTAGCTAATTTAAAAGGTTTAGGGTTTCATTTAGAGACAGAGTCTTTACAGATATTGTTAGCATCTAATGATATTAGAACTTTTATGGTATATAACAACAAAAATCATCCAGTAGCAGCTAGAATAGTTCATGTAAATAATTTGTTTGCTACCGATATTTTTGCAGCCAATTCTTTAGAGGCTCGAAAATGTGGTGCAACTTATTTTATAATGCAGCATATTTTTGAAACATTAAAAGAAGAAGGCTTTCAAACATTCGATTTTGGTAGAATACCTCCAAGTAACCATGCTACGGATAGTGTTTATGTCTTTAAAAATGCATCACGAGGAACAAAGGTTCAATATAATGGTGAGTGGACTTTTTATAAAAAAAAATATATTGAAATCTTATTGTTAGCCTATAAATTATTAAAACTAAAAAAACAACGCTATTAATGAGAGTTCTTATTAATACACCTAACCTAAGTATTCATAGTGGAGGAGTGTCTAATCACTATATTGGTCTTAAACCTTTTTGGAACTATGAGATAGATTATAATGTTGTAGGGAAACGCAAAGGATATCCTAGACTGTTTGCTTTATTATATGATTATATAAGATTTATTATAATTTGTGCAATTCGCAAATATGACTTAATTGTATTAAATCCATCTTTGGGTCGGACTGCAATAAAACGTGACTCACTTTTTTTAAAAATAGCAAAATGTTTTAACATGAAAGTTCTGATTTTTTTTCATGGATGGGATGTTGATATGGTATCTAAAATAAACCTCAATCCTAATAAGTTTAAACAAAAGTTTATTACTGCCGATGCTTTTTTGGTGCTTTCAAAAGACTTTAAGTTTGACTTAATAAAATGGGGTATTTCTAAACCTGTTTTTCTGACTTCAACAAAAGTAAATGACAGTTTAATTAAGCATTTTGATATAAAATCTAAAAAACATTCTCAGACTATTCTTTTTTTATCAAGAATAGAAATTTATAAGGGCATTTATACAGTTTTAGAAGCATTTAAAATTATTAATTCTAAATATCCAAATGCTAAATTAATTATTGCTGGAGATGGGACAGAATTTAGTAAAGCTATGGAATTTGTAAAATTAAATAAAATAAAGAATGTAGATTTTTTGGGCAATGTAACTGGTGACGATTTAATTCAGGCTTTTACCAGTGCAGATGTTTATGTTTTGCCATCGCATAGTGAAGGTATGCCTACTACTGTTCTTGAGGCTATGGCATTTGGCCTACCAATTGTTTCAAGACCAGTAGGCGGATTAAAAGATTTTTTTCAAGAAAATATAATGGGCTATTTAATTGAAGGATTAGAACCTAAAGATTATGCTGTAAAATTAGAATCCCTTTTAAACGATAAAGAAACGTGCAAACTTATAGGTGAATATAACCATGAGTATGCAAAATCTAAATTCATGGCTTCAAATGTTGCTTTGGATATGGAAGCAATATTTAAAAAAGTACAATGATAAGACTGTATAGAATAGGTATTTTTTTTTACCGATATAAAATTCCTTTATTACCAAAAATAGTGGAGGTTATAATTTTTTTAATTTTTAATAGTAGAATTCCTTCGAGTGTGTTAATTGGCAAAGGAAGTTATTTTGCATATAGAGGATTGTCAACATTGCTAGTCGCTGGAACCCAAATAGGTGAGGGCTGTTCAATAGGTATGAGAGTGACTACAGGAAGAAATTTTCCGTATAAAGATGTACCCAAAATTGGTAATAAAGTTTGGATTGGAACAAATAGTGTAATAATTGGGCCAATTGTAATTGAAGATAATGTAATCATAGCTCCAAATTCATTTGTAAATAAAAGCATCCCTGAGAATGCTATTGTTGGTGGTAATCCCGCTAAAATAATTGGCAATATTAAAAATCTAGATTATGATATTTTTTCTAATCCTAAGTACAAAGAAGGGACTATGCCTTTTTTAAAAGATAAATCGTAAACTCAACAAATTGAAATCTAAAATACAAACAAGCTTTTTAAAATTAAAAGCCTACTGCGAAGCCGAAAATTTTAAAGGTTGGGATCCTTATGATGGGATGAACTCTAAAGTGTTTCAAGCCTTGCCATTAAAACATTGGGATTTGGCGAGGTTAGCTTGGATACAAGGCTTTAAGCGTAGTCCAATTAATTTTAGAAAATTATTATTAGTACCTAAGCAGCACAACTCTAAAGGAATTTCTCTTTTTCTCTTAGGCTATTGTAAGTTATATAAAGCTGCTTTAAAAGGAAATAAAAATTTTGGGACCAAAGAAGAACTTTTGATTCACATTGAGAAGTTAACACAATTGCTTTTGGATATGAAAGTCGAAGGGTATTCAGGCGCTTGTTGGGGCTACAATTTCGATTGGCAAGCAAGACGTTTGTTTTTGTTCAAAAAGAATACTCCTACTGTGGTAGCGACTGCTTTTTGCATAGAAGCTTTAGCCGAAAGCTACGAAATAACAAAAGATAAAATAATTTTAGACGTTATATTATCCTCTGCAAATTTTGTGCTTAAGGATTTATCGCGTACGCCTCATAAAAATGGGTTTCTATTTTCTTATAGTAACATCGATGGCAATAATACGGTGATTAATGCCTCGCTTTTAGGAGCTAAAATTTTGAGTTTTACCTATAAATATTCAAATAATAAAGCGCATAAAGAACAGGCTTTTAAAGCGGTATCAACAGCTTGCGAATTGCAGAATGAAGATGGCTCTTGGGTATACGGCTTACTGCCCATTCAATCTTGGATTGATAGTTTTCATACAGGGTTTAACCTTGATGCTATTGAAACCTATCAGCAAAATACAGGAGATACTTCCTTTCAAGACTATTTAGATAAAGGATGGGAGTATTATGTCGCTAATTTTTTTGAAGTAGATGGCATGCCAAAATATTATCACAATAAAACCTATCCCATAGATATTCATTGTCCGGCTCAAATTATAGTTACAGCATCAAAATTAAATGTATTTCAAAGTCATAAAGAATTACTTGAAAAAACTTTACTTTGGACAGTTAATAATATGCAAGACAAAAAAGGCTATTTTTACTACCAGATAAAAAAAGGAATGAGTTCTAAAATCTCTTATATGAGATGGAGTAACGCGTTTATGTTTAATGCTATGGCACATTATTATTTAGAATCTAATTAGTTTTATGCTATCAGAAACCTTAAACAACGTGAATACTTATGCGCCTAAATCTAGGATGGAACTTATAGATTATGCTTTTGAGCATAAAAAGATTTTGATAGCAGTTAATGCCGAAAAAATCTTGCATGCAACCAATGAAAGCAGAGCAATTATTAACAGAAATTTAGGCTATCCAGATGGTATTGGTGCGGTTTGGGCATTGCATAAGAAAGGATATAAATCCGTTGTTAAAATACCAGGTTGCGAACTATGGTTAGATGTAGTGAAACAGCATTTTAAGGATAAGTCATTTTATCTGGTTGGTGGTAAGCAAGAGGTTATTGAAACAACAGTTAATAAATTACAATCTGAATTTGAAGGAATAACCATTTGTAATTATAGAAATGGTTATTTAAAGACAGATGCAGAAGAAATAGATTTAATTGCAGATATAGTAAAACTTAAACCAGATGTCATTTTTGTTGCTATGGGTTCTCCAAAACAAGAGTTATTAATGGAGCGCATACAACAACACCATAAAGCTGTATATCAAGGTTTAGGTGGTAGTTTTGATGTTTATACCGGAAACGTAAAACGAGCACCATACTGGTGGGTAAAAAATAATTTAGAATGGGCTTATAGACTGGTTAGTCAACCATCACGAATTAAACGTCAGATACATTTATTGCGTTTTATTGTGAATCTACACCTAAATAGATATTAAAATAAATAAAATAAGAATGAATTACCAAATCACCATTATTGCAGGAGCAAGACCTAACTTTATGAAAATTGCTCCTATTATTCATGCGATTCAAGCTGCAAAAGATAAAAAGGAAGCTATAGATTACCGATTGATACATACAGGTCAGCATTATGATAAAAATATGTCTGGAAGCTTTTTTGAGCAACTTCAAATTCCAGAACCACACGTAAATTTAGAATGTAGTGGAGGTACACAAGCAGAGCAGACCGCAGCAATACTAATAAGTTTTGAAAAAGAGCTTATGGCGCATCCAGCAAATTTAGTGTTAGTAGTTGGTGATGTTACCTCTACAATGGCATGCGCTTTAGTAGCGCAAAAACTGAATACCAAAGTAGCACATATTGAAGCTGGTATTCGTTCTGATGATTGGACCATGCCAGAAGAAATTAATAGACTGGTAACAGATAGTATTACCAATTATTTTTTTACAACGTCTGAATTGGCTAATAAAAACTTGAGAGAAAGTGGTGTTAAAACAGATCAGATTTTCTTTGTAGGAAATACGATGATTGATACACTTTTAAAACAACGACCAAATTTTAAACGTCCAGACGTATGGAAACGGTTACATCTTAAACCCCAATCTTACATTGTAATAACGCTACATCGCCCTGCAAATGTTGATGAAGAAAGTCAGTTAAAATCTATGATTGATGAGATTATAAGTTGCACCCAAAACTTACCGTTAGTATTCCCTGTGCACCCTAGAACTGCTAAAATATTAGAACGCTTAAAAATTGCACATCCGAGATTACACACTATAGAGCCACTGAGCTATTTAGAGTTTAATTACCTTGTAGAGCAAGCAAAAGCAGTGATTACAGATTCTGGAGGTATTACTGAAGAGGCATCTATAATGGATGTTCCTTGTATGACTTTACGAGATAATACTGAGCGACCAGAAACTATAACCTTAGGAACCAATGAATTGGTTGGAACAAATCCTAAGCATATAAAACCATATCTCGAAACCTTATTTGAGGGGCAATGGAAAACTGGTAAGAGCATACCTTTATGGGATGGAAAAACAGCAGCGCGTATTATAGATGCGCTATTAATACTTTCAAAAAAATAGCATTGGTACCTTTAAGTTTATTAGGTACGCATAATACTTTACTTAATTATTTGTACCTTTCGGATACCCTAAGATGTTTTAAGAATAAGTTTAAAAAAAAGGTTTTTAATGATTAAAACATTACTCGAAAATTTTTCGCCAGAGAACCATCTGGCAGTCTGGTTAGCATTAGCATTTGTATTAGCATTTTTAATTGCATATCGAAGTTTTCCTACAATTTTATTTGTGGCTAAGAAAAAACATTTAATGGATGAACCCGATGGTCGGAGTTTACACTCAGATAAAACGCCAACCCTCGGAGGTATTGGTATTTTTTTTAGTCTTATAGTGGTAATGACTATTATAGGAGCCTTTTTAAATACGAAGGTTTTACTCTTAGTAATGGGAGGTTTAACAATTTTGTTTTTTTTAGGTCTAAAAGATGATTTAACCGTATTATCTGCAAGAAGAAAATTTATTGGGCAGCTCTTTGTAGCAGCCTTGCTTATCATTTTTACAGATACACGTATTATAGGGTTTTCTAGTATTTTAGATGTTTATACACTTCCATATTGGATCTCTATAGGCTTCACCTTATTTGTTTACATTTTAATTATTAATGCCTATAATCTTATTGATGGAGTAGATGGATTGGCAGGTAGCATTGCTCTAAATGCTAGTGCCATATTTGTATATCTTTTTGTTAGTACAAATGATTTAAGTCTTGCGACTATCGCTATTGCATTATGTGGTGCATTATTGGCGTTTTTGAGATTCAATTTTTCAAATAAGAATAAAATTTTTATGGGAGATACAGGGTCTATGATAATTGGTTTTTTATTAGCGTTTTTCACTATTAGTTTTATAAATATGGCGCAGACAAATGTTGAGTCTAACTATTACAAAGATTCACCAGCTTTGGCATTTGCTTTGTTATTTTACCCATTAATTGATACACTGCGTATTTTTTTTATTAGGATAGTGATTCATAGAACAAGCCCATTTAAAGCAGATACAAATCATATACATCATCGATTTATTAAAAGTGGATTTAGCCATTTAATGACTACAGTATTAATTGTTAGTATTAATTTTATCATAGTTTGCATCGCTTTTAATCTTTTAAGCCTTAATCTAAACACCCAAATTATTTATTTATTTTTATATGGGTCTGCTCTTTATGTATTGCCATTTGTGATAAAAAAACTTTTAAAATGATTCTAAAAAAAACAGTTTACTTTTTAGCTTAAATGTGCCCTCGACTTTGCAAGTCTTTTAAATGCAGTTATATTTGCCTCACCTAGAATTAGTAATTAAATGAAAATAAGATTTATAAGCTTTATAGTATTACTATGTGTTTTCTCATGTGCTTCTAAAAAGGAAGTGCTTTACATGCAAGATATCTCTACCGAAGGAACTGGTAATGTAAATTATCAATCTGCAAATATTCAGCCTAATGACATATTAAAAATTACTGTAGAGAGCATGGTGCCAGAGGCAGCATTACCCTATAATAGATTTGCCATACAAGGTACACCAACACAGAATTTAGAACTGTTGCAGTTAGATGGATATTTAGTATCTATAGATAATACAATAAGTTTTCCTGTATTAGGTGAAATATCAACAGTTAATAAGACGACAAAACAATTAGAAGACGCTATTAAAAGCCAATTAGTAGCAGATGGCCACTTGTCTAATCCATCAGTAAATATACGTCTAATTAATGCTAAGGTAACTATTCTTGGAGAGGTAAATAAACCAGGTACTTATAATTTTACAGAACAAAACATTACCATATTGCAGGCTTTGGGCTATGCAGGCGATTTAACTATTAATGGATTGCGAAAAGATATATTAATGACTAGAGAGGTTGATGGAATGCGAAAAATTGCGCATATAGATTTAACGTCAGCATCGTTTATGAATAGTGAGTTTTATTTTATAAAACCCAATGATGTTATCGTTGTTAATCCAAATAATCCAAGAGTTAAAAATGCGGGTTTTGTAGCTAATATTGGTACTGTACTAACAATAACATCTGTGGTACTTAGTTCAATCATATTATTGTCGAGGTAAATTATGGATAATTCAATCAATAGTACTGCAGCATTTCAAGAAGAAGAAAGTGTTGATCTTAAGCAAGAAATAAAACGATATTTACGCTATTGGCCATGGTTTGTATTAGCAATAGCTATAGCATTAATTAGTGCTTATACCTATCTTAGATACGCTCCTAGAATATACCAGACAACAGCTAAAGTTAAAATATTAGACGAATCGGAAGGTCTAGAATTACCGACTTCGGCATTTGTCTTTAATAGATCTAATATAAATTTAGAAAATGAGATTGAAATATTAACCTCTTATATAATAATAGAACGTGTTATTACCGAGCTAAAACTTAGCACTAGGTTTTATGAAGAAGGAACGATACAAACCTCACCTTTAGTAGCATTACCATTTCATTTTGAACAGCTTATTCATCCAGACAGTATTATAAAAAACTTAAATTATAAGATTGTTGTTAACGACTCAAAATTTAGTATTACTAATATTGAAACAGAAAAAACATTTGAATTTTCAGACTACAATACGTACAATAAAGAACATAGCTTGCCTTTTGAGATTACATATTTGCCTAAGTTAGACGCAGAGCATATTGAAGGTAAAACGTTTATAATAACGTTTAGAACAATAAAAAAGGCAGCGTTAAGTCTAAAATCTAGAATAGAGGTTGAGGCTATTGGCGAGCAGAGTGATTTATTACAATTAAATATTAAAGGGGAGAGTGAAAATCTATCGGAAAGCATTCTAAATACCTTAATAGATATATTTAATAAAGATGGCATAAATGATAGGCAACTTGTATCTAAACGCACTTTAGATTTTATAGATGCTCGTTTTGTCTTTTTGGCTCGAGAATTAGACTCTGTAGAAATTAGTTATCAAGATTTTAAACAAAGCAATAATCTGGTTAATTTAGTTACTGATGCAGAGTTAGGACTTCAACAACGCACCCAATCTGAAGAAGAGGTTTTTAGAATCGAAAACCAATTGTCACTTGCTAAATTGTTAGAAAACTCATTAAAAGATACTTCGGGTTCGGGATTATTACCAGCTAATATTGGTATAGAAAATACAGGAATCAATAGTTTAATATCAGAATACAATACTGCTGTCATTAATAGAGCTAAGGTCGCAAATAGTGGAGGTGCTAATAACCCAGTAGTTAAATTGGCGGCTAGTGTGGTTAAAGATTTAAGGTTTAATATAAATAGATCGCTTAAAACGTATATAAGTCAATTAGAAGCATCACAACAACAATTAGGAAATAGAAACCGTCAGTTTTCGGGAAAAGTAGCTCAAATTCCAGAAAAAGAGCGCTTACTTAATTCAATTGTACGCCAACAGAAAATAAAAGAGAGCTTATATGTTTTATTACTTCAAAAGCGAGAAGAAGCAGCTATAAATTTAGCCATTACAGAGCCTTCTATTAAGGTTGTAGAATATGCCTTGTCTGGTACTGATCCAATTTCTCCAAAATCTAATATTGTATATGCTGGTGCATTGCTTGGTGGATTGCTGATACCTTTTGGTATTTTGTATCTCACTTTTATGCTAGACACAAAATTACACAGTAAAGAGGATATTATAAAGCTTACCTCTAATATACCAGTAATTGGAGAAATACCAGAAGTAAAAAAGAATGGAGCAACTATTTTTAGTGACCCAAATGATCGCAATGCATTGGCAGAATCTTTTAGGATATTGAGTTCTAATGTAGATTATATTTTACCAGTAAATGGTAATGAAAAAGGTAAAGTTATTTATTGTACATCTACAATTAAAGGGGAAGGGAAAACTTATATTAGTCTTAATTTGTCTTTGGCCTTATCGAGCATTAATAAAAAGGTGTTATTAATTGGTGCAGATTTAAGAAATCCTCAAATTCACACGCACATTAATCAAGAAAAACACAAACCGGGATTATCTAATTACCTCCATGATGTAGATTACGATTGGAAAGATGCTTTAATTAATGGATTTGAAAAACATCCCAATCATCAAATCATTTTGTCAGGAAGTATTCCTCCAAATCCGGCTCATTTGCTAACTAATGGTCGTTTTAAGAAACTATTAGACGAAGCAAAACAAGAGTACGACTACATTATAGTAGATACAGCTCCTACTATTTTAGTTACTGATACTATGCTTATCTCTAAATTGGCGGATGCTACAGTATATTTAACACGCTCCAATTATACTGAGAAAAATCTATTAAAATTCTCAAAAGAACTATCTGAGACAGGTAAGCTAAATAATATGGCTTATGTTGTTAATTGCGTTGGTGCAAGTAGGTCTTATGGTTATGGCTATAATTATGGCTATAATTATGGTTACGGAGCAAAATCTTAGTTTGTATTTTCTCTTTCTCCATTATGACTTTTGTCATAATTTATATAGGTTCTGTAAAGTACCTTTAGTATTGAATAAAAATTCAATATTATGAGACAGAGAATACCCGTGAGTACTATAATGTCTGAAAACATTATAGCTCTAAATAGAACAGACGATTTAGAACGTGCAGAATTATTATTTAAGCGTCATAAAATAAGACACATTCCAGTTGTATCTGGTGAGGTTATTATTGGGATGTTAAGTTATACAGATTTATTACGTATTAGTTTTGCTGATGCCGTTGATGAATCTGAAAGCGATGTAGATACCTTAGTATATAACATGTTTACCATAGACCAAGTCATGGCTAAAAATGTAACTACGGTAAATTCTGAAACTTCAATTAAAGAAGTTGCAGAAATTTTGGCCACTAAAGAGTTTCATGCACTACCCATAGTTGATGATGAAATTTTGGTTGGTATAGTAACAACAACTGATCTTATCAATTATTTGATTGCTCAATATTAAAAAAAGCGCCTTATGGCGCTTTTTTTATGAGTTTGATATGGTTTTTAAATTAGAGATAGTTGCGATTGGATTTTCACTTTTAAAAACATGGCTTCCTGCTACAAAAGCATCTGCGCCTGCTTCTACGAGAGCTTTGATGTTTTTATCAGTTACACCACCATCAATTTCTATACGTGTATCTAAGCCTTGTTCATTAATCATTTGGCGAAGTCGTTTTATGCGTTTATAGGTGATGTCTTCAAATTTTTGACCACCAAAACCAGGATTAATAGACATGAGCAGAATCATGTAACATTCTGGTAAAATGTCCTCTAAAACAGTAAGAGGTGTTGTTATATTAAGTACAATGCCAGCTTTACAGCCAGCATCTTTAATTTGCCTCAAAGTTCGATGTAAATGTACTGTAGATTCGTAATGTACAGTAATAATATCAGCTCCTACTTTAGCAAATTCTTCAATGTAACGCTCTGGTTTTTCAATCATTAAATGAACATCTAATGGCTTAGTAGCATGCTTTTTTATTGCAGCTATTATAGGCATGCCATAGGATATATTTGGTACAAAATGACCATCCATAACGTCGATATGAAACCAGTCCGCATCACTATTATTAACCATTTCTGTATCCCGTTGTAAATTGCCAAAATCGGCAGCTAGCATTGAAGGTGCAATTAGTTTTGAAGCCATTTTATTGAAGTTCTATTTGGTTTGAACAAAGGTAAATAAAAAAAGAAGTTTCTTTTGTTTTGAGTAGTAAGATGTTCTAAAAAGTGAACCCACGGTAATCAGCCGTGGGTTCTTTCATCAATCAAAAAACGAACAGTTATGTTTTGTAACTGTTGTTACCTTTATTAGGTTGGACGCTAAATATACGAAATCCTATCCTAAATATGTCTTTAATATTTTACTTCGTGAGGTATGCTTTAATCTGCGAATCGCTTTTTCTTTAATTTGTCTTACACGCTCACGAGTTAAATCGAATGTCTCTCCAATTTCTTCTAAAGTCATTGGGTGTTGGTTTCCTAATCCAAAGTACAAACGAATTACATCAGCTTCACGAGGAGTTAGAGTTTCTAATGCACGTTCAATCTCAGTTCGTAAAGATTCGTGTAATAAAGCTCTATCAGGATTTGGAGATTCACCACTACGTAATACATCGTATAGGTTAGAATCTTCACCTTCAACTAAAGGAGCATCCATACTGACATGCCGACCAGAATTTTTCATAGACTCCTTAACATCGTTAATAGTCATATCCAATTCTTTGGCGATTTCTTCTGCAGAAGGAGGGCGCTCATGACTTTGCTCTAAAAAGGCAAACGTTTTATTAATTTTATTAATAGAACCAATCTTGTTTAACGGTAAACGTACAATACGAGATTGCTCTGCTAATGCTTGTAAGATAGATTGTCTAATCCACCAAACCGCATAAGAGATAAATTTAAAACCACGGGTTTCATCAAAACGTTGTGCTGCTTTAATTAGTCCTAGATTACCTTCATTAATTAAATCGGGTAATGTTAAACCTTGGTTTTGGTATTGTTTGGCAACTGAAACAACAAAACGTAGGTTTGCTTTTGTTAATTCCTCTAAAGCAAGCTGATCACCAGCTTTTATACGCTGAGCCAATTCTACCTCTTCGTCTGCTGTAATAAGATCTACTTTACCAATTTCTTGTAAATATTTATCTAATGATGCAGTTTCCCTGTTGGTTACCTGCTTGGTAATTTTAAGTTGTCTCATTTAATTTTAAGATTTGTGCAATGTTAACAACAACGTGTTGCATCAATTATACGTATAAAAGCATAATAATGTTACAGAATTATTAATAAAAAATTAAATTTTAATAAGTTTTATATTATCTAAATTAATATCATCGACTGTTTCACTTGTAAATTTATAATGGCCTCTAGTAGTAATTAGTCTAAAACGATAAGACTTTATTTGGCTTAGGCTATTTAGAAATAACCATTTTGATTTTAGTAATCTAGGGCTTTCAGATTTTAAACTTAAGTCAAAAATATGCTTTCTACCCTCTTTTTCAGCAACTATGTCTGGTGTCACCTCAATCTTACTTCCTTTTTTGTGATATGATTTGGGTGTTTCATAACCTTCAACATCTGCTTTAATATTAGAGTAGCCTAAATTTTCAAGATAGCTGATAGAATGATTTAGCTCTTCTACGTACTTAGCTTTGTCTTGTGCTATCATAGCTAATGATATAATGAAAACTAATGATATAGGCAAATTTATGTGTTTGAGCCTAAAACACTTTTGTTTTTCTTTATTCAAAGTTGAAAAGTCTTATTGTTATAATAATTCTATCCCTTAATCTGTTTATTTTTTGATGCATTATATTAAAGAATAGTGCGCGATCTCTTTTTTGCCAGAATAAACTAACAACTTGTCATTTGTTTTTTATACCCTAAAAATATTAGGCATTGTTATAATTTATCTCTTCACCTACTAATTAAGTTTATCAATGCTCAAAACTGATATCTATCAGTCCTTAAAAATTGCAAATTGAAGGGCTAATTTGTAGCTTTATATAGGTTATTAAAAACAATTTAAAATATTCTAATTATGAAAACTTTTATCAGATTCTTAGTAGTGGGTTTGCTAGTGGTGAGTTATACATCATGCGACAAAATTGATGAACTCACTGAGGTAGATTTTAGTACTACTTTAAATGAACAGTTGGACGTTAATGTCCTAGCTGGCGAAGATTTAGCCCTTAACAGAACTCTATTAATTAATATGGTTAACAATGATACAGGAGATTATCTAGATGTATTAAAAAATGTAAGAATTACAAGTTTTAGGTATCAGTTAACAAATTTT
>TARA_R110002111_G_scaffold227463_4_pt1 | contig 13351 bp, 16 predicted proteins | sample TARA_R110002111 | Tara Oceans TARA_R110002111 (sample SAMEA4397363) | marine metagenome | biome: Polar Biome; feature: [ZZZ] marine water layer (ENVO:01000295); material: water (ENVO:00002006), including particulate matter (ENVO:01000060) such as... | depth 199 m | reverse complement strand
TCACGAAAACTGTGGGATAACTGTGTCCGGGGAAAGGGGCACTCCGGCCAGCAAGTGCTTTGTGCAACAAAGCCTGCCTGTCCGGGACTTATCGTAATCACTGTCCGGGATTTACCGAAACCCGCACGCTGATCGCCCGTCGGTCATCCATCTGCCGTGCAACCGGCTGGTTGATCGGCAGAAGCGGCTCAATCGCCGTCCGGGCACGATCTGAAATGCGCGAAGCGGTTTTCCCACCATGGACGGGCCAATGCGCTTGCGCTATCACAGGCCCCGACCCATGCAGGAGAAGACAATGTCAGGCCACGGCGCTGCGCACCCCATGACCGCTCGCAAATCCGGCCCGCTTACCGGGCGAGCCGAGGTTCCCGGCGACAAGTCCATCAGTCACCGCGCTCTGATTTTCGGGGCGATGGCCGTCGGAGAAACCACGATCACCGGGCTGCTGGAAGGACAGGATGTGCTGGACACGGCAAAGGCGATGCGTGCCTTTGGTGCAGAGGTGACGCGGCACGGGCAGGGGGCCTGGTCGGTTCAGGGTGTCGGCGTCGGCGGCTTTCGCGAACCTGCCGGGGTGATTGATTGCGGCAATTCGGGCACCGGGGTACGTCTGATCATGGGTTGCATGGCGACAACCGATATGACTGCAACCTTTACTGGCGACGCCTCGTTGCTCAAGCGTCCGATGGGCCGCGTGACAGAGCCGCTTTCGCTGTTCGGCACGCGCGCCTATGGCCGCTCTGGCGGGCGCTTGCCGATGACCGTGGTGGGGGCCGCAAATCCGGTGCCGGTGCGCTATGCGCTGCCCGTGGCCTCGGCCCAGGTGAAATCGGCGGTGCTGCTGGCGGGACTGAACGCGCCGGGCCAGACCGTCGTGATCGAGAAAGAGCCGACCCGCGACCATTCGGAACGCATGCTTCGGGGCTTCGGGGCCGGGCTGACGGTCGAGGAAACCGTCGAGGGCAATGTCATCACCCTGACCGGTCAGCCTGAACTGCGCCCCCAGGTCGTGGCGGTTCCGCGCGACCCGTCCAGCGCTGCTTTCCCGGTCTGTGCGGCGCTGATTGTGGACGGATCAGACATTTTTGTGCCGGGTGTCAGCCAGAACCAGACCAGAAATGGCATTTATCTTACATTGGTGGAGATGGGTGCCGACATCAGTTTTGAAAACCCACGAGAGGAAGGTGGAGAACCGGTCGCCGATCTGCGGGTCAAGTTCTCGGCGTTGAAGGGCATCGAAGTGCCGCCGGAGCGCGCGCCGTCGATGATTGATGAATACCCCATTCTTTCGGTCGTGGCGGCGAACGCCAGTGGCAAGACCGTGATGCGTGGGATCAAGGAATTGCGCGTCAAGGAAAGTGACCGGATCGACGCGATGGCGCGGGGGCTGGAGGCCTGCGGTGTGACCGTCGAGGAAGACGAAGACACGCTGACCGTGCACGGTATGGGATCGGGCGGTGTGCCCGGTGGGGCGACTTGCGCCACCCATATCGACCACCGGATCGCCATGTCTTTCCTGGTGGCAGGTATGGCGAGCCAGAAACCGATCTCGGTTGATGATGCCTCGCCCATCGCCACATCATTTCCGGTGTTCGAGAAGCTGATGACGGGCCTTGGGGCTATTCTGTCGCACGGTCAGGTGTAAGCGCGAATGGACACCATCGCCCAAACCCGCTTTGCCAGGTTGCTGCACCATCGCAAAGCGTCGCTGGTCAAGGGTGACGCCGTTGCCCCGCCGCTTGTTTCGGCCACCACCTATCACCTGCCGGAGACCGAGGCTGCGGCCTTTGTCTATGGGCGTATGTCGATGCCGACCTGGGAGTTGGTGGAAACCCAGCTTGCCATTCTGGAAGACGCGCCCTGCGTGGCCTTCCCCTCGGGTATGGCGGCGATTTCGGCGGCTTTGTTTGCCACGCTGACAGAGCGGAAAACGCTGATTGTCCCTTCGGACGGTTACTACACAACACGGCTGCTGGCCACGGAATTTCTGGCACCGTACGGTGTGACGATCGTTGAAATTCCGACAATTCAGATGGCCGAAGCGGCAATCGAACCGGGTTCCGTTGTCTTTATCGAAACTCCGTCCAATCCTGGCCTCGATTGCTGTGACATCACGCGGGTGGCCGAAAAGGTGCATGGCGCTGGCGGGCTGCTGATCGTTGACAACACCACGATGACCCCGCTGCTGCAACGCCCGCTGGATCTTGGCGCCGATATTGTTGTCGCCGCCGACACCAAGGCCCCGGCAGGCCATTCCGATGTATTGTTCGGCCATGTCGCCAGTCGCGATGCCGGGCTGCTGGATGCCATGCGCAACTGGCGCAAGCTGTCGGGGGCGGTGCCCGGCGCGTTCGAGGCCTGGCTGCTGCATCGCGGGCTTGAAACGCTCGACGTGCGGTTGGAGCGGATGTGCGCCAGTGCCGCGACCATCGCAGAACGGCTTGCTGCCCATCGGGCGGTGCGCAACACCCGCTATCCGGGGTTGCCGGGCGACGCCTCCTACGCAATGGCCGTCCGTCAGATGTCAGGCTTCGGCTTTCTGATCGGGTTCGAACTGGCGGACGCAGTAACCGCCGAGGCCTTTCTGGCAGCCTGCCCGATGATCGCCCAGACCACCAGTTTCGGCGGCACTCACACCGCTGGCGAACGCCGCGCCCGTTGGGGCGATCCGGTGGCCGAGGGATTTATCCGGCTGTCGGTCGGTGTTGAACCGCTCGCCCCCCTCTGGGCGGCGATCAATGCAGCGCTTGAGGGCTGACGTGCGGTCGCGTCACGCCAACCCCGCGTCAGATGAACAGCGGCGCAACCTGATTTTCACCGTTGCGATTGACGGGCCTGCCGCTGCCGGGAAGGGCACCATCAGCCGGGCTGTCGCGGCGCATTTCGGCTTTGCCCATCTTGATACCGGTCTGTTGTACCGGGCGGTCGGCGTGATGGGCGGCGACCCGGTTGCCGCCGCGCAGAACCTGACACCCGCCGATCTGACCCGCGACGATCTGCGCAGCCTTGCTGCGGGCCAGGCCGCCAGTCGGGTTGCGGCGATCCCGCAGGTTCGCGCCGCGCTGCTGGTGTTCCAGAGAAAATTCGCGAGGGCCGCAGGCGGCGCCGTGCTGGACGGCCGTGACATCGGCACCGTGATCTGCCCGGAGGCCGAGGTGAAGCTGTTCGTCACCGCCCGCCCCGAAATACGTGCGCATCGCCGTTGGCTGGAAGTGGGCGGCGACGAGGCGCAGGTCCTGGACGAGGTGATCGAGCGCGACGAACGCGACATGAATCGTGCCGACGCCCCGCTGCGCCCGGCGCAAACCGCTGTTGTTCTGGACACTTCGACGCTGACACCGGATCAGGCAATTGAGCTTGCCGTTGCCACGATTTCAAGGGTTTTGGGTTAGGCATTTCCGCACAGTCGCTATGCGCTGGCGGCCCTGTTCGGGCGGGAACCGCGGGCCTATGTCGTGCTGACAATGGAAACAGGCCCCTATACCGGGCAAGGTCAGGACGAAATAAAATGCTTCAGGAACGTTTGAACTGGCGCTATGCCACCAAGAAAATGGACCCTTCGAAAAAGCTGCCGCAAGACAAGCTGGACAGTATCGTCGAGGCCGCGCGCCTAGCGCCGACCTCCAGCGGGCTTCAGCCATTCGAGGTGATCGTTGTCAAAAACCCGGAAATCCGCGCCAGACTGCGCGATGCGGCTTTTGACCAGGCGCAATTGACCGACGCGGGCGCGGTTCTGGTTTTCGCCGCCTGGGACAACTATACCGAAGCGCGAATCGACGCGGTTCTGGCGAATACCGCCGCCGAGCGTGGCGGGCTGACCGATATGCTGAAAGGTTATTTTGGGCGCCTGAAAGACAGTTATCTGCCGCGCGACGCCGAGGTGAACCATCAGCATGCCGCCCGCCAGGCCTATATTGCGCTGGGTCTTGCGCTGACCGCCGCCGCGTTCGAGGAGGTCGACAGCACCCCGATGGAGGGCTTTGACCCTGCGAAATTCGACGAAATTCTGGGGCTGGCCGATCGTGGTCTGCGATCGGTCGCGGTGATGGCGGTCGGATACCGCGCCGATGAGGGCGACTGGTTGCTGGGCCAGAAAAAGGTGCGCCGCCCGCTGGCCGAGTTTGCGACCGTCGTCGAATAAGGCATTCCGGCGATTGCGGTGAAGGGCAGGGGGAAACCCTTGCCCTTTCCCTTGCCAGCAAGGCGCGATCGCGGTATAGCCGCGCATCCGAAGGGGGATTCTGTTGCGTGCCGATGCTGGTGCGCTTTTTGTCTTTCCGGACGGGCCAAGCCAAAGACCGGCGGAGCCAACCGCGTGGCCAGTGAAAAAAACGAAAAAGGAAACTGTTTTTAATGACCATGAACGCTATGGAAGAATTCGAAGCCCTCTTGGCAGAGAGCCTCGAGATCGACACGCCCCAGGAGGGCACTGTTGTCAAAGGCCGGGTTATCGCGATCGAAGCGGGCCAGGCCATCATCGACGTCGGCTACAAGATGGAAGGCCGCGTCGATCTGAAAGAATTTGCCGATCTCGCCGGAACCGCTGACGTATCCGTCGGCGACGAGGTTGAAGTGTTCCTCGACCGTGTGGAAAACGCACGCGGCGAAGCACAGATCAGCCGAGACAAAGCCAAGCGCGAAGAAGCCTGGGACCGTCTTGAGCGTGCCTACGCTGACGAATCCCGCGTTGATGGGGCGATCTTTGGCCGTGTCAAAGGCGGCTTCACGGTTGACCTTGGCGGCGCCGTCGCCTTCTTGCCGGGCAGCCAGGTTGACGTGCGCCCGGTGCGCGACGCCGGCCCGCTGATGGGCCTGAAGCAGCCCTTCCAGATCCTGAAAATGGACCGTCGCCGTGGCAACATCGTGGTGTCGCGCCGTGCAATTCTGGAAGAATCCCGTGCCGAACAGCGCGCCGAAGTCATCGGCAACCTGTCGGAAGGCCAATCGATCGACGGCGTCGTCAAGAACATCACCGAATACGGTGCGTTTGTTGACCTCGGCGGCGTGGACGGTCTGCTGCACGTCACCGACATGGCCTGGCGCCGCGTCAACCATCCGTCGGAAATTCTGGCAATCGGTGAGACGGTCAAGGTTCAGGTCATCAAGATCAACAAAGAGACCCACCGCATCAGCCTTGGCATGAAGCAACTGCAATCCGATCCGTGGGATGCCGTTGAAAGCGCCTATCCGCTGAACTCGGTCCACAAGGGCCGCGTGACCAACATCACCGATTACGGCGCATTTGTCGAGTTGGAAGCCGGTGTTGAAGGCCTGGTTCACGTTTCGGAAATGTCTTGGACCAAGAAAAACGTCCACCCCGGCAAGATCGTCTCCACCAGCCAGGAAGTTGACGTCATGGTTCTGGAAATCGACAGCGCCAAGCGTCGCGTTTCCCTCGGCCTCAAGCAGACCCAGCGCAACCCGTGGGAAGTCTTTGCCGAGACCCATCCGGTCGGTTCGGGCATCGAAGGCGAAGTCAAGAACATCACCGAATTCGGTCTGTTCATCGGTCTCGACAACGACATCGACGGCATGGTCCATCTGTCCGACCTGTCCTGGGACCAGCGCGGCGAAGAAGCCATCCAGAACTACCGCAAGGGCGATACGGTCCAGGCCGCCGTCACCGAAGTGGACGTGGAAAAAGAGCGTATCTCGCTTTCCATCAAGGCTCTGGGCGACGACACCTTCTCGGACGCGGTTGACGGTGTGAAGCGTGGTTCGATCATCACGGTGGCCATCACCGCGATCGAAGAGGGCGGCATCGAGGTCGACTACAACGGCATGAAATCCTTCATCCGCCGTTCCGACCTGTCGCGTGACCGCGCCGACCAGCGCCCCGAGCGTTTCTCGGTCGGCGACAAGGTCGATGCGCGTGTTACCAACGTCGACAGCAAGACCCGTCGTCTGGGCCTGTCGATCAAGGCACGCGAGATTGCGGAGGAAAAAGAAGCCGTCGAACAGTACGGTTCTTCCGATTCGGGCGCTTCGCTGGGGGATATCCTTGGTGCGGCACTGAAAGGCGACAAGAACTGATTTTCCCTTCCGGGATGATCTTCGGGGGCTCCGTCGCACGATGGGGCCCCTGTTTTATGTTCAGTTGTCGGGGGTTGCCTGGATTTCCTGTTTGTCAGGCGGTTTTTTTTGCCTATAGTCGTGGCAAGAAAAAAGCGTCGCCGGTGATTTCAGGCCGGACGAAGGGGGGACTTGCCATATGATCCGTTCCGAGTTGATCCAGAAGATTGCAGATGAAAATCCGCACCTTACCCAGCGCCATGTCGAGCGTATCGTGAACACCGTCTTCGAGCAGATCATCGAGGCCCTCGCCAGGGGCGACCGGGTCGAACTGCGCGGATTTGGCGCGTTTTCAGTCAAGTCGCGCGATGCGAGAGTGGGGCGGAACCCTCGCACCGGCGAGGCCGTGGAAGTCGAGGACAAAAAGGTTCCCTTCTTCAAGACCGGTAAACTGCTGCGCGACCGACTGAACGGAAGGTAGACCCCGCCGATGATCCGCTATCTGCGCTATGTGTTTTTCGCCTGTCTGGCGATTGTTCTTCTGACGGTGGCGCTTGCCAATCGCGGGGTCGTGGTGCTGAACGCACTGCCGACCGACGTTGCGGCCTTTGCGGGCCTGCAAAAATCGCTGTCCTTGCCGCTGTATATGGTGATCTTTGCCAGCATCGTGGCGGGCCTGCTGATCGGTTTCGTGTGGGAGTGGTTCCGCGAGCACAAGTTCCGCGCAACCGCCTCGGGGCGTGCCCGTGAAATCAAGCGCATGGAACAAGAGATTGCCGATCTGCGCCGCAGCCAGCCCTCGCAGAAGGATGAGGTCCTGGCGCTGCTGGACCGTCCGGCGAAAACCGGCTGAGATGTCTGACATCAGGGTGAAAATCTGCGGGCTGCGCACGGTGGCCGATGTTGCTGCGGTTGCGGCGGCCGGTGCTGCCTATGCCGGTTTCGTGTTTTTCCCGAGATCGCCTCGTCATCTGACCACGGATCAGGCACGTCTTTTGGCCTTTGCCGCCCCCCCCGGCCTTGCAAAAGTCGCGCTGACCGTCAATGCCGACAATGACACACTTGATGCGATCCTCGAGGCGGTGCCGCTGGATATGCTGCAACTTCATGGCGATGAGAGCCCGGAACGCGTCTCGGAAGTTCGGGCGCGTTATGGCCTGCCGGTGATGAAGGCCATCGGCGTCGCGGATGAGGGCGACCTTGTCGCACTGACCGACTACAGCCTTGCCGCCGACCAGATCCTGATAGATGCCAAACCGCCGAAACGGACCGATCTGCCCGGCGGCAACGGGCTGTCGTTTGACTGGCGTCTGCTGGTCGGGCGCAAGTGGTTACGGCCCTGGATGCTGGCGGGCGGTCTGGCTGCTGAAAATGTCGCCGAAGCAATCCGGCTGACCAGCGCGCGCCAGGTCGATGTATCCTCGGGTGTCGAAAGCGCGCCGGGCATCAAGGACGCCGCCAGCATCGCGGCATTCGTCAGGGCCACCCAATGATCCGCTGGCGCGACGCGCAACGCCAGGACGTACCCGCGATTGTGGCACTTCTGGCCGACGATGACATCGGTGCCACGCGCGAATCCGATGACCTGTCGGTCTATCATGCTGCGTTCGATGCCATGTCCTATGAGTACGGCAATACCCTGATCGTCGGTGAAACCGATGGCCGGGTGGTCGCGACCTATCAACTGACCTTCATCACCGGGTTGTCGCGCCAGGCGGGTCGCCGCGCGCAGCTCGAAGCGGTGCGCGTGGCGCGCAAGCTGCGGTCCGAAGGGGTGGGCCGGGCGCTGATCCGCGATGCCGAAATGCGGGCGGTCGATGCCGGTTGCAGCCTGATCCAGTTGACCTCTGACAAGTCGCGGACCGAGGCGCTGTCGTTTTACACGGCGGCGGGGTTCGAGCCCTCGCATATCGGCTTCAAGAAAAACCTTTCCTGACCTGCCCGCGCTTTACCTGCGCCCTCCTGCGCGCTACATCTCCCCAATCAGCGTGGGAGACGGAAACATGGCCGAAGACGGAATCAACAGCTTCATGAAAGGCCCCGATGAGCAGGGCCGCTTCGGCATGTTCGGTGGGCGCTTCGTGTCCGAAACCCTGATGCCGCTGATCTTGGAATTGGAAGAGCGTTACGAATTCGCCAAGACCGACCCGACGTTCTGGGCCGAGATGGAAGATCTGTGGAAGCACTACGTCGGCCGCCCCAGCCCGCTCTATCATGCCGAGCGACTGACGCAGCATCTTGGCGGTGCGAAAATCTATCTAAAGCGCGACGAGTTGAACCACACCGGCGCGCATAAGATCAACAACGTGCTGGGGCAGATCATTCTGGCGCGGCGCATGGGCAAGACCCGGATCATCGCCGAAACCGGCGCAGGGCAGCATGGCGTGGCCACCGCCACCGTCTGCGCCAAGTTCGGCTTGAAATGTGTGGTCTATATGGGCGCGCATGATGTGGAACGCCAGGCACCCAACGTCTTTCGCATGCGTCTGCTGGGGGCCGAGGTCATCCCCGTGACCTCCGGTCGCGGCACGCTGAAAGACGCGATGAACGACGCATTGCGCGACTGGGTCACCAATGTCCGCGACACATTCTATTGCATCGGCACCGTGGCCGGGCCGCACCCCTACCCCGCGATGGTCCGCGATTTTCAAAGCATCATTGGCAAGGAAGTGCGCTGGCAACTGGCCGAGCAAGAGGGCGAGGGCCGTCTGCCCGACACCTTGATCGCGGCCATCGGCGGCGGGTCGAACGCGATGGGGCTGTTCTTTCCCTTCCTCGATGATCCGTCGGTGAACATCATCGGTGTCGAGGCGGGCGGCAAAGGCGTCGATAGCCGCATGGAGCATTGCGCCAGCCTGACCGGTGGCCGCCCCGGCGTGCTGCACGGCAACCGCACCTATCTGCTTCAGGATGATGACGGCCAGATCCTCGAAGGCTTCAGCATCAGCGCGGGCCTCGACTATCCCGGCATCGGGCCGGAACATTCCTGGTTGCACGATACAGGGCGTGCGCACTATGTCAGCATCACCGACAAGGAGGCGCTTGCGGCGTTTCAGCTTTCCTGCGCGCTGGAGGGAATCATTCCGGCGCTGGAACCGTCGCACGCCCTGGCGCATGTGATGAAAATCGCGCCGGACCTGCCGGCTGACCATATCATCGTGATGAATATGTGCGGGCGCGGCGACAAGGACATTTTCACGGTCGCAAAGCATCTGGGCTTTGACATGAAGATCTGATCTGCCAAAAGCCATATGGCGTTGGGGGAAGGGGGCGTTTTCGCCCCCTTTTTGCTGCCTAAACTCAGGTTTAGGGTCACAAGCCGTGGGTTTATGCCAGCCAATATAAACCGACGATCAATTTCTTTCGGGCTGATGAAACGGGCAGATGGGGCAAGCCGCAACCAAATGGCTTGACGATCCAAACACTTGAACATCACTCAGGAGAAACAACATGAAACGCATCTTCCTTGTCACCACCGCCCTCGTCCTTGCCGCCAACGTTGTCAGCGCCCAGGTTGCGCCGAAAACTACCCCGCTGATCATCGGCGGCGCCACGAGCAGCATTGACGGAACTGCACAGGACCAGAATGGAGCGACGAATATGGGTTCTGGCGAAAGAGGCGAGAACGAAGGCGATCGCAACACCGGCACTTCCTTCTCTGGTCGAGATGAGTCGGACGACAACGGCGGTTCGGACGACAACGGCGGTTCGCACGATACCGGCGGTTCAGACAACGGCGGTTCAGACAACGGCGGTTCGGATAACGGCGGTTCGGACAACGGCGGTTCGGATAACGGCGGCGATTCGGACCACAGCGGTTCGGACGACTAAAATGAGACGGGCCCTGGCCTCTTGAAGCCAGGGCCTGAACCCCACATGTTTGAAACTGACGTCAAAAGCGGAAAGGCCGGTTTGCCAGATGGATCGCAGAGGATTTCTGACAGGCTTGATTGTCGGTGCCGCCGTTGGGCTGGTGCCGCTTTCTGCTTTGGCGCAGGACGTAGCCGCGCCTGTTTTGCGGGTTCTGACCAAGCAAGGCTATGGTGATTTCAAGATCAAACGGACATGGCTGGGCCGATTGCAGATCATTGCTGAGAGTGATGGACGGCGTCGGGAAGTCGTATTGAACAATAATACAGGTGAGGTTTTGCGTGACGTTGTTTACCTTGACGGCAAGAGCACCTCTGGATTTGCGGATGAAGACCAAAGCGAAACCGGTGGCCATGCGGTCTCCTCGGGCAAGGGCTCCGGCGGCGACCTCAAGGACGATTCATCGGCTTCCGGCGGTGGGGAGGGCTCTCGTGGCGGGGATAGTGGCGGAGATAGTGGCGGGGATAGTGGCGGCGGCGATAGTGGCGGGGACGGCGGGGATGGCGATTAACCGCCGTTGCGGCGCAGGTGCCGCATGATTGGTCGGCGCGGCGTTGTCGTGCTTATCTTGGTGGTCCAGGCGGTTTCCGCGTTCTTCTTCGTCTCGGACATTCTCTCGTCGGTGCTTGGGATACGATCACAACCACTCAACTGGCAAATGCGAGAACTGGTCGAGATCGGCGCGGCCGTAGGCTTGGTTCTCGGGTTGATGCTGGGGGCGATGGCGCTGTATCGGGTGACCCGCGAAAGAAATCAGGCGGAGGCCAGCCTGCGCCGCGCTTCGGGTGCCTTTTCCGAGATACTCGAAGAGCGGTTCAAGGAATGGGGGCTGACCCCGGCGGAAACCGATGTCGCGCTGTTTTCGATCAAGGGTATGTCCTTGTCTGAAATCGCCGGCCTTCGTTCGACCTCGGAAGGCACGGTCAAGGCGCAGACCAATGCAATCTATCGCAAGGCGGGAGTGACGGGCAGGCCGCAACTGCTGAGCGTGTTTATCGAAGAACTGATGCGCGATGATCTGCCAGCGGGCAAACCGGGCACGGGCAGACCGGGCACAGGCAAACCGGGCTTGGGCAAACCGGGCTTGGGCAACAAAGCGGCCTAGAAAAGCCGCGGCACGGCACCGGGCGCGCGGGCGTCCTCGTCCACCCCCATGCGCAGCCCGCGCCCGATACGGTGGGCGAGGGATGACCACGCCTGCGCGGTATCATAGGGCAATCGGGCGGTCAGCGTCTGGTCAAACAACGCCAGCCAATCGTCGAACATCGGCCCGCGCACATTTCCCGCCGCGCGGTGGACGGCCATCGGGTTTCCGTCGTAGCTGCGTTCAAACAAAATCGCATTTCGCCAGAACCGGGCGATCTTTGCCTCATGGCTGGGCCAGTCCTTCACGTGGGCAGCAAAGACCGGGCCCAGAACGGCATGGCCCCGCACCCTTGCGTAGAAACAGGAAACGACAAGGTCGATCTGTTCGGGGCTGACGGGGAAGCGTGGCGGAAGACTCATGCAGCGGCTCTAGGCCCGGTGGCGGCGGATCGCAACATGAAAACGACCCTGCGCGGGGCCTGTAGCGTTTCGATTCTGACCTGAAACATGACGCATCACACAACGCGTTGAAATCCTTGATTTCAAGCTGCGAAATGTGATTCAGGTTCAAGTCGAAACGCTTTAGTCGGTGGATTGCGCCTGGAGTACCGCCAGCGGCACGATCTCGAGTGTGCGGATATGGGTGGCGGCCAGATTCACTTTCGGAGCGGCACGCTCTTCATAGGCCTGCATGAAACGCCCGGCACAAAGGCACCAGCGGTCGCCGGGTTTCAGCCCGGCAAAGCCAAATTCGGGGCGCGGCGTTGACAGGTCGTTGCCGAGGTATTTCGACATGGCCAGAAATTCGGCCGTCATGATGGCGCAGACGGTATGCGCCCCTCGATCTTCGGACCCGGTGTCGCAACAGCCGTTGCGATAGAACCCGGTCAGCGGCGAAACGGAACAACTTTCCAGAGCGCCGCCCAATACATTGACGGATTCAGTTTTCACAAACGGCCTCCCCTGGCTTTTCGTCAGACTATCAGGTTACAGCGCGGCGGCAATGGCCCGGTACGGCGAACAATCCGGCTTGGGATTCAATCGCCTCCCCGTGGGGGCCGCGGCAATGGCTGCTATGGCTATGCCCGGGGGTGTTGTCGGCATTGGGGTATTGCCCGAAAATTCCGCGCCCGAAGACTTCGCGCCTGGCGGTCTGGGCCCCGCTCCCCCGATTGCCAGAACCGCAAGGATCGGGTTTGGTTCCGGTCCCGCCTGTGGGGCAAGGTGTCGGTCCGCCCGGCCGCGAAAATCGAGGCAACCGGGGCATGCCAGCGATTGCCGGATCAGCAGGTGCCGGTCAGCCCGCACCTGTTGGCCGCCGCGATGACGGCCCGCAGGCGCATCAGCGGAACCTGTCGGCCAGTTTTTGCAAAGCGCTGCGACCGTCGTGCTGTGGCTGCGGCTCCGGCTGCGGGTCAGGCGGGGTGGCGGTTTGCGGGTCGGACAAGGCGGAGGCTTGTGGCGAACTCGGCGCCGGTGGGGCCGACGCGCTTTTGCCTTTGTCCGCGCGGGCGTTGGGGCGCGGCGGCACCGTGCGCTGCGCGACTGCATTCATGAACCGTGCGCCGTCGCCTTTGGCGAGATCGGACGCGCCATCCGAAATTCCGCGCAACAGATCGTCCAGCCAGTTGAGTTCAGCCTTGGCAAAGTCGTGCAGCACATAGTCCGCCACAGCATCCTTGTGACCGGGATGGCCGATGCCCAGCCGCACGCGCCCGTAGGTCTCGCCGATATGCGCGTGGATCGAGCGCAGGCCATTGTGCCCGGCGTGCCCGCCGCCCTGTTTGACGCGGGCCTTGCCAGGGACAAGGTCAAGCTCATCATGCAACACGATGACATCGGCGGGGGAGATCCTGTGCCAGGTCATCGCGGCCTGCACCGCCTGGCCAGAGAGGTTCATGAAGGTTCCGGGCTTCAGCAGAATCACCTTTTCACCGCCGAGGCGGCCTTCGGCGGCAAGGCCCTGAAACGCCTTCTTCCAGGGGGTAAAGCCGTGATCGGCGGCAATCCTGTCCACCGCCATAAAGCCGATGTTGTGCCGGTTGCCCGAATATTTCGCGCCGGGATTGCCCAGGCCCACAATCAGTTTCATCGCTTTCCCTCGGTTTTTCCCAGCCCGGCCAAAATGCGGCGTCGCCTTGCCCAAGGGGTTTACGGTACTCTGCCGAAGAAATGCAAGAAATGCCCCGAAAGGAAGGACCGCAGCCAATGGCCGAATTTGTGGTAAACGATATATTGCTGACGATTCCGGACAGGTTGCTGACCGAGCAGTTACGCGCCTCTTTCACTTCTGGTCGCTATGAAAGCAGTGAGGCCGATGCGCTTGTCCGCCATCTGCGGCCCCGGGACCGTTATCTTGATCTGGGGGCGGGCGCCGGGTTTC
>TARA_R110002111_G_scaffold229327_4_pt1 | contig 13383 bp, 8 predicted proteins | sample TARA_R110002111 | Tara Oceans TARA_R110002111 (sample SAMEA4397363) | marine metagenome | biome: Polar Biome; feature: [ZZZ] marine water layer (ENVO:01000295); material: water (ENVO:00002006), including particulate matter (ENVO:01000060) such as... | depth 199 m | reverse complement strand
TCGGGCGGCCGCCATAGACTCTGATTTCAAAGACCGCGTTGTCGGCCGCTCCGGTTCACGGTATGGTTCGACAGCGTTTTCTACTTGGCAAGCGTATCTGCTACTTGGTATCCGCGAGACGTTAGCGCAAATACCTCGCGTTTATGACCACGATCTTCGAGCAATATTTCACGTTCCAATTCCGTAACGGCATCTTCCCAAAGAGCTTCGGATCGTGCATCTCCCTCCTTAGAAAAAGACTTGCCGTTTGTTTGCACGAGAGTGCCGCCCATGTGGCGGAGTACCGTGATTCGGCCTGCGCGATCCTTGGCCGCTTCTGCAAGTAGCTGGGCAGCTTCGTCGGACAGTTTGACGGCAAATGATGCAAGTGATGGTTTAGCAACTAAATCCGGTGTTGTCTCATCGACTCTGTAATTGGAATTGATTGTCTGTGCCAAATGACGCGAAAACTTTCCTTGAAAGTCGCGAGCGTCTTCAAATTCTTGATACAAACCGCGAGATTGCAAGCTGCTGCGGAATTCGGCCAGCGCAGCGTATTGTGCGGCATCTACGCTATCGGGTGTAACAGGTGTTCTTGAAAAATAGATCAACACAGGCTTACCCGATGCAATATGCTCTTCGATCTCTTCGACGGTGCCACTTGCCGATTTGCCCGTCGACGAACCGAGGCGAGTCCAGAAGATTGCGACAAGTATGTCTGCATTCCTCAAGATTTGCTTGTTGATCAGCTCCTGTGGTCGGTTACCCATTGCCGGGATAGAGTTCGTTTCCCAGCCGACCGGAAGTAACACTTGCGAACGGTCTCGCGAGTGCATGGCATTCCATTCGTGGATGACATCACGAGCGATGACTCGTTCTTGAACAACATCGCTAGGCGATGCGATCATCACGTCGATACAGGTTGCGTTGAACATAGTAATGTCAGCTGTCGAACGCTCCGGTTAATCCGGCGGCAGGAGAAAACAATGAGTAAAGAAAACGTAACAACTGCCGCTCGGGTTGAACCGATGGTTATGCCTTCTTCTGAGCGTAAATGGATTCCTATAATTAATAGGGTTTATGAAGACATTGAATCGGGCAGAGCCGCAGCAGAATTATTTGTTGAATTTGTGATTCTGGCATCATTATGTTTTGGCTTGCCATTGACCTTTGTTTGCTTGAGATGGTTATTTACCTGGATTGCAAATCTGTCGTATTAATGTGTAGATATCGTCTGCAAGATTAGAAAAGAACTGTCCGAAGAATGAGGCGGCAATAAATGCGAATAGCCCGATAAGCCACGGATGATTGGCGAAGATGTAATCAAGTGTTGGTAATACGGACAGATCCCAGAAGCCACTTTTGGAAACAAATTGCTCCCATTGTTTTGTTCTGTTGAGGTTGATGATAAACACTGCTATATCCTGCGGTTGTCCTTCTTGGTTGGTGAGTGCGACAGTTGTTGGGATTAACAGTTCGCGGTGATTAAGTACACAAAACACAAGCGTTGCATCAGTCAATGAAAGTCGTAGGCTGGAGATATCTGGATTTGATGACGTCAAAACGGCGGGAGTCCACCAGAGCGGATGGCTTCCGCCATGTTCCTGCTGTTTGGTAAAAATCCATTTAGCACACCGTTGAACAAGTTTTTCGAATTGCCACGGAGGCATGAGGTTTTTCTTTCTTGCTACGGCCTAACTTGAATTAGACTGAATTATTTCGGTGTAACCCATTAATGGTCTGGTTGGTGAAATTTTGTATAACAGATATGGAATTGTCAAGAGAAAATTGAGGAAGTTGCAATGAAGAAAGGAATTAGGTTGAATGACTCGAATCGGGGAAAGCGGAATTCTGAACGACGCCTCAAGCTCATTGAACAGATGCGGCAGCAGTTGAGGACGATGTGAACTCGCTTCGGTGAACCGACCGAAAGGTTTTTCTGAAAAGACGTTGGTATTAAGGCACGTATCGGAATACGTATAAGTTGATAGGATTGGGGACATTGCAGGGGGTTATTGGCTGTGGTGTTCGAAAATCAACGATTCCCGGATTTCAACAACGGAAGAACATCAAAGTGGAGAAAAGTCACTTTGTTTTAGACACGCGAAACCGCAACGGTTACAATCAAAGGAAATCCGTACCTGGAGCGGTTCCACGCTGAGCCATATGGGAAATCTCAGATAATAGACGAATCGGCTCTTTTGAGTCGTTCTTTCAGGTATGATATGAATCTTCCACAGCAATTTCAAAATCATTTCACCATGGGGCAGAAGTTGACTCTCCAGTTCAGGTATGATCGTTATCAGCGTGTCCTCAGCCGGGCAATGCTGATACTGATGTTGCTTGGAATGGGACTGTTCCCCGGCTGCAAGGGAAGCCAGGAGCCGGAGGTCGCTCCTGCCGTAACAAGTCAGAGTAGTGCCTCCGATGCGGGGAAAAAGGTTGCCGAAGAGACACGTGGGAATAGTTTAACTGAAAGCACAGCAGAACCTGTTGCGCCTTCCACGCAGAGCGAAGCCGTTTCTCAGCAGTCACCCTCAGAATGGGCTCTGAAAATGGTACAGTACATCGACAATCCGTTCGTGCGCGTACACATGTTGAACCAGATCGCAGCCGCCCAGGTGGAAGCGGGGATGAACGATCAGGCGCTGGACACAGTCAATCAGGCTCTGCCTATCGCAGAAGGTCTAAAGGTTGATTCACAAAAGCAGACCTCCCTGGGACGCCTGGCAGAGACGCTGATCAAGGCAGGAAACATACAGGAGGGCATCGAACTGATTGAGCGGTCGAAGAACGAATTCAGAATTCGATATACATTACTGGAGATCGTTTCTACGTTAGGCAGATTGTGGAGGTTTGACAGAGTCCGGTCTCTGATCGATCAGATCGAAGACGAATCACTCAAGGAATATGCCATCAACCGATTAGCGCGGAGACTGGTCGGGGCAGATCGGACTGCAGAAGCCGTTGAGTACATTGAGGCACTTCCACAACAGGAGTCCAAGGCCTTTTACCTGATCGGGATTGCCGGTGCACTCATTGAAGTTGGGAAGAAACAAGAGGCACTTGAGATGATGCAGCGTTCTCTGGATGCATTGCCTCTCGTCACCGATCCGGAACAAAAACAGCACGTAGAGGCTGTGGCACTCGTGATTCAGGCAAACACAGGGCATCTTGAGCAGGTGATGAAACAGCTCCAGGATCTGGAAGACGATAACGTTCACGAATTGCTACTTTGCGATATTATTTCGATGCTGGCAGAGAACGCCCAACCCGACAAGGCACTGGAACTGTTACCGCAACTCACTGAAGAGCAGAACAAAAAAATATTCGCTCGAAAAATCGCTCTCGCGTTTGCTGAGGCAGGACAGGGGAAAAAAGCGCTCACGCTGATGCAGAATCATCGGTTGATACAAGAAAATGATCATTCAAGCAGGGAAGTGATGATCACACTGGCCAAAACAGGGCAACTGGAACAGGCCCTGGAAATGATAGAGGAAATGGTAACCCCTCAGGAAAAATCCAACGGAGCCTGCGACATTGCCAGAACGCTCGCTGAGCAGGGAGACTTTCAGTCGGCCGAAAAAGTGGCCCGGAAAATAACCGAACCTAACACCTACTATTATTGCCTGTGTAAAATCACTGGAGAAGTGAGAAAAACAGGCGATGTCGTGTATTCAGAAAAATTGTTTCAGCTGATCAATGACAAGAGTCTGATTGATACCTACCAGAGAATACTTGCAGTCGATCTGGCCAAAGCAGGAAAATTTGAAGAGAGTATGAAGATCGCCAGTCGAATTACCAATCCGAAAACGAAAAGTGAAGCTTTGATCAAAATCGCATCCACGCTGGCCGAAGCAGGAAAAGCAGAGCAGGCGGTAGAGGTACTCAGTCAGGCAGTCTCCACTTCAGAGCTGAATCAGAAAAAACCGGATATCAACCTCTTGCTGATTGTATTGGCAATGGAACTCGATCAGGATCAAACCAGAAGAGCCATTGAAGGGGTATTCAGAATGAAAAAAACGTTCACGGCGAAAGAAAGCCAGCTTGCCCAACAGATTCTGAAGTCGCTGCAGTAAAAGCTGGTTTTTGCGATTGAATCTACAGAACTATCTGCAACAAACGCTCAGGACAGCTTTTCGTGAGCCGTCAGGATCAGGGTTTCGGTTTCTTCCCAGTCGATGCATTCGTCGATGATGGAGACGCCGTACTGGAACTGCGACAGATCTTCCGGTAGACTCTGATTGCTGGGATTCAGATTGGCTTTCTAGCATCAGGCCGATAATCGTATCGTTGCCAGCAACGTGTTGGTCGATGACATCGTTCCAGACTTTACCTTGGTTTCGATAGTGTTTGTTGGAATTCGCATGGCTGCAGTCCACCATGAACCGGGGTGACAGGCCGGCGGCCTGCAGGCTCGTGCTGGCTTCTTCCAGATGTTCCCGCGGATAGTTCGGGCCCGAACGTCCGCCACGCAGGTCTGACCATCCGCATCGATACCCAGAAAACTGTGGGGCTCAGTGCCGCCAATGTATTGGTTCAACATTTTTTATGCCAGCCGTCGCTGCAATGACCGAATAGCACGATTGGCAGTCTTGAATCGACTGCCACTTTTTCATGAGTAGCTTTTCAGCCGTTGAACTATGTGCGTTTCGAATTCAGGAATTTTGATATGTCGAGCTTCACCCCGCTACGTTCCGACACACCGAAGTCACGAAGTCTGCTACAGAACGTGCGTCGGCTCCATCGTTCGACGCACTTTGAGAGCAGCCACAAATCCCAAAAACGTTCGTTTTAGCGAATAGCTGGAAAATCAGTATCTCATCAAATTAATCTATACGTGCTGAATATGATATTGCTGTAAGCGAAATCAAAATACTATAATTCGTTTTTAATGATGAAAACCGTATTCCATTAGAATGCTGAAGTTCCCCGGAAATAGTGAATCGTTAAAGCAGAAGAACCCAGACGTATAATTACTGGGTTCGAATCGTAAAAATATAGCTTTTCCACAACATCTTTCGCCGATCAGTGTTATCGTAAGTAGTTGAGATGTAAGGGCATGCTGTAAAATTACTCAATGAAGGTATATAAACTTCTCTCTTCAGAGAGCGCGAATAAAACCTTGATTGCTTTTTGGTACCCAGAATCCTAATCAATAGATTAAGTTCGGGAGTCTGTTAACGGGGACAGCCCAGAGGCGATCATGCCCACCAAATGTTCTTCATAGAAAAAGATTCTTTCCGAGTTCCCTGAAGCCGAGGTTCCATTCATTAATTGGATGACGCTTCTGCTGATACCCAAAAAGTTCAGCAGCTCTGATCAGGCCACACTTTTCATTACTTGACTATAAGTTCCTTGGAGTCGCATACCGCCTGACATATCAATCCTATCTCGCGCTCACTTAACTGATGATGACATGGCACGTATAAATACCGAGACGATATATTTTCTGCATTGGGAAAGTCGCCATCTGCATTAAAATGCTCTGATGCAATACAAGAAAACAAGGGGCGACACTCGATTCCCTTTTTACTGATCATGATTAGGGCACGATCCCTTGATGTTTTGTCTGGGTACAAAACCGGGAATCCGTGGGCGACAATTCCGTCAGACGCAACACCAAAATCGTCTCCTAACTGATTCGCGAGTTTCTGTACGACTTGTTTCCTCATTTCGATAATTTCTTCGAAATCATCGAAATGAGCCGTTGCATATGCGGCCTGAAGATTTGACATTTTGCCGTTGAATCCCAACCTGGGAAAGCGAAACCTTTCTCCCACCTCATCCCCCAGCCTTCCATGAGCTCTAATTGATCTACAGAGCATTGCCATCTCATCATCGTCAGTAACGATCATTCCCCCTTCCCCACTTGTAAATGAATGAGATACATACATGGAGAATGTACCAGCGATTCCCATCGTTCCAGCATATTTTCCGTTTACTTGACTGCCCAACGCCTCGCACGCATCTTCGAGGACCGGGTATCGGTTAGCGAGTTGACTCACAGAAGGACAGACTTTACCCATCAAATGCACCGGATAGACAATGCAGTCTTTTGAATCCATGGATTCTGGTATGTCATCCAGTAATCCATCTTCACCCACATCAACAAATATGGGTGTAAGTCCTGCATGCAGGATTGCATTCGCCTGAGCAATAAAAGTGAGTGCAGGAGTGATAACTTTTTTGATACCGGTTTTTGTTGTAATGGCGGATAAAGCAATGGCATCCGCCATCGTACCATTACACACTGAGATGGCATGCTTTACTGCAAGCTTTTTACAGAATTTTTTTTCCAGTTCCTCAACAAATCTTCCACCGGCGATTCTGCCTGTGCGAGTTGCTTCGAGCAAATTTTCGTCTGCTGCTCGATTATAATTGACACAACCAAGCGAAACATGATGCGTAGCTGCGTCTGTCTCATACATCGCGTCCAGATAGCTCTTGTTTGTCTTCATATCATAGACCGTCCAATGCTGTTTGAGACACCAGATCATAAACAATCTGTCAAATACAACTTCCAGACCTTTTTCGGGATGATTAAGAAGGAATTCATGGGATTTCAGTTTCTCAGAGCTATAGTGAAGGAATGGAGTCAACCAGTCCATAAACTGATTAAACACTGATTTTCTCATTAACAGTGTCTCTGTCGTAAATCCAATGTTCAAATCAAAATAAATTCCGGGGATTTTATCATTCATTTCTGCAAATATACTTAACATCAGCGAAGTAATGCCGGCGTAATCTTTTTCAGTCTGAGTGGCCACGCCTTGATTTGAACAAAATGTTGATCCCGACAAAATGTTATTTCTCTCCAGCAACAATTCGATTTCAGCTGCAGAGAAACAACTATTTTTGGAGCCGTCTTGCTTTTCATCGGTAGTAAACCCGATCCAGTCATGTTGATCTTCCGGTGGGTTTCTCCATAAATGCTGCATTGCCGCAAAATGTCCAGGCAGTTTCTGAAATTCAGATACGAGGGGTTCCGGGCAGTTTCCAGATCTCGCTGGACTGCGAACTGCTCCAGATAAACTCTCCGAATGCATCGGACTCTCAGATAAATTGATTGAATCATCTGATCGAAGGCAAGTCTGGTAAATCATGCGGAGTTTCCTGATTGGTTAAGGCATCCATAGTTTCGGTCGATCTCTGATTGAATTTGCGTCTCGTACAACTGGATTCATACCTGTTTATCAGATTCATTGAATTGCTTGTGGTGTATGAGAATACTGAATTATCTGGTAGCTACTGTCATCTCGGTTGACCGTGCGTAGAGACGAACAGCATATTTTGCTCTGAAACCAGGAAATCGATTCTCTCCCACCAGTTTATAGCCAGGGAACATAGGGACTTTCCAGTTATAAGAGTCTGCATCCACTGTCCAGATCCATGCATCTGCCCGTTTTGCAATGTCTTCCGCGGTAAGATATTCGTCTGCATGCATGGCAGCAGCACCATGTGTAAATGGATAATCTTCCCCAGGATGAAATGTGAATATTCCTTTACGTTGTTTCGCATGTGCAATCACGGAAACGTAAATTGCCGGGTCACACACCAGTACCAGTTCGTTCGGTTTACGACGGGAATCTACACTTGCCATCGCTCCCTGGATGCCTGGCAGTTGGAAATCCGCCTCCCTATTGAGCCATTGATGATATACTAAAAAACCGCTGCAACCGACGCAGAGCAGAACCAGGCTATAGCGTATCAGTCTGAAGGGAACTCTACTGACAAGTACCGCAATCGCCGCCAGTAGAAAGATCTGACTGAACATAAAATAGCGATCATTAAAGATGTTTCGAGAGAAAGTGGACACGACTGTTCCCGCCAGAAATGGCAATCCGGCAGCCATAGCCAAAAAATAGTCTCCAGGACGCCTACCTAACGTAAGTATCAGTACTACTAACAATGCGATCTGGCCAATGATTAAACCTATCAGGGGATTCAAATCCATCACATGATCAAATCCAAACATATCGAACAATGTGGCCCCAGCAGTTTCCCAGCTAAATGGTTTTGTCCAGAACCCATTAACTACAAGTTGCCTTTGATGCAGGAATGAGGGAACCCAAGGCAGCCAGGCAAGACTGGTACACGTTGCTGAAACGATTAGAGGCAGAAAACGGTGAACCGTATTACGTTCAGGATGAGTTCGATGGCGAAGCGCCAGATAACCTGCAGCAAACAGGTATTGAGCTGTCACTGTGAATAGACCAAAGTTGTGGGTATACACAAGCGCGATGGCCGTTATGGTAAAAAAACACCAGTTACTATTGTGGGATGATTCTCGAAAAAGTGCTTTCAAGAGAAACCAGCTTGAAAATGCTGCTAGGGCAGTCCCTAACGCATACATGCGCACCTGATACGACCATAAAATATGGAGGGGACTGAGTGCGATTAGAGCGGCAGCAAGAATGGCTGCCAAGTTGACCGCCCTGGTGCATTCTCCCGTTTGTTGATCTCGATAGGCTTCGCGGACTACGAGAAAGATACCGATGATAGCTAGTAGGCCCGGGATCAGACTGGTTAATCTGGTTGCGAATGTAGAAGAGCCGAACAGTGACATCCAATACTTCAGCACAAAATAGAAAAAGGGGGGATGTGGATCTTCTCGGGCATGAACCAGCAGGTCAGATTCAGTGAACTCAGCCATCTTGAGACAGAAGCTTTCATCGAACCAGAAAGTCATTGCACTAATTCGCTGAGTTCTTAATACAATCGCAATTAACAACACAACAATCATTAACCAGAAAGTGACACTGAAACGGTGCTTCTCTCCCATAGAATTGATAGATAGGTTAGTTTGCATCACTGTACTCAGTCCCTGTGTTTCATCAGAAATGTCAATCGGACACTTTCGTATTGATCACTTTGTTTTCTTTTTTTGTTTTATCGTCACGCACGTATAATCTCAAAATGAGGTCTGCATAGAATTCGGGAAATTTCATTTCCCCCGCTTTTTTCCACCCAGCGGGCATATCAACGGACCAACTGTGGTTAAACCAGCGTTGTGCATCCAGTGTCCAGACAGCCTGTACTGAATCATCAAGCGATTGCGATGGTGCGAAATATTCACCGTCTCGAATGACGGCAGTCCCCTGATAATAGGGATACCTGTCTGCAGAACCGCTGACAAATATGGCGTTACGATTTCTGGCATAAGCGTCAGCAGAGGTATATAACATTGGATTACAACAGATTAGAATTTCTTTCGGCCCATGTGCTTTTTCGAAGTGGGCTATCGCAGCCTGCATGCCGGGCAGTACTGCATAACGTTGCCTGATTTCAGTGTGTCGCCAGGTGAGGAAGCCCATTCCTGAAATGACAAGAACTGTAATTCCTAAACGTAATGGCTTAATGGGAAGGCGAGAAAGCAAGACTGCAATCGCGATTAACATGAAAATCTGGGAGAATTGTAAATAGCGATGGGCAAAAACACTCCTGGACAGTTTAGAGATGATGGCAGCAGAAAGAATTGGCAAACTCGCGGCCATAGCAATGTAAATGTCGGCAGGACGTTTTCCCAACAGTAGAATCGTCAGAAGTACGAAACAGACTTCGGCTGCAATTAATCCAGTGCTGGCCGAATTTGACTGCCATAAATTCAGATCAAGAAGCAAAAAAAGTTGCGATCCAAAACGATCCCAGGTAAGGGGGCTGCTCCAGAACGCCTGATTCACATGTGACCTTTGGTATAAGAATTGTGGGATCCATGGTGACCAGACAAACCAGACAAACATGGCAGAGACGAATAAAGGCCATAAATTAGCCAGCCTCGCTAAAAAGTTTTTCCTGGGAGAATTTAAAAAGAGATACCCACAGGCAAAGGCGTACTCAATTGCCAGTGTAAATATCCCAAAGTAATGGGTATAGGCCAGCAGGATTGCAGTGATGGTAAAGAACGTCCAGTCGCGAGTCTGGGTTTGATGTTTATTGAGCGCCCGAAAGAGCAGCCAGCTCGATAAAGCGGTGAGTGCTGTCCCCATTGAATACATGCGAATTCGCTGGGACCAGGTGATATGTAACGGACAGAATGCCATCAGTAATGCCGCCGTGCCAGCTGCAAATACTGCTTGTCCTTTTACGTTTGCATCTTTCTGGTTACGATATGCTTCGTACACAAAAAGATAAACTCCGACTACCGCGATAGTACCGAGAACGACGCTCAGCATGCGTGTTGAATATGTTGAACTCCCGAATAAGCCAATCCATGCTTTCAAAGTGAAATAAAACAAAGGCGGACTAATATCTTCTGGAATTCGATCCAGCATTTCTCCTAAGGGAAATTCAACCATCTTGAGGCTGAAGCTCTCGTCAAACAGATAGCCGACTTCAGATAAGTACTGAATTCTGAGAACAACGGCGATCAGCGCGATAGGAATAAGCCACCATAGCACTGCATGAGATCGTGGGGAAGCAGTATCCCCTCGTGGTGCATCCAGACTGATCATTTCAACAAGGCCTGTTTCTGTAATTTCAAGAGTGAGTCCCTCTTAATGTTAATATTAGACTCTGCTATACTTGTTTCAGGCAATGCTGAAGATATTTTGTTGAGCTGGGCATAAACTGTTGCAATGGCTCTAAGATTTCCTTCAGTTTCAAAACATAAATACTTCCCAATACGTGATCCTGGAGATCAATTCGCCTTTGGCTTCTGATGCAATTCACATATCACGCGAAAACCAACAAACGGGCTGGATTTCCAGGGAGGCATCATCGCATAATCAATTCGGCAAGCCTCTCCGGTAAATCGCCAGTCACTGCCTCTCACAACTTTAATAAATCCCTCACCAGGTCCGCGAGGATTTTCCTGTGGTGACCTGGTATAATAATCTCGATCAAACCAGTCAGAACACCACTCCCACACATTCCCACGCATATCATGTATCCCAAATTGATTTGGCGGATATTGTCCGATAGATGTCACTGGTAACGGTGGTCTGATTCCTGCTGCATTTCCCGATTCATCATTTTGTGTTCGAGTACCGGTCCAGAGGAATGGGCCTGAAGAACCCGCCCGGCAGGCGTACTCCCATTCCGCTTCGGTGGGGAGCCGATAGGTACGACCGGCTGTCTGTTCTTCCGGAAGTGCAGAGAGTCGTTTGCAAAAATCTTGTGCCTGATACCATGTTACCTGTTCGACAGGATAACTGCCATGTTTCTGTTCCTCAGACTGTTCAGACAGATGGTGACTTGGATTACTACCCATGACTTGCTCATATTGTGATTGGGTCACTTCGAATCTTCCCAGAAAATAATCATTGGTAATTGTGATAACGTGTGCCGGAGTTTCGGGAGGGGGATTAAAATGATTTCCTTTATCTGGTACCCCCATTGTAAACTCACCGGCTGGTATCAGCTTGAAATGCATATCGAGTGAATTCGTCAATTCAGACGGATATTCATTTGGTGGTTTTAGTTCAGAAAACCGATTCTGGAGTTCTGCCTCTGAGTTGACGTTTTTGGTAGAAAGTTGCTCTGCGAAATGCTCTGTATCAAACAGGTCCGCAGGTGCTTCACGAGAATGAATCGCATGCCAGAGCCCTGGATCGATCTCATCTGAAATAAATCGACTTGCCCCATCCAGAAAAAGCACATTCGCACCTCCGGAATGACGACTGCGGGCCGTGGCATTGGTATTACTGTCCAAATACGAAACGCAGGGCATTCCTTCACGGGTCAGGGTTTCTGTTCCCACTGTTTCATGCAGCCGGGCGCATCCCAGAATGTCATCTGAACGAGGCCATTGATTATTAGGGCCATAATCATCCCCATTCACTCCGTGAGCCCAGGTAATACTCCCTCCAATCTGGCCGAATGCCCACACCCCGCGGGGATCGACTGGATGAATTCCCGCCCGCACTTCATCCAATACGACGAGAGACGAGATACCATTGACGAAGTCATCAGGCTGAAAAGCAACATTGATACCGGCAACTCCGTTGCCCCAGTATTGAAAGCCTCTTTTTTCCTGATCCATCTTTAACTCGGCTCCGTCTCCTGCAGGAATCGTTGTGGAGCCAGGGGTAAGTCGCATATTGTGGGATCCGCCATTGATGGCATAATTGCCACGGGCAAATTCGATAGCCGAGCCTGAAGTCGGTTCGAAATGATGAGAATTACTTGGCTGGCTATAATTATCTTCTGGACAACTCATCAGCGGCAGGGTCGCCATTCTGACCTGTGAATTCTGCTTTGAACTAATCTTTTGATGGTAATCCATCTGGTTCGCCAGCTGCTCCTCTCCTACGAAAGGTAACAGCATCAGTGCCCAATTGGCATGGGTAAACAGATCGGGGCGTGTGCTCATATTAAGCGCTAGAGAGTGCAATTCATTTGTGCTCCAGACCGCCGCGGGTGGCAATGAACTATGTGTGGTTTGATAGGTCTGCAACCCTAACCCCAGTTGTTTCATATTTTTCTGGCATTGCAGCATTCGCGACGACTCTCGGGAATAAATAATCAGCGGAGAAATGATCGCGATCAAAATGGTGACCACGCAGATCACCAGCAATAGTTCGACATTTGTGAAACCATACCGTTTTGCTCGAAGAGAAAATTTGATCTGCCGTTGCATCTTACAATTTCTCATTTTCTTAATTCTTAAACGAACATCATGCCAGTTAGTAGATGTGACTTTCCCCTATGGCAGTCAAGCTTTTTTAAAACGGGATCGGAACAGAAAGATAACGACTCCCATCACCAATAAAACATTCATTCCCAGAACCACGGTCATCATGCTGGAATCTTCCTCTGGGGAGTTTGACTGCTTTCCGGCCTGCAGGCTGCTGTTGTTACCAGTCTTAAAAGACATGTCTGGAGAGATAATCTTGTACCCTGCTGCCGTGTCAAGTTCCGCGAGACTGATCAGTTTGTCGCTATTGACGTCGGCTTGATAAAAGGCCTCTTCAATCTTTAAAACACGTGGCTCTTGACTTCCATCCAGCTTGATCTGACCACTGTTTTTCTCTGTGGTCAGAAATTCTTCCAGAGTAAGTGAGCCATCGTGATTCGCATCACAGTGGGTGAAAAACAGTTCTTTCGGAACTTTACTTAGATCAACCGTAAACTTGAACTCATTAAATTCAAGGTATCCACTGTCGTTGATATCCAAGCGATCGAAGTATTCCTGTCGCAGCAGATTTAGTTCCAGCCCGGAGCTCCAGCCTAGTTCTGTCAGACTTAATTTACCATCACGATCAGCGTCTCTCGAGTACGAAATCCAGTTTTCAACACGGTTGGCAGGCAGGGAAGTACGATACTCATCCAGCGACAACACACCATCCTGATTTAAATCAAAACCTGGGAAAGTATAATTGGCCAACGGTCTCAGGAAGGGAGCGGTGCCTTCCGTCAGCTCGCTTTCGTTCAGGGAAGCATCATGATTGAGGTCCATCTTTC
>TARA_R110002111_G_scaffold35247_13_pt1 | contig 13397 bp, 9 predicted proteins | sample TARA_R110002111 | Tara Oceans TARA_R110002111 (sample SAMEA4397363) | marine metagenome | biome: Polar Biome; feature: [ZZZ] marine water layer (ENVO:01000295); material: water (ENVO:00002006), including particulate matter (ENVO:01000060) such as... | depth 199 m | reverse complement strand
GCGGCAATCGCCGCCAGCGCCGCAGCCCCGTAACCCGCCACGATGGCCAGCGCCAGAATCGCCAGATGCGCCAGAAGCTTGCCCAGCAGCACCTCCCACCGCGCCACCGGGTAGGTCAGCAGCAAAGGCAATGTGCCGCGCTCGACCTCGCCCGCGACGGCATCGAACGCCATCAGCAGCGCCACCAGCGGCACCAGATAGACCGAAAGAGAGGTCAGCGAGGCCACGGTGACAGACAGCCGGTCAGCCCCCAGCGCCCCGGTTGCCGCTGACCCCGCCGCCGCCAGCACCAGCGAGAACACCACCATCAGCGCCACGGCAATCGCGACCCAGCGGTTGCGCCGCGCGATATGCGCCTCGATGAGGGCGACGGCAAATATGCGCGCGATCATTGGCCGTCCCTCTGGCTGAAATGGTTGTAGATGTCCTCGAGGCTGGGCGGCACCACATCGAGATCGGCGATCTTGGCTTGCAACGCGGCAATCCGCGCCAGCGTCGCCAGCTTGTCCTGCTGCGGGCTGCTCAGCCGCAGCTCGGGGCCAAACTGAATGGCCCCCGGCAATGCGCCGATCAATTCAGAGGCAAAACCGTTGCGCGCTGTCAGATGCATCACCACCGGCAGGTCGGCCTCGCGGCGCAATGCCGCCAGGCTGCCTTCGGCCACCAGACGCCCCCCCGAAAGAATCAACAAGCGGTCGGTGCGCGCCTCGACCTCGGTCAGCGCGTGACTTGACAGCAAAATTGCGGCGCCGTCTGCGGCCAGACCGTCCAGCAGGCTGTAGAAATCGCGCCGCGACACCGGGTCGAGGCCACTTGTCGGCTCGTCCAGCACCAAAAGCCGGGGCGCGCCGATCAGGGCTTGCGCAAGGCCAACGCGTTGACGCATACCCTTGGAATAGGTGCCGATCCGGCGCTTTGCGGCATGGCCAAGGCCGACACGCTCCAGCAACTCCAGCGCCATTGCCGGGCGTTGCCCGCGCAACCGCAGATAATGGCTGATCTGCTCCTCGCCGGTCAATGCCGGGTGAAATGCCACGTTTTCAGGCAGATAGGCCACGGCTCCCCGCGCGGCAGGGCTGCCCGGTGCCGCGCCGCAAACCAAAACCGCCCCCGCATCCGCCGCGATCAACCCCAGAATGATTTTCATCAACGTCGATTTTCCCGCGCCATTATGGCCAAGCAACGCCACGCGCTCGCCCGCCGCGACCTGCAACGAGACATCCGACAGGGCGCGCACCCCGTCGAAGGTTTTAGTGAGTGCCGAGATTGTCAGCATCGCTGTCATCATTCAGTCCTTTTGGCCGGCGGGCTGCGGCTTTAGCGGCCATCGCTGCATATTTCGGGGCGACGGGAATGTCGGGCGGCACCATCAGGGGCGCGCTGTCCACCACGCCGCCCGGCAGGATTGCCGGAAAGCTCGATTGTGACCAACGAACAAGCTGCACTGCCGGAGACCCCATCAACAAAGCGGCGGCGGGTTGCGACCACAGGATATGATCCATCAGATCATTGGGGCGAAAGGCGCTGTCAGCAATGCCGTTGCCGTCAAGATCAAACGCGGCATGGTCCGACCAGTAATTGCCACGGCCCTCGAAACTCCATTCGACATCGCGGGTGCCGACGTATTTCACCTGTTCACGGTTGCCGATAAAGGCGTTTCCGGTCAGCACGTTGCGTTCTGACCCGGCGGTAAAATGAATGCCGATGGCGCAGCCCTCAAAGCGATTGCCAAAGATCAGGTTCTTGTGGGAATTGTAGATAAAAGTGCAGCGGTTCGCGCCGCCCCGCACCAGATTTCCCGACACATCGGAATTGTTGGCGTAGTTCAGCATCACACCGTAGCTGCGGTCTGACAGGCTCTGGTTGTCGCGCAGGATCACCTTGTCGGAAAACATGATGGCATAGCCAAGATGATTGCCGATCGACACATTGCCCGACACTTCGGAATTGTTGGTGTACATGTAGTGCACCGCAAAACGCAGGTCGCGGAACAGGTTGCCGCGATAGATGCCGTCGCGCGACGCGTTCGAGAAGATGCCGTCGCGCCCCCAGCGCACCGTGTTGCCCTCGACCACCGTTCCGGGCGAATTCCAGACGTAGATGCCGTTGCCGCGCTCGTTCATGCGCGGGGTTTGCGTGCCCTCGATGGTATTGCCGCGCACAATCGCATCGCGACCGCCATGGACATCGACGCCGTGCAGATTGCCCAGCACACGGTTGCCCGCGACCAGCGCGCGGTCGGCCTTTTTCAAAATCTTGATGCCGGCGTCCAGGTCGGGGTTGCTGAGGCCCGAACCTGTCACCGTGACCCCGCTGATCGTCACATCCGCCGCGGCGATGGTCACCACAGTACCGCGCCCCATCCCGTCAATTATTGCCGCGCCCCTCGCGGGAGCGCCCGTTTCCGCCGTGCCCGTTTCCGCCGTACCCGTCGCCGTCGCGTCACGCACCGCGCCCGCCGGCCCGAGGATGGCAAGCGGCCGGTCGATCACCACAGCGCCCTGGTAGCGCCCCGGCGCAAGTTTCAGCACATCGCCAGGGCTGGCCCCGGCGATGGCGTTTGCAAGCGTGCCCTGACCGGGAGTCACCGCCACCTCCCGCGCCCACAGGGGCAGGGCGGCAAGCAGCAACAACAGGGTCAGGGCACGCAACATGGTCTCAGGCGCCTTTCGGCTCAACCAGCATCCGGCCGCGCATTTCCATGTGGAGCGCGTGGCAGAACCACTGGCAATAGTACCAGTAAACCCCCGGCTGCGCCGCGATGAAGGTCACCGAAGAGGTGGCCTGCGCCGCGACTTCCATCGCCACACCATGGTTGCCCATGGTGAAGCCGTGGGTCAGGTCGTCGATGTCGTCGAGGTTGGTCACCGTCACCGTCACCTCGTCGCCTTCCTTGACCGTAAAGCTTTCAAGCGCGAAGTTTGGCGCCTGGCTCGACATGTAGACCCGCACCTTGTTGCCGTCGCGGATCACGCTGTCCTGGTAGTCGTCCAGATCAATGCCGTCAGCCTCGGCCCGCTTGCGGGTATCGGCCCACATCCGGTCGTTGCGGTCCCAGACCGACAGCGGGTTGACCTTGGACGGATCGACAATGATGCTGTCATGCGGCTCGGCAAAGGTCGGGCCGTCATGGATCAGCGTCAGCTTGTCACCCTCGATGGTAAAGAGTTGCTCGTTTTCCGGCTTCAACGGACCGACGTTCAGGAAGCGGTCCTTGGAAAACTTGTTCATCGAGATGTAGTATTTGCCGTTGGCGTCCAGGGTCTCGCCCATCACGGTCGAGTTGTGGCCCGGCTGGTAATGCACGTCGGTCTTGGAGCGGATCGGGTCAACGTTCTCGCCGTTATGGGCCTTGACCGCGTCCTCGATGTTCCAGCGCACCACCTGGCTGTCAAGAAACAGCGTCGTCATGGCGTTGCCCTGGCCGTCAAAGCAGGTGTGCAGCGGGCCAAGGCCCAGTTCGGGTTCCGCAACCACAGCGGAACGCGGATCGACCTCGCCCTCGAACAGCGCATCCAGCTTGCGCACGTCGATCACCGTCACCGTGGGCGACAGCTTGCCCGCGATGCAGAGGTGAATCCTGTCCGGCGCCATGTTGCAGCCATGCGGGTTGTTCGGCACCGGGATATAGCGGGTGTATTTCTTGTTCTGGCCCTTGCGCCCGTCAATCACCTTGACGCCGTTCAACTCGATGAAATCGCCGGCAGCGATGCCCTTTTCGATTTCGGCAAGGTTGAAGACAACAACATGGTCCATATCAGACGCCGTCATATCGGCCAGGTTCATCCCCATTTCCGAGTTGTACGAGGTCGAGAACGCGTATTTGCCGTCATAGTCGCAATCGGTGTTGTCGAGGTTGCCCGAGACCATCACCTGCCACGCCACGGCCATGCTGTCGGCATCGAGCGCGGTGTAGAAGTTCACATATTTTCCCGGCTCGTCCAGGATCTTGCCGTCATTGACCATCGGCGTCTCGTCTTCGCCGTTGCAGAAGACATAGTTGGTACGGGGCCATTTTTGCGGACGCAGGCCATGAATGCCCTTGGCGTTCGGGATCTCGGTGATCTTGTCGCATTTCATCACGTCGCAGCGCACCCGCGCGACGCGGGTGTTGGCCTTGTCGTTCATGAACAAAAAGCGTCCGTCATAGGTGCCTTCGGTGAAGGACATATGGACATGGTGCAAATCGCCGTTGCGCGGGAATTCCAGGCCGTTGGCGGCCAGATAGGCCTTGGTTTTCGGCAGCAGGCCCTCGGTCAGAATTTTCTTGGACTCGTTGGTGATGCCCCAGCCGGTGGCCGAGCAGATGTTGAACACCGGCACGCGCATGAATTCGCGCATCGACGGAATGCCGAGAATACGCATCTCGCCCGACTGGCCCGAGGACCAGAAGCCATAGTATTCATCAAGTTGCCCCGGTTCGACATTGGCGCCTTCCGCCGCGCTTGCCGCCGACGCCGACGCCACGGTCGCCGCACCGAGGGCACCGCCCGCCAATATCGCGCGCGAACCGAGGCCGCCAGCCAGGGCCGCACCACCGGCGGTTGCCCCCAGCATACCACGGCGGGTCAGTTTCAATCTCAGGTCTTCAGACATGGCTTGTCCTTTCGGTTAGGTTTTCAGTTGGTTCGGATGCCCGACAGGTCTGCGGCCCAGATCGGGCACGCTGCCTGCGTTCTCGCGGCGTTTCAGTTTCTTGATCACGACGGGGCAAATGGTTTTCGACTGGTACAGAACCTGACAGTGCAGGCAGTTGACGCATTCGTTGGGGTTGATCTCGCCGGTGGGGTGGATGGCCTGCACCGGGCATTGGTTGGCGCAGGTCTGGCAGGGGTTGCCACACTCCTTGTAGCGCTTCAGCCAGTCAAACATCCGCAACCGTGCCGGGATCGCCAGCGCAGCCCCCAGCGGGCAAAGATAGCGGCAATAGAACCGCTCGACGAACAGCCCGGCAATCAACAGCGCCGAGGCATAGGCGACAAACGGCCAGGCCCGCACGAATTTCAGGATGATGGCGGTTTTGAACGGCTCGACCTCGGCCAGATGTTCGGCCTGTTCGATGCTCATCAACGACACCCCGAACAGACCGAGGAAGATCATGTATTTCAGCGGCCACAGCCGTTCATGCAAACCCCAAGGCAACGTCCATTGCGGGATGTGCAGAAGTTTGGCGATGCGGCTCAGCAGTTCCTGCAACGCGCCGAACGGGCACAGCCAGCCGCAATAGGCCCCCCTGCCCCAGAACAGCAAGGCCGCCGCCAGCGAGAACCACAGGATGAACGTCATCGGGTCGAGCAGGAACGCCTGCCAGCTGAACCCGGTCATCAACGCGCCGAACAGCGCCATCAGGTTGACGACCGACAGTTGCGCATTGGCGTACCAGCCGAGGAAAACCAGCGTGACGGTCAGATAACCGATGCGGAACCAGAAGAAGGCACGCGCATTGCGGGTGGCAAGGCTCTGGAAAAAGAACACGATGGTCAGCAGGGCCAGCATCACCACCAGCACCGCGATCTCGAGTTTTTTGCCCAGCCTTATCCGTTTCCACAGCGCCTGTTGCGCGGCACTTTCCGATTGCGTGGTCGCCGCCACGACGGCAGGCGACACCGCAACCGCCACCGGCGCGGCCACGGCGCGTTGATACTTTGCGGGCAGTTGATAGCTCAGCTCAAACGTGGTGAAGACCTTTTCGATCGCCGCCACCTCGCGCTGCACCAGCAGTTGGATGCGGAAAGGCTGCGTCGGGTCAAAGCCGGTATCCGCCGGAATTCTGAACAGATCCGCCTCGTTGAAGGACGGTGCGCCGACGGCCGCCAACGTGTTGATGCGGCGGTGCTGCTTGTCGCGGAAACGCACAGAAACATCGTTCTGAATCAATATGATACGATCAAAGATTCCACCGCGCACATAGCCCGAACCCTTGAAGGAATACAGGCCCTTGCCGACAATGGCGATCGCCTGGTCGCCGTCTTGCAGCCAACTTGCCAGGTTTTCGGCCTCGGCCTCGCCCAGGATACTGCGCGCGATGCCGGGCGGTGACACCAGCGCCACCTCCATCTCGATATAGGTCGTCTCCGGCGCCTCGGTCAGCGCCCGTCTCGCGGCACGCGGATCTGTCATCGCGGCAAAGGCCTCGTTGATCTGGCCAACATCCAGCGACAGACGGCGAATCGTGCCGTCGCCTTCCAGCGTCATCCAGTCGCTGGCGGCTTTTGCCTCCGGGTTGACCTCGAACTGCGGGCCCGCAGGCTTTTCTTCGGCGGCCAGGCCCCCGAGGCCGAGGGCGCGCGCGACCTTAAGACCGGAGCGCACGATGGAATCGTCGATCACCATCACCGTCACCGTCGCACCCGAAATGATGTTCAACTCATGCGCCGTGCCGCCGGAGTTGGCCTCGGCCACCAGGTCGAGACCGCGATAATTGGCGGCAAGCGCCTTCATCTTCGAGTCGGGAATCCCGATCAAAACGATCGGCTCGGAATGTTTGACCAGTTGCACGCCGATCACTTTGGCGTCCGCGTCCACCGCAACCAGGGTGTTGATCGGTTTACCCGAATAGCCGGTGGTCGAGACGAAATCCGACGTGATATAGGCCCAGCCGATTTGCTGCCCGCCCTTCAGAACCGGGGCAACCGGCACGTCCTCGCGGATCGGGCCAAAACCATCGGCCCCTTCAACCACGTCGCCCGCAACGATCCTGGGCAGATATTTTTCCAGCACGGACTCGGCGGTCGCCGGCATCGCCAGAAGCAGCGACACGACGAACCCGATGAAGAAGCGAACGGCAAAGCGAAAAAGTTTCATGCGGCGTATCTGTCAGAGATCACGCAAAAGTGAATTGATACAAGTCAAGTGGCGCGAGAAATCGGACAATAGATTCAGACAGTAATTTCAACTACATATTCAACATTCAAGAATGTGGTTGATAAACAAGGCGCTGCGGGCCGGGGCCCGGCTTTGCCCGACCGGCAACAGCGGGTGGTCAGGCCAGATGGTGGCCGGAAGAACGCCGGTTTTGCACCCATGCCTGACCCGGCGCTATACCGGTGTTCGCCCGATGATCCGGGGCGCATCAAGCACCACCGGCGCGATCACGGTACCATCATTTTTGGCGGCATGTTCCGTGAATATATTGATATGCGGCGGAATGACCGTGCCCCGCTGCGCCACACCGACAAAAATATGCTTGGTGTTCCCGGGCGTCATCTCGAACCAGTCCGGGTCGTCAAATGTTCCGCCATAGACCCCGACTGCATCCGCGAAACGCTCAAAAGTCAAAAACAGCTTGGTGCCGCAATTGTCGCAGAAATGAATGTGAACTTCTTTGCCGCTGCCGTCCGACACATGGACATATTTCTTTGGTGTGCCCTTGATCACCGAAAAATCCCGGGCGTCGAAGACCGGTTCGACCAGATAGGCACTGCCGGTCGCACGCTGGCAGAACCTGCAATGACAAATCGTCACCCTGGCCGGTTGGCTTGCGACCTCATATCTTGTGTTGCCGCAAAGACATCCGCCCTGAGCATTTGCCATTGTCACGCCTCCCCGTTTCGGCCCGCCGCTGTCCCGGATAGCACATATAGACCGGTTGGTCCCGCAACTGCGACATCAAACGAGCCCCAGTAATCACACATCACCCGCCACTCGCCTGACAGATTTCGACGCCCGCGCCCCCGGCCCGCAGCACGGCGCCTTCCAGCAACCCGCCCAGATGTTGCTGCACATAGCTGGCGTGAAAGCCCGAAGGGGCCTTCAGGGTCAGCCAGCCTTCGCGCTCTGCAACCGGCTCCAGCCCGGCAAACCATGCCCGCCACGCCGCCGGGTTCTGCGCGCTCAGATGCCGCGCCGCCCTGCCCCACAGGCTACCCGGATCGGGCAGCGATATTGCGCGAAAGGCGATCACATTGCCCACCCCCGGAACCGGCCCCGGCACAGGTGCGGGCGGCTCCAGCCGCGCCACCAGGTCGCGGCCGACATTCTCCCAGGCCGGGCGGGTATCTTGCAGGATCGCCGCTGTCCCGAGCCCGTAGAGCGTCACCCGCCCCCGCGCCGCCGCGCGCTTCTCGATCAGCCAGCCCCGGTCGCGAAACGCCGCCATCTCGCGTTTGACCGTGCGCTGGTCAACCGACCACAGCCGCGCCATTTCGGTCTGCGCCACCGACAGCTCGTCATGCTGCCAGTTGTAGCGCGCGGTGATCAGGCAGATCAGCCGCAGCGTCTGGCGCTGAAGCGTCTTGCCCTGCGACAGCGCATAGCTTCCCAGAATGGTCAGCAGATCATATTTCCGCTCCGCGCCATTGCGACCAACGGCTTTCTTCATCATCATGCGACTGCCCTCGTGCGGGAAGCTTGAGACTTCCTCTTTTGTCTGCGACCCGTATCTGTGACCCGTTTTTGTAGCCCGTATCTGTAGCCCGTATCTGTGGCCTGGGTTTGCTGACAAAGCTGCGGTCTTTACCTCGATGCCAACGCTAATGCCCGACCGTGGCCTATTTGCGTCCGCTTTTCCGATTCTGTCAAGCACCTGGCGGTCCTGAACCTGTCTGGTCTTCGCCTTCATATTTATAGATTGAAGGTTCAATGGTATTGGGGGACACATATGATGTCCCCCCAAAGTCCCGAAATGTCCCCTCAAGCTATGGTGGAGGCCCCTGTTTTGTCCCCCAGATATACCACGCCCTCCAGGGTTTTTCCGGCTCTCTGGGGCCATGCCCGGCGCACCCTTTCCCCCGGCCCCGCGCCGCTTGCCGCAACCGATTCGGCCTTGTCGCCTTGGAAATTTCGCATTCCAGCGGCATCTCAAAACAGCTTAACTTAGGTTTTGCCATTTTTGCAAATCCGGCGTAATTACGAAAGCAGAGTTTATTTACGTCCGATGAAACGGGAACCCGCCATGTTTACCCACGAAGACCTCGCCGCCCTCCAGGCCCAGTCCCTCAAGATGCAGGGCTTCATCCGGCGTCAGACCTTCTCGCCCGAGCATGAGAAAACCCTGCGCCGCTTCTCGAGCTGGGAGGTGGCCGAACTGATCTTCAAGATCAACCAGTCGACCTTTCGCGGCCGCCTTGCCGCCGACCCCGACCTTCCGGGGGGCGAGATAGAGGAGGACGGCCGCCAGCGCTGGTTCTCGCTGGCCGAGATCAACGAGCTGCGCCGCAAGATGAAGGTCAACCGCCACTCGCTGATGCCCCGGCGCCCGGCAAACAAGCGCGCGATCCGGTGTGCCGTCGCCAACTTCAAGGGCGGGGCCGGCAAGTCCACCGTGGCGCTGCACATGGCCCACGCCGCCGCCCTCGACGGCTACCGCGTGCTGCTGGTCGACTTCGACCCCCAGGCCACCCTGACCCATTCGATGGGCATCTATGACGTCTCCGAAGATCTCACTGTCTGGGGCATCATGGCCCGCGACCTGATCCGCGAGACCGACCGCATGAACGCAGGCCCCAAGGCCGCCGAATCGGGCACCGTCCTGCCCCAGCGCCGCCTGCCCGCCTCGATCCGCGATCTCGGGCTGGGCGAGTTGCGCGTCCAGGATTTCCTGCGCCCCACCGCCTGGCCGACGATCGACATCATCCCCTCGTGTTCCAACGCCGCCTTTGTCGAGTTCGCCTCGGCCCAGTACCGCCACCTCAACCCCGAATGGTCGTTCTTCGCCTCGGTGTCGCGCTACCTCGACAGCCTGCCGGGCGACGCCTACGACCTCATCGTCTTCGACTGCCCGCCTGCCATCGGCTACCAGAGCATGAACGCGGTCTTTGCCGCCGATGTCCTCTATATCCCCTCGGGGCCGGGCTATTGGGAGTATGACAGCACCACCTCTTTCATCGGGCAGTTGGCCGAGGCCCTCGGCGATCTTTCGGCGGGCTTTGACCAGACCTTCCCCACGGGGAAGATCACGCTGCCCAAGACCTTCCTCGATGTCCGCTTCCTGATGACCCGCTACGAGCCGGGGAATGAGCTGCACCGCGCGATGTATGAGGCCTTTCGCAAGGTGTTCGGCGACAGGCTGACCGAGCACCCGATAGAGATGACGCGCGCGGTCGAGCAATCCGGCCGCTTCCTGTCCTCGGTCTACGAGATCGACTACCGCAACATGACGCGCGAAACCTGGCGCCGCGCCCGCGCCAGTTTCGACCGCGCCTATGATGAGTTCAAAGACTGCTTCCTGACCGCCTGGGACAAGCTGGAGGATGACCAATGAGCAAGAAACGCCGCACCTTTGACATCGACTTGCCCGATGACATTGATCTGCCCGAGGGCGAAACCTTCCCCGCGGGGAAGGTCGAACCCCCTGCCCCGGCGACGCCCCGCCGCGGCCCGATGGCCACCGCCATCACCGAAAACGCCGACAGCCTGCGCGACCGCCGCCAGATCGAACAGGCGATCCGCGCCGAGAATGACGCGCTGGCCGCCGAACATGTCCGCATGAAGCGCCTCGGGTTGATCGTCGATCTGGTGCCGCTCGATCAGATCGAAACCTTCAAACTGGTGCGCGACCGCGTCAAGGGCGACGATGCCGAGTTGGCCGAGCTTGTGACCTCGATCCGCGAGATCGGCCTCTCCAACCCGATCCGGCTGGAGCAGCGCGCCGACGGCCGCTACGAACTCATTCAGGGTTACCGCCGCCTTGCCGCCTATCAGGCCCTGCTCGATCAAACCGGCGACGCACAGGCCTGGGGGGCAATCCCCGCCGGAATCCTTCCCCGCGGGGAAGGTATCGAGCTGCTCTATCGCCGCATGGTCGACGAGAACCTCGTGCGCAAGGACATCTCGTTTGGCGAAATGGCGGCGCTGGCGCTGAACTACACCCGCGACCCGACCACCGCCGAGAACGACCCCGAAAAGGCGGTGGCAAAGCTGTTCCAATCGGCGGGCTACTCCAAGCGCAGCTACATCCGTGGCTTCATCCGCGTGGTCGAGCGGCTGGAGGATGACCTGAAATTCCTTCAGCACATCCCCCGCGCCCTCGGCCTGAAGCTGTCGGGCCAGATCGAGGAGCGCCCCGAAATTGTCGCGCAGATCCGCGCCGATCTCGCCCCGCTCGACAACCGCTCGGTCACCGAGGAGTTGGAGGTGTTGCGCCGCCATGCCGGCGAAGACGAGGCCCCGGCCCCGGCCAGACCCGCGCCGCGCGCGGTGACGCAAGGCAAGGCCCGCACCACGTTCCAGGTGGTTTCGCGCCTCGGGGCGGCAAAATGCACGGCGGCGAACGGGCGGCTTGAAATCCGGCTTGGCCAGGACTTTTCAACCCTCGACCGCCGCCGACTGGAGGAGGCCCTGCGCCAGATGCTCGACGGCCTCGCCTGACCCCTCAAACGACCCTCGAAATGAAAAAACCTTCCCCGCGGGGAAGGTTTTGCTTTTGGCGGGCCGCTGTCTGACCCGGCGAATTTTTCGGTCCGCGCGTCTTTTCAGCCCATCCGTTCCGAGGCGTAAGACCCCGGCGAGGCCGGAAATACCACCGTCTTGTTGCCGTTCAGAAAAACGCGGCGGTGAATATGGGCATGGATCGCGCGGGCCAGCACCTGCGCCTCGACATCGCGGCCGAGGCTGACATAGTCTTCGCCGGACTGCGCATGGGTGACGCGAATCGTGTCCTGCTCGATGATCGGGCCCTCGTCGAGGTCGGCGGTGACGTAATGCGAGGTCGCCCCGATCAGTTTCACGCCGCGCTCATAGGCCTGCCGGTAAGGGTTGGCCCCCTTGAAGCTGGGCAAGAACGAGTGGTGGATATTGATGATCCGCCCCGACATCTTGCGGCACATCGCATCTGACAAAATCTGCATGTAGCGCGCCAGCACGATCAGATCGGCCCCCGAATCGTCGACCACCTGCAAAATACGCGCCTCGGCGTCGGGCTTGTTGGCGGCGGTCACCTTGATGCAATGGAAGGGAATATCGTGGTTCACCACCACCTTCTGATAGTCCATGTGATTCGAGATCACCGCGACAATATCAATTGGCAGCGCCCCGATGCGCCAGCGATACAGCAGGTCGTTCAGGCAATGGCCAAAGCGCGAAACCATGATGAAAACCTTCATCCGCGCGGCTTCGTCGTGAAAGGCAAAGTCCATGCCGTAGCTGGTGGCGACCTCGCCGAAACCCGCTGTCAGGTCGGTGATGGTCTGGCCCTTCTCGCTGGCAAAGCTGATGCGCATGAAGAAATTGCCGGTCTCCTTGTCATCGAATTGCGAACTGTCGGTGATGTTGCAGCCATGATCGGCCAGGTAATTCGCGATAGAGGCGACGATGCCGCGTTTCGACGGGCAGGTCACTGTCAGGGCATAGTTGGTCATCTTGGCGTCTGGCTCCGCGCGTTGAAGGGTGTATCAGCCAGGCGGCAGGCGGCGGGCAGATATTGCCCGCAAACGACCTTCCGCCCAGACAATGCGCATAGCGCCCGGACACGGATCAAGCAAGATGCAGGGGGCGCTCCTCTACATCACAGCGCCGATTTGCCAGGGCACGAATTCGTAATCGCCCAGACCCTGCGCCTCGGAAAACGAGGGCTTGCCGGAAGCGACCTCGAGGAACCGGCGGTAAATCTCGCCACCCTTTTCGGCGACCGAGCTTTCGCCGGTCAGGATGGTGCCGGTGTCGATGTCCATGTCTTCGGGCATACGGCGGGCGATGTCGGAATTGGTGGCGATCTTGATGGTTGGCGCGGGCTTGGAGCCGAAAGCAGAGCCGCGCCCGGTGGTGAAGCACACAAGGTTGCAGCCGCCCGCGATCTGCCCGGTGACCGAGGCCGGGTCATAGCCGGGGCTGTCCATGAAGACAAAGCCGCGCGCGGTGACGGTTTCGGCGTATTTATAGACGCCGGTCAGCGGGGTGGTGCCCCCCTTGGCCGCCGCCCCCAGCGATTTTTCAAGGATGGTCGTCAGCCCGCCCGCCTTGTTGCCCGGCGAGGGGTTGTTGTCCATCGAGCCCTTGTTGCGGGCGGTGTAGTCTTCCCACCAGCGAATCAGCCCGATCAGGCGGTCGCCGGTTGCCTGGTTGATGGCGCGGCGGGTCAGCAGGTGTTCGGCGCCGTAAATCTCGGGCGTCTCGGCCAGAACGCCGGTGCCGCCCTGGGCGACCAGCAGGTCTGTGGCATAGCCAAGCGCAGGGTTGGCGGTGATGCCCGACCAGGCGTCAGAGCCGCCGCATTGCAGGGCTACCTTCAGGTCTGAAGCGGGGCAGGGGGTGCGCCTGGCCATGTTGGCGATCGGCAGCATCGCCTCGATCTTCGCTATCCCGGCCTCGATGGTGCGCCGCAACCCGGCGACGTTCTGGATGTTCATGGTCTGGAACAGCGGCCCGTGTTTCAGGCCCCAGGCCTCGAGCAGCCAGTCGATCTGGTTCATCTCGCAGCCAAGGCCGACCATCAGCACGCCGGCGTGGTTGGGGTGGCGGGC
>TARA_R110002111_G_scaffold86995_8_pt1 | contig 13410 bp, 11 predicted proteins | sample TARA_R110002111 | Tara Oceans TARA_R110002111 (sample SAMEA4397363) | marine metagenome | biome: Polar Biome; feature: [ZZZ] marine water layer (ENVO:01000295); material: water (ENVO:00002006), including particulate matter (ENVO:01000060) such as... | depth 199 m | reverse complement strand
TATAATGCAGAGAAAAATAGTAAATTCAATGAAAACCTAAATGGCTGCAAAGACATTGAATTTAATCCAAGAATAAAATTAAAAAAACTATAACTAACACAGTATATAAAAATTGCTGTTTTAGAATAACCAATGTGAGTTGCTTTGTTTGCTTGCATCCGATTTCCCTTCGGAAAACCCTCGCACGCAAACCCACAACTTTCCATATACAAACACGATGTAACACATTTAACCAAAACCGAAAAACAACCTTAAATTTCACCAAAATCACAATTTGAATATGAAAAAAATTAAATTGACACGTGAAAGCGTTGCAATGGGTGATGATATCGATGCACCTCATGTTTTGGAAATTGAAATAGAACCAAATTGGACAATTATTGAAATTTTAAAATATATTTCCAATATTGATTATCTGCCGAGAATAAGTGGAGGAAGAGCAACTTGGAGTGTAGCCATTAATGAACCAATAGCTGTTTTTACACAAGAAACCCCAGAAGAACCATTATTAATTTGCCTTCCTGATTATCCTTATCACGGAATAAGCCGTTTCGTTGAGTTTGAACATATCCACTTTAACTATCACGCACAAAAAAAAGCGAGTGAAGTATTTGAGGTTTTATCAAGATTTCGAATAAAATAAAAACGTGTTACAACACCATGAATAATTAACTGCTCAACCACTCCCAACTTACATACACGTAGTTCATTTAAGAAACAAACCAAATGATTGAATTAATACTATCGACTTTAGCAGAATTTGGACTCATTCGCGAAGATTATAAACATCAAAAGCAAATAAGTAAAAAGGAAAAAGAAGACGGAATTAAAAGACCTATTCAAAAATATTTTCTCCAACCAAGTGTCTTAATATTAATTGCTGTTGTAGTCATTGGAAGTTTAAGTGCCATTCTGTTTTTTACTTACCAAAAAACATCCGTTTTTCCAGAAAAGACGAAAAAAGAAATATCAGAAATGAAAGACAGAATGGAAAATTGGAATAAAAACTTAGGGCAATACCCAACAGAACTGAATGAATTAATCGGTAATAATCCTTTAAGACAAGATTGGAAAAAAGACGCTTGGAATCGAGAATATAAATTTATGATTACCAAAAATGGAAAAGGTTTTTTAATCACTTCTGCTGGCTCAGACGGAAAATTTGGAACCAAAGATGATATTACCTCAGAATAAAATTATAGGTATAAAAAAGAATTCTTTTGGGGACACAATATCAAACGATATGAGGTTTCAAATTATAGCGGCTAGAATACTATTAATTATTTTGTTAATCCTAATTATCGGAAAGATCATTTTTAATTAAATTGCGAAATGAAAAAACTGACATCAAAAATTCTAATATTTGGAGCTTTACTCCTATTTTTTTCGTGTAAGACTTATACCATTCCAACCGAAAGTTTCAGAGAGCAAATGATTAAAGCGACATCTAGTAATATGAAAGATGTGGAAATAAACAATCCTCTGTTTTTCAGCAATATAAAATATTCTTCAAATAATATTGACAAATTGATTGTTTTAGATAAAGATGGCAATAAACTATTTCTAGATAATTCACCTTCAATAGAAATGAGAGTTACTCATAATAACGGAAAAAAATATATTCTTTATTTTGATACAGTCGTTTTAGAAAACGATACTCTAAAAGGTGGACGCTCAAGATTTGTTCAAGGACTAACTAGAGAAATCCCTTTGGATAGTATTGTGAAAATCGAAGTTCAGGATGGAGGTAAAAAATTTAATTATAAGAACTAAATAATATTAAAATAAAAAAGGCAACACAGTTTATAATTATTTACTAGCTATGGCCCTTAAATACTTAGTACAAAAAACATCCTTTCCAAGCATATAAAGATATACGACCTTTATAGTTACATTTACATAAATTTATATCGCAGTATATGAGACTATTTTTATGGCTTACATTTTCAGTTTTACTTTTTGGTTGCTCTAGTGACTATGAAAAGTATAAAGAAACACCTGATTATATTCTGAATGCAACAGGTAAAAATGAATCGTATTATAAAGCCTACGATGAAACTTTAAAGTTATGGAATGTTGATTTTGAAGAATTATATATTCCAACAACTAATGGTATTGCTCATGTCATTGTAAGTGGTCCTAAAAATGGAGAATCTTTAATTTTACTTCATGGAATGAATGCGAGTTCTACTATGTGGTATCCAAATATTGAAGCACTAACCAAAACACATCGCGTGTTTGCTATTGATTTTATTTTAGAACCAGGAAAATCTTATCTGTACAATGATATTGAAAGTGTAGAAAATATTACAGCTTGGTATAACGAAGTTTTATTTGTTTTAAAATTAGATAGCTATCATATTGTTGGCGCTTCTCGAGGAGGATGGTTGGCGGTTCACTTAGCCTTAAAAAATCCTAAAAAGATAAAAAGCTTAGTGTTATTAAGTCCTGCTCAAACTTTCACGTGGATTAAACCTAGCACAGATTTACTTAAAAATATAATAGCGTTATTTTCTTCAAAGGAAAAACAAATAGAGCAAAGTTTAGAGACCTTGTCTAGCAATCCTACTAAGATTAACGATGTCTATTTAAGACAATACAAAATTGCAACAGAAATAGACTCTATAAATAAATTCATGGCTAGTATGCAACCTTTTACAACAAAGGAATTAAAGTCTTTACAAATGCCTGTTTTGGTTTTAATTGGTGATGACGATATGATTAATGAAAAACGAACTGTTGAAATTGCCAATACGCTACCAAACGGTAAAGGCGAAGTGATACAAAATGCAGGTCATTTTTTAACAATCGACCAAGCAGAAAGCGTGAATAAAAAAACATTAGATTTTTTAAAACAGAATCAATAATAGTTGCTCTGTTATTTACATCTTTGTTTGTACTATATTTTGCTTAATCTTCCTTCACAATTTCTTTATCTTTGTTAGCTCTTAAACTAAACAAAGCTTATGATTTTTATAGATAATGAAGGTAACACCAATCCTAAATTAAACTTAGCATTAGAAGAGTATGCTTTAAGACATTTTGATGCTTCTACAGATTATTTATTGTTTTACATCAATGAACCTTCAATTATCATTGGGCGTAATCAAAATACATTAGAAGAAATTAACCAAGAATATATAGACGAAAATAACATCCACGTGGTAAGACGCGTTTCTGGAGGTGGAGCTGTTTACCATGACTTAGGGAACTTAAACTTTAGTTTCATCACCAATCACGATGGCAAGAGCATCAGCAACTTTAAAAAATTTACAGCACCAGTGATTAAAGTATTGAATGATATGGGTGTTTCTGCAGAACTTAAAGGACGCAATGACATCTTGGTGGACGAAAAAAAAATCTCTGGTACTGCTCAATTTTCTACAGGAAAACGCATGATAAGTCATGGTACTTTATTGTTTGATACAGACATGAGTGAAGTCGCAAAAGCACTTCAGGTTAAAATGAGTAAAATACAATCTAAAGGTCATAAATCTGTTAGAAGTCGTGTGGCAAATATCAGCGATTTTTTAAAGACACCTATCTCAATGGCAGATTTTAAAAAGGAATTGCTCACTGGTCTATATGAAGCTAGCGAACCATTTGAAACTCATAAATTATCGGAAGCAGAATGGAAAGCAGTACACGAATTGAAAGCCGAAAAATATGATTTATGGGATTGGAATTTTGGACGTTCACCAAAATTTAATATTCAACGTAATAAACGTTTTCCTATAGGCGAAATTGACCTTCGTATTTTTGTTGAGAAAGGCCATATTTCAGACTTTAAAGTCTTTGGTGATTTCTTTGGAAGGCAACCCGTTTCAGATATAGAAAATCTTCTTATTAGTGTGCCTTATGATAAACATGAAATTAGTAACAAACTGAAAGACATTTCGGTTGAAGATTATTTTGGAACTATAGACAAATCAGATTTTATAAACCTTGTTTATGGGAATGATTAGTATTATATACAATGTACAATTCAAGACTGTAGTATAATCTTGAAAAAAATATTATTTTAAAAAGTTACTTTTAAAGCTTTAAACCTCAAAAATGATTGAACAAAATAACACGACTAAAGACTTAAAATTCTATTCACAAAAATCAATAGGACTAGCTACTTTTATTGGTGGTCCTTTGGCAGCCGGATATTTAATTAAAGAAAATTACAAAGCTTTAAATGAAAATGATAAAGGAAAAACCGCCTTAATCATTTCGATTCTAGCCACAGCAGCAATCTTTGGAACCCTTTTTCTTATTCCAGAAGCTATAATGGATAAAGTTCCTAACATGGTAATTCCAGCAGTTTACACAGGAATTATCTACCTTATCGTAAATAAAATTCATGGCACAATACTCGATACACATGAAGCACATAATAATACATTTTACTCTGGTTGGAAAGCAGCAGGCATTGGTCTAATTTCACTAATTGTTTTAATGGCAATTATTGTTGCATCTATCTTTTTAGTTCCTGATGGAGCATATGATGCCTATGATGCTGAAATGAAGCAATTCACAATAAATGAAGAAGAATCATTAGTGTTTTACGAGCATTTTAGTACCGAAGACGACCTCACCCTTTTAAATGAAATTAATGATATAGCCATTCCTAAATGGAAAGAAAATATAGCAATCATTAATAGAACTAATGACATTGAGGATTTACCTCTAGAACTCATAGAGCAGAATAAAAAACTACTTAAATATTCAGAATTAAGACTAGAAGCCTTTGAGCTATTAAAAAAATTAATCACTTATGATTCTGAAAATTACAACGACGAGTTAGATAGAATTCACAACGAAATAGATGCTGTTATTGAATCGTTATATTAACAAAAATGGTTTTAAATCACATGAAGATAAACCATAAAAAAGTGACATATAGCTCCACCTAGAACAAACAAATGCCAAATCACATGATTATATGGTATTTTCTGAATGGCATAAAAAATAATACCAATAGTATAAAACAAGCCTCCTGCAAATAACCAAAGTATACCGTTTGGCCCAAGAGCATCAGAAACATTAGAAAAATCAAACACAATTAACCAACCCATTACCAAATACAAAAGGGTTGAAAACACCTCGAAGCGTCCAGTAAAAAACAATTTTAATACAACGCCAAAAGCGGCAATTCCCCAAACGGTCCAAAATAAGGGCCAACCCAAACTTTCTGGAAGTAGAATTAACAACACAGGTGTATACGTGCCAGCAATTAGTAGATAAATACTAACGTGATCTACAATTCTAAAATAGTGTTTGCGCTTCTCCCCTTCTACTGCATGGTAAAATGTTGAAGCTAAAAAAAGAATAACAATAGAAAGTCCATAAACAATAACACTAAATAAACTCCAAGGAGTTAAGCTATCTGCTTTTACAATAAGTAAAACTAAAGCTGCGATTCCCATAAGTGCACCAAAGCCATGTGTCAAAGCATTAAGTTGTTCTTCGAGTTTGGTCTGAATACGCATGGTTAATTTTTGGTATTTGGAGGTGTTTTTGGTTTAGACCATTTACTTACACAAGCGTAAAAATCGATTTCAAAAGCGGGTTCTTGTCGTTTTAATTGCTCGTTCTGAAAAGCACGTTGCAGAATATCTTCAATTAAATAATCTTCTTCCTCTTCAATAGGACTAAATTCCTTTTTTAAAGAAATATCGAATAAACTCGCTGTACTATTAAACCAAAAGGCGCGCCAACCACTGCGTAACTCTTTAATTAGATCAAAAGTGGTTTTACCGGTTTGTCTGTGAATTAGTTTCACTAAAATCTGACCTTCGGTTTTAGTCAGTTTTTTAAGTTCTGCTGAAAATTCATCTTCAATATAATTCTGAATAATCTTAGCATAGCGCTTTTTATCGCGCTTACGTTCTAACTCGTCTAATCGTTTTTGTAAGGCTTCTAAACGTTCTGCAGCCAACTTGGCATAAGGATATACTTTTAAGGTTTTTCGTCTTAAAATAATATATCTAATGCGTGCTGCTCTGTCTTCAAATTTTAAATTCGGTAAGACTAAAACTTCATTTAATTCCACTGAAGTTACAGGTATAGAATCTCCTTCTATATACATGTAGTGTACTTCTGTAGAATCTTGTTTTACAGGATCTTCTTGGGCACTTAGCACCACAGAAAAAAACAACGCTATGTAGGTAATGTACTTCATGTATAATTCTAATGCCAAAATCGTTCCAAATGTTACAATCTTAACAATTTCAAAATTAATAATATTTAAAGTGTATAACCCTAAATTCTTATTAATATTATGAAACTTATTCAAAAAATTAGCAAATAAAAAGACCTTTCAAATTTAGTGTATCTGAAAGGTCTTTTAAATTAAAAACTAAAGCTTTTTTTTATAGTTTCTGACGGTTATCACCAGAATTTCTATCAATTAGCTTATTATACGGATCCACACCAACTTCTGTAGGTTTCTCATCTACAATAATTGAAACTTTATTATCAATAGTTGTGATTTTATGTTTCTTTAAATACAAGGGCTTATCCTTCATTTTACCATCAACCTCGTTTTCCGTAAAGACACCTACATCAATATAATCTTGAAGTGGTAACGATAAAATGGGTTTTGTTTTTCCTTCAGGTAGATATGAAATTGAATCTCTTCCTGTTTCAGAAAACAATTGTTTTCCTTTTTCGTCGTTTCGGTATTTACTAACATCAAACTCAATATCTACTTTGTATTTACCATTGTCTAATTCGGTAGATGTTGCTGTCTTAATTCTATTGTCATACACCGTAATGGTTTCAAACATATCTTTAATCACATACTGCAAACTATCTGGTGTAACCGCTTTAATATGGTTCACCATATCTATTGACGTGGTGTAAGGTGGCTCTTGGAACTTCACTTTTTCTACATATGTTTTTAATGCTCCATTAAGCACATCTTCTCCTATATAATCACTAAGCGCATAGAACACTAAAGATCCTTTTTGGTAACGAATATAGCCTTGACCGTCATTATACATTAATGGTTTTTCGCGCTTACGTTCAAAGGTTCTTCTCAATAAATAATCATCTAAAGATTTTTTCAAAAACTTACGCATTTGTGGTTTTCCTAATTCCTTTTCAAGAACTTTTAAAGCCACGTATTCTGATAAACTTTCAGATAACATTGTGGCTCCTAAAACATCTGCTCCAATCACTTGGTGTGCCCACCATTGGTGTGCAACCTCATGCACAGTAATAGCATACGTGTAATTTAAATCACCATCTTCACTATCTTCTACATCTGCAATAAAACCTGCATCACCAGAAAACGGAATGGTATTAGGAAATGATTGTGCAAATCCACCTTCAGGGAATTCAACTATGCGTAGTTGTTTGTGTTGGTATGGACTAAAATTCTCACTGTTATATTCAAGCGAAGCTTTCATACCATCCATCATACTTTCTAAATTGTACTCATGACCTTCGTGATAATAAATTTCGAGATTAACGTCTCTCCACTTATCCTTTTTTACTTTATAATCTGCAGAATTAAAAGCATAGAAATTCAAGATTTTACTATCCATTTTATAATGAAAATAGCGTCTTCCATCTTCTACCCATTCCTTCTGTAAATAACCTGGGGCAATAGCAATTTGATCTTCGCTAGTACTTACCGTAGCTTCAAAATCTATCCAATCACTATCTTTAGAAATATAAGTATTTCCTAAAGCTGTAGAGTCTGATGGATGAGGCTTTAACTTATTAGGTGGTAAATCATATTTCTCTCGTGTTTTATCATCAGTAAGCTCACCTCCATTATATCCTAAATTAGGAAACAGTTGCATGTTATTGATAAACGTTCCGTTTTTAATCACAGGTGAATTAGACACTAACAAGGTGTTAGGTTTATTTTTAACTGTGAACTTCAAAGTCATGGTATCACCTGGCATCATTGGCTGTTTCAACCTATAAATGTCAAAATTGTACAGTGTGTCTTCTGAAACCAGTGTGTTTTCGCGACTGAATTTGAACGTACTTGGATAATCATTATGATTTAAAAACACACTATCTATAGCAGTTTCTGTTTTGTTAATCATTGTATATTCTCCAGAAGATTCAAAATTACGATCATCAATAAACAGATCCATATTTACGTTTACAGCAACAATACGCGGCTGTGCGTAGTCTTCATATTTTTTGTACTTCTTCTCCCAATTCACGCTCATTTCTTCACGCTCTTTTGAAGAATAACGATCATTATTAATGTTTGTCGCATGATAAATGCTGTAACCCATTGTTAAAAAACCAGCTAAAAGCGCAACAAAGGCAATCGCAATTGGTGTTTTAAAACGCTCTTTTGCAATTTTTAAACGCTCTTTAAATGAATGTGGTAAACCACGAACCCAGAATAAAGCAGCGATTAGCATTAGAACTAAACCTCCAAGTACCCAATAGAATTTATAGGTTAAATATCTAGTTAACGAATCTCCGTAACCGTTCATATCATTATATCCAAATCCTGGTCCTTCATTATATTTAAAGATAGGTTGCTCAACTCCTGCCAAGCTTAAAAACGGAATAGCTATAGAAATCACTAAGAGCACAAACAACCCTAAATATGGATTTCTGATAAGCGTTTGAACCATTAAAGCCAAGAATGCCCAAATGACATAATTAATTAACTTTAATCCAAATAACTCTTTGATATAAAGTCCTATTTCAATATCAAAATACCCTTTATAAAGTTGAAATAAAATACCTGCAATCATTATTACCGTAAGCAATAGTAATTGCATTTTAACAATGGCAATAAACTTAGACAGAAACAACGACCAATTTGGTATTGGAGTTACATCTTCTAGTCCATTCATATTTGCTATCTTACTTCGGTTAACTAACATACCTGCATATAAAAATGTACAGATATTAATTGCAAATACAAAGGCGCTTCCTCCACGTAGCATCAGCCAAGTACGAGGATATGATGCTGTTCCGGTTGGATTTCCAAAATCAGATAAGGCAATTAAAACCACGATTAATCCAACTAAAACAATACTAATAAACGGCCAACTTTTAACGATATATTTAAATTCTACATTCGAAATTTTCCATGTCGCTTTCAAATTCTGAACAAAAGAATAATCATTAGTAACCTTTGGCAAATTGATTTTAGTGATACCACCAAAATTTCGTTTAGTAGAACGTTCTCCTTTTGGTTTTTTAAAGAATGAAATAGTCATGGCATTCTGACTAAACGTAAAAAACTTATAAACCAAACCAAACACCAAACTTGCTACACCCAACCATATTAACCGGTTATAAAGAATCACTTCTTTAATAGGTATATGTAATTCGTTTTGTTCGTAAGCCGTCCAATAACGTGTGTAATAATCTGAGGCAGAAGCCCCAAAAGGATCTAATAATGCTGCTAAATAGCGACTATCTGGATCAGACAATAAACTTTCAGTAACACCTTGAACAAATAATAATAAAATAACCGTTATAAAGCCTGCAGCAATATTCCTTGTAAAGGTGACTACTGCAAATACAATAGCTCCAAATAATAGAATATTAGGTAATATAAAAAGCCAATACGCATTGAAATACGATTTAATATCAAATGCAATAATTAAATCAGAATTGGTGCCAGGCAATCTAAAACCAATAAACATACCAACTCCAATGGTCATTACAATTAGTGTTACAATAACAATAGCACTGAAAAATTTAGCGAATAAATAATTGGCTTTTGTAAACGGGTAAGAATATAAAATGGAATGCATTTCACTTTTAAAATCCCTATTTATGGAAGCTCCAATAATAGATGGAAATAGAAAGAAAATTAATATGGCTAATCCGTTAAATAAATTGTTTACTCCAATTGGAGAATTTACAATTCGGGCAGAACTTGTTGTGGCTGTAATACTATCAAATATTCCTGCTGTTGTTGCAGCCATAAGCAGTGCCAACATAAAGAAAATAGCCATATAAATATAAGTCGCTGGTCGTTTTAACCAGTACTTTAATTCGTAAGTAAATATTGTAGAAAACATAGATGTACTTTTTTAATATTAAAAAAATTAAACTGCACTTACAGGTTCGTCTTGTTTTAGTGCTATAAAGTACACATCGTCGAGTTGTGGTTCTACGGACTTAAAGTCTTCACTTGGTTGAACATCATTAAATACTCTAATATTTAATGAGTTATCTTCGTTATAATTAGAAGACAATAAATTGTATTGTGCTTCGTGTGCTTCTAAATCGTCTCGGTCAATAATTTTAGTCCAAATACGACCTTGTAATTCTATTCTAGCTTGCGATGGTGTTGCTTGCTTTAAAATACGGCCACCATTTAAAATCGCCATATCGTTACAAAGTTCCTTTACATCTTCAACAATATGTGTCGAAAATATAACAGTACAATTGTTACCTACTTCACGCAACACATTAAGGAAACGATGGCGTTCTGCCGGATCTAATCCTGCTGTTGGCTCATCTACGATAATTAATTTAGGGTTGTTTAATAACAACTGAGCGATACCAAAACGTTGTTTCATACCTCCAGAATAACCAGCCACATGCTTTTTACGCACGTCATATAAATTGGTAATATCTAAAACTTCTTTTACAATAGCTTGTCGGTCTGTCTTAGAACTGATGCCCTTTAAGGTTGCAAAATAATCTAATAATGCTTCTGCAGACATTTTTGGATAGACACCAAATGATTGTGGTAAATAACCTAACACTTTTCTCAAAGCCATTTTATCTTCTAAAACATTGATATCACCAAACATTATAGACCCTGAATCTGGACTTTGCAACGTCGCAATAGTTCGCATTAACGACGATTTCCCTGCACCATTTGGTCCTAAGAGTCCAAACATTCCTGTTCCGATTTCAAGGTTAAGATTATCAATGGCTTTAACACCATTTTTATATGTTTTTGTAAGGTTGGTTATAACTAGTTTCATGAGTTTATATTTATTTATTTTTTATGGTCACATGGAACATCCTAATTAATCATTTGATTGATTATCATTTTTTTTAGATGGATGTTTCATTGAATTGAATTTAAGTTTAAGATTATTGATGTATAAGTGTAAAAATAGATGAATTTGTTACAAATAATTTTCAAAAGATATTAAAAGCTTAGGAAATCCTTTTATTTTTACAGAAACTCAAAACAATTATTATGGCTTCTAAAAGCATACTCAATAAAAAATCACTCGATTTCCTCGAAAAATATTTAAATAACGCTTCTCCTACTGGTTATGAATGGGAAGGCCAAAAAATCTGGATGGATTACCTAAAACCATATGTAGATGAATTTATTACAGATACTTACGGTTCTGCTGTTGCAGTAATTAATCCTAAGGCTAAATACAAAGTGGTTATTGAAGGACATGCTGATGAAATTTCTTGGTATGTTAACTACATTTCTGATAACGGTTTAATTTATGTCATTAGAAATGGTGGAAGTGATCACCAAATTGCTCCAAGTAAAATTGTAAATATCCATACTAAAAACGGCATCGTTAAAGGTGTATTTGGTTGGCCAGCAATTCATACTAGAAGTAAAGCCAAAGAACAAGCACCTAAACCAGACAATATTTGTATTGATATAGGAGCAAAAGATAAAGAAGAAGTAGGAAAAATGGGTGTTCATGTTGGATGTGTAATCACGTATCCAGATGAATTTCATATTCTAAATAAAGACAAATTTGTTTGTCGTGCATTAGATAATAGAATGGGTGGTTTTATGATTGCCGAAGTAGCTCGTTTATTGAAAGAAAACAAGAAAACATTACCCTTCGGACTTTATATTACCAATTCCGTTCAAGAAGAAATTGGCTTACGTGGTGCCGAAATGATTACACAAACCATTAAACCAAATGTGGCTATTGTTACTGACGTTACACACGATACCACTACTCCAATGATTGAGCAGAAAACACAAGGTTATGCTGAAATCGGAAAAGGTCCAGTTATCGCTTATGCACCTGCTGTACAACAAAAATTAAGAGATTTAATTACAGAAACTGCTGAAGCAAAGAAAATACCTTTTCAACGTGCTGCATTATCTAGAGCCACAGGAACAGACACTGATGCTTTTGCTTACAGTAATGGTGGTGTCGCTTCTGCCCTAATTTCATTACCACTACGTTATATGCACACTACAGTAGAAATGGTACATAGAGATGATGTAGAAAATGTAATTAAGTTAATTTACGAAACATTACTTAAAATAGAAGACGGAGAAACGTTTAGCTACTTTAAATAAACTTATTCTAAGACCTGTCAGATTATTAAAACCTGACAGGTCTATTTATATTTATGCCATTAACCAGCCTAAAAAACGAATTTGATTTTCCAGATGACGTTGTATACTTAAATACCGCGAGTTTCTCACCTGCGTTTAAATCTGTAGAAAAAGCTGGTTTAGACGCAGTAAAACGAAAAAATAGACCAGACTTATATGAGTCTTCAGACTTATTTAATCCTGTATCTGAATTAAAACAATTATTCGCTAAGGTTATAGATACTGATGATTATAATCGTATTGTTACCATTCCTTCTGTCTCTTACGGTTTAGCAAATGTTGCGAATAACATTACATTAAATAAAGGCGATGAAATAATTTTAGTTGAAGAGCAATTCCCAAGTAATGTTTATATCTGGATAGCACTAGCAGAAAAATTTGAAGCTAAAATTATAACTGTAAAACAACCAGAAAAGACTTCAGAATGGAACATGAAAATTCTTGAAGCTATTTCAGACGAAACAGCATTAATTGCCATAAGCCAAATTCATTGGGCAAATGGTATTCAATTTGATTTAAAAACTATTCGTAAGAAAACAAAACTACACAATGCACTGCTAATTATAGATGGAAGCCAATCTATAGGTGCACTACCTTTTTCAATTAAAGAAATTCAACCAGACGCTTTAGTTTGCGCTGGTTATAAATGGTTATTTGGTCCTTATGGTTGTGCATATGCGTACTATAGTGACTATTTTGACAATGGCAAACCCATTGAAGAAAACTGGTCTAATCGCTTAGAAAGTGAAGATTTTTCTAAACTAACCAATTACCAAACCAAATATAAATCATTCGCAAATCGTTATACCGTTGGGCAAAGTGGCAGTTTTATATATGTAAAAATGCAAATCGCAGCTTTAAAAGAAATTTTAAAAATCAATCCTCAAGAATTACAAGACTATTGCAATACTATTTCTAAAGATATTTTACAAGAATTGAATACAATAGGGTTTCATAGTGAATTACCAGAACATCGCTCTAAACATTTATTCGGAATAAAAATTCCGGAAACTATAAATTTAAAACAATTAAAAGCCGACTTAAAAGCTGCAAAAATTCATGCATCATTTAGAGGAAATTATATTAGAATATCTTGTCATTTGTTTAATACACAAACCCATTTTGAAAAATTATAT
>TARA_R110002111_G_scaffold161385_1_pt1 | contig 13434 bp, 6 predicted proteins | sample TARA_R110002111 | Tara Oceans TARA_R110002111 (sample SAMEA4397363) | marine metagenome | biome: Polar Biome; feature: [ZZZ] marine water layer (ENVO:01000295); material: water (ENVO:00002006), including particulate matter (ENVO:01000060) such as... | depth 199 m | reverse complement strand
AACCTGTGACCCCCGCCTTCGGAGGGCGGTACCGCCTAACTTCGTTGATAGGTCTTAATCTGCATAATCTCATGTAAACCGCTAATGTCAATACTTTCAGGTGATTTCATTGCTTTGGAATTTAGACCGAATAGCGTAGATTAATACCTATAATTTTGGGCAAGCGAAAATTTCAGGCACAAATTTCTTATCAAAGCTGCCCAAGAATATAATAATTTTGAGTATCGCCTAAAATGATCAGTCGGTCCTTTCCCTTTGCCCTGTCGTTGATCGTCGCAGACTCCTGCCGGACCGAGACAGATGCCAGAGAGCGTGAGCCCAGGCAGAGTATTGAAAGAACCAAGCCCCGGAGTTTTGAGAAAACACGATGGCATCGTACAGAGAAATAGAGCTCCGCTATCTATTCCCTCATCGCGTGATAGCCGAGTCAGTGAACGCATCCTTGGAGTTCGACGATCAGCAACACCTCGCGCAATTCAGTGATGAAATGCTGGAGGTCTTGCAGCGATCACAGCCCGCGCATGTAGTGCAGGTAGAGTCAGAGCAGGCGACATATCTGTTTTTTGCGGGGTGGCATCTGTTTCATGAAATGCGTCGGCGCGGCATCACAAAGGTCAGCGCGGTCGTTCATAAAAAATCTCCACCCGATATGGAGGTGTGGGCAGTAATGGCTGAGCTGGGCGTACTAAGTTCAGCCGGCCGTGATGAGCGATACAGAACGAAGGCTTACCATCTACTGAGTAATCAACGGGCGCTATGGCCAAGAATTTTCTCCGGCGACAGACCGCGCACCTCGGCCACAGCATTAGAACGCCTGTGCGACATTTCACGATCTGCGGCACAGAGAATCGCCAAGCCAGCAGATAACCAGTCAGAACCAACCCTTCTAGAACAAATACTGAATTAAATGCGAGAGCAGCAATGATTCGAATACTAATGAGGCTCGAACATGATGCTCACACTACTAATATCCTCGAGCGACGGGCGAACGAAATCCTATCTGGGTTCTTGCTGAATTCTGAGTGCTTTCATGCTTTAAAAGCCATCGCACAGCAGTACGCAGATGTCTCTACACATGATGATTCTCCATATGAGGAGTATTTAAAGAATCTTCTTGCACAGCTGCGGGAGAAGAAGCAAATCACAGAGGCGCAAGCCGAGGCTTTTTTGTGTACGCCTCCTCCTTCAGCAGCACTACAAAATGTACAGTCCCTCGTCCTGTTGGCCGCTCTGGAACACCAAAAGGCATTTGGAGTTCTGAAAAGAACGCTGCGAGCAATGTCTGCCTATCGTCTGCTCGTCGAGGATCGTACAAAAACCAGTAAACGTCTGCATAGCCTCGAGGTTGAAAAGCTGCTGCCTGTTGCAAGTCGCACCTTTGAAAGCCTGATAGAAAGCATTGATCTGATCGTGGGCAGCCTGACCGATTCACATAAAAGCTACGCTTATCAGCGACTGATGCCAGTCCGGCGAATACTGGAAGATGTGATTTCGAGAAACCTAAAGAACAAACGTACACGCCTCAACGATTCTGTCGATGAGAGTACAAATCCAGCCGGCGGGCAAGTCAGCGGTGGTTCTCAGATCGATACAGTTTCTCAACCCGTCAGCACGCGATATGTGCTCGAGACGGAGGAAGCGGCAGGCTATATCGAGCTGTCGCTGCAGCCGATCCTCTCGGATGAAACCCAAGAGAGCTCAGAGTACCGTGCGGACAACCAAGCCTCTGCTGCTTTTTTGGCGACACAGGCTGTAAAAACTGCGCCAGCCAGTCTGCGGTGGTCCTACGCTCTGAGCTTTATGCACGCGAGGTCCGTTGCCGGCAGCATCGAGAGACGCGAGAAGCGACTTATTTGCCTGACTAACAGGCTAACCAAATACGAAATGGAAATACTGATATCGGAACTCGCGGGCCGGATGGCCCAATGCGATGCTGCGTTCATTCTGTATCTGGTTCTGGCGACTGGCCGCAGGCCCGACAAGCTTCTACAAGCCAGACAGGTAGCTCGGACTCGTGATTTCCAGGAAGCCGGCGACGCATACCGTTTAGGAAAGTCAGGTAATATCTACTGGCTATACCGGCACGAACTGCCGCCCCATCGGCTGCCAGACAAACAACGGCGCCTGCTAGATCAGCAGCGAGCTCCCGTGGTGCTGCCAGTGCCTTGCGGCGCGGATGTGGTTCGTCCTCTTCCTGATGGTAAAGAGGTGGAGCTTAAAGCTGAGGAGCTTCTCAAAAGGATCAACAAAGCGAACTTAACCAAGTTGTCGATGAGCAAGATTGCTGATCACTTGGCGAATTATCTACATCGTCAGGGAACAGACGATGTTGTGATCGCCCTGATTGCGGGTAATTCTGACATCCAGGAGGCAGGGCTTTATTACACCCAATATGACACCGTTTCCATCTATAGGGTTTATCAAAGATACCTGGAAACCGAGTTGAGGGCTGAAACTCCAGAACCAGATGAGAGTAAAGCCGAGCTTGGCGGCTCGCAGCTGGTAGTCAAAGAACAAGCAGTTATCGCAATTTTTGACCACCTACAAAAAAACCTTCAGCAATTAAAAGGCCGAAGCTGGATTGAGGTGCACAACCGCTACGTTATGTACACAATCCATCTCCTGAATATTGCTACGGGGCATCGTCCTGTTGTAGATCCTTTTGAAGACATCGACCACATTGACCTAATAAGTAAAAAAATCTTCATCTCAGATAAGGAGTCGCGACTGTCGTCCACGTCTGCGCGGACGCTCGTACTGCCAGACACCGCTGTAACCCAAATCAAGCTCTACAACAAACACCTGGAAAGACTGCACATCCAGATGCAGAGCTTATCTCCAGCATTTGCAAAACAGTTCGGAGATGCACTTAATGGACAAGGCAGACTGTTGTTCTTCATACAGCAGGGTGACATAGCTGACGAATTCAGCATGGTTCCTGTATCCCCTAAAAGTGTTGAAGACCTTTGGGCGGGTACTTTAAGCCTGCCATCGAACTGGCATCGTCATTTTTTGCGCAGCCACCTGTTAAAGCAAAAAAAGATTACTGGGGAATCGATTGATACCTGGATGGGGCACGCGAAGCCAGGCCAGGAAGGACTAACCCGATATAGCGGAATGAGCATTAAAGCGCTGGAGATGATTGCTCTGGTGATAGAGCAGCTTCTTAAGAGGCTGGGGATCACGCCTCTTACCAGCCAAGGCCATGCCCATGATTAAGCCGCTGTATGGCTCGGCTTTGCGGGCAAAGAAAAATAACCTCAACAGTTCAAATGCTGAAGCGCGGGTACATGGCGCTATGCCTGGCATGATAGCGGCCCACCTGAATCACACCGGGTTTCGTGGAGGCCTCAACTCTTGAGAGAATGAAGCATGAAGAAATCCAATAGCTACTCCCCTGAAGTCCGTGAACGTGCTGTGCGCATGGTTCTGGAGAACTTGAAGGACTACCCATCCGAGTGGGCAGCCATCGAGTCCATTGCACCCAAAATTGGCTGTGTCCCACAGACGCTGCATGGCTGGGTGCGCAAGCACCAGACCGACAACGGCCAGCGACCCGGTCAGACGACTGAGGAGCGGGACCGCATCAAGGCCCTGGAGCGCGAGAATCGTGAGCTGCGTAAAGCGAACGAGATCCTCCGCCTGGCCAGTGCTTATTTTGCCCAGGCGGAGCTCGACCGCCGCAACAAACCCTGAACGGCTTCGTCGACGAATATCGTGACCGTTACGGAGTCGAGTCGATCTGCCGAGTGGTGCAGATTGCTCCGTCCGGTTACTACCGGCATGCAGCTCGAGCTCGCCAGCCAGCGCTACGCAGCATGCGGGCCAGACAAGACGAGCTGCTGAGTAGTGAGATCCAACGCGTCTGGGATGACAACATGCAGTGTTATGGCGTCGTGAAGGTGTGGAAGCAGCTACATCGAGAGCGTATCAACGTCGCGCGTTGCACGGTGCAAAGGTTGATGCGCCGGCTTGGGTTACAGGGTGTTCGCCGCGGCCAGATAATCCGTACTACGGTGCCTGATGGGAAGCTTGTATGCCCGCTCGACAAGGTCAATCGCCAATTCCATGCCAGTCGCCCAAACGAGCTGTGGGTCTCAGACTTTACCTACGTTTCAACGTGGCAGGGCTGGCTGTACGTGGCCTTCGTGATAGATGTCTTTGCACGCAGAATCGTTGGCTGGCGCGTCAGCAACAACATGAAGACTGAGTTCGTGCTGGATGCGCTGGAGCAGGCGCTGTATGCAAGGCAGCCAGGACGATCAGATAATCTGATCCACCATAGTGACCGTGGCAGTCAATACGTCTCCATCCGCTACACAGAGCGTCTCGCGGAGGCCGGAGTAGAGCCCTCTGTTGGTAGCAAAGGAGACAGCTACGACAACGCTTTGGCTGAGACCATCAACGGATTGTACAAGGCGGAACTGATACACCGGCAATCATGGCGGAGTCGCGAAGCAGTAGAAATAGCCACCCTGAAATGGGTTCACTGGTTCAATCATCAGCGCCTTCTGGGATCGATTGGACATATACCGCCGGCAGAAGCTGAGGCAAACTTCTACCAGCAACACACAGGTCAGGCCGTGGCGGCCTGACTTAAACGGAATGGCCTCCATAAAACCCGGTACGATTCACGATGCAATTCCGCTTGATCATCCTCTTGCACTCTTTACTTTCTGCTCTTGGGGCTTGCTGTAGCGTTTTATCTAGGCACACGGGCTGTGAACCGACATGCTTAAACGAACAGCAACCTCGGCAACCAGTAGGCCGCTCGGCCATCTGTTTGGCTGCCTCAATTTTTTAATTCTTTTAGATAACGCAGGTTGCTCATGGCTCCTCTTAATAGGCCGTCTTATGAAGCCTGGAGGTGGCTACGGGGCTAGGGGCGATTCAATCAACAGTGCAGCGTCGGGCGGGCTGTTGTCAGCCAATTGCCGGTACAGCTCCTGCCGATAGCCAGCGAAACTGATTTGTTGCTCACGCGCGACATCACGCCACTGCAATCCACTGGACTCAATATAGCGCTGCAACACCATCAGTGAGTCACGCTCAGCAACAGTATCCAACCAATTATAGAGCTTGAACGAATCCTCAGCCTGCGCGCTGCCAACTATGCACGCTAGCCCAACGGCAGCAAATACCCTGCATTTATTCACTGGCGTTCATGCCCCCTCCATCAAACAAGGGAGCATGATGCACACATGCAGCGGGGTGCCACAAGATACACTGACACACCAGGCCAGCGGCCTACCGGCCGACTACTCGACCAATACGCCCTGCGCCACTTCCAGCACCACGGTCTGAGAGGACACTGTTGCCGTGTAGACATCGTAACCACTGACGCCAGCACCGGCATTAAGAGTCCAACTACTGCCCGCATCCAGCTCAACACTGTCTGCACCACCAGCATCGCCATCAATACGCAGGGTATTTCGCGCATCCGTCATATCGAAGACATCCTCGGCGCTCAGGCTGCTGATGCTGTTCTCGCCACGGCCGCTCAGATCGATCGTCTCGATATTGCGCGCCAAACTACCCAGCTCGTTGCCGCTAACCGACTCGTCAAACCGCAACTGGATGGTGTCCTCACCGGTACGGCCGTTGATCAACGAGCCGGTCCACAGCAGCTGGTCATCCCCCGTCGTGCCGAATTGCGTGGCAACATTGGTGCTAATTGGTGCCCAAGCAGCCGCTTCATCGTGAGTCCACTCAGACACGTCGCCATTTTCACTTTCGACAGTGCGGCCTCGCACCTCGACATTGCCAAGGGCATCGGCACTCTGCACAAAACCGAGGCCGTCGATCTGTTCCTGGGTAAGACCTTCAATAGTGTAAACACCGTCTACGTAAGTGACGTTGGAGCCGCCACTGATCAGCACATCATCCAGGAAGAACGCCGCATGCTCGCCCATCCCCTTGAACTGCAGCGTGATGGTCTCAACCGAGGAGTCATCAGGGCCGGCTTGGGCAATGTCGCTCATTTCTGTGTTCAGGTTTAGCCGAATAATATCGCCCTCGGTGCCGAAGCTCGGCGTCGGGTTCAAACCCAGCCCCTCAGCGACCGCCTCAACCGTCAACGAGAACTCCCTTTCTGTCGCGGCAACCTGGCTCAGCGCCGATTCCTGGCTGTTAACTATCAAGCGCAGTTCATCCAGCGTACCGCTCCAGTGAGCCGGGGGCATGATACCGATATACGCAGGCAGTTCACCCTCACCCAGCAACCAGGTATTGCTGCCATCAGCACCAGCACCGGCGTTGCTACCCAGGCTGGCCAAAGTCGCGTCTGCCGCACTGCTGCCAACATAGACGAGGAACCCGTTTGGCAGACCATTAAGCAGGATAGTCCCAACACTCTCGGACCCATCCGCATCCACCAGGCCGCCATCAGTGACCTGCAGCTGGATAACGTTGGACTTGTCCGCCTGCGCTTGCGCAAAGGTGTTCTCACTGCCGGTGGTATCTGCCACGGCGAAGTCGTAACCACTGTTGACTGGCTCGATGGTGGCCGTGGCCGTCGTCGTGGTTGTTTTGACCAAGCTCGAATCCAGCTCCTGGCCACGAGCAACCACGCCAAGGCCGATGGACCCGCTGACGTGTTGATTAACAGGTGTGTAACGCAGGTTGGCACTGTTTCCAGTGCCAGAAACGTCCAGTACATAGTAACTACCATCCGGCACGCCCTCGACACCGGACACAGCCGATTGAGTAAGCGGGTTGCCCAACTCGTCCTGCAACACACCACCCTGCATATCTACCGGCTCGTCGAGCGTGACATAGAGCAGGCCATCAATCAGCGTCCAGTTGGGATCATCTGCGGCGTTAGACAGATCAATGCTGATTTCCAGATCATTGCCTTCCGCAACAGCGGGTGCGGTTATCAAGATGTCAGCATCGTCGGTGACCGGAACCACCGTCTGCTGCATGGTTATCTCGGCTTCGGCACGATCCCCCGACGGGATATAGGTGGTCAGCTTCGCGTTGTAAACAAAATCGCCATCGTGCTTATTCCAGTCTGCTGGTGGCGTCACGGTGATGCTGTTCAGCAACGTCTGCAACTCTGCATCACCGCCCACACCGGAGGCAGTCCACACCTGCTGCCCGTCGATCACCGTCAGGCGCATGCCACTGACCGTCGTTCCGGCAGGCAGATCAGTCAGGGTCACCGTAAAACCATTGTCCGCAACACCATTCTCGATCTCGGCATTAATACCTTGATCGAGAGTAAAGGCGGTGTCCTCGGTGGGCTCAAAGTCGCTCTGCTCCCATTGCAAAATCTCGGCCGGCGGAGTTGCCTCGCCTTCAGCAAAGGTCGTGCTCAAACTGATAGTGGTGCTATCGGTTAGCTGCTGGCCGTTGGCACTGTCCTCGGTAATGACTGTGACCTGGATCGGGTGATTCTCCAAGCCACCTGCACGCGCCTGAACCTTAAGCGTGACGCTCGGCGTCAGCTCACCGCCGAAAGCGGTCTCCGGAACCAGCATCCACTGACCGCCACCCAGGTATTCCCCCCCCTCAACGATGACGCCGTCAGGCACATTGTCCAGAATGATGCGGTTCAGCTGCTCACTGCCGTCGTAGTCCCCGCCCTGGTTGGCAACATTCAGAGCAACAACCACGTCGCCCGGTGCCGCCAGACTGGAGGTCTCCCCTCCGGTAACCGTCAGCACGGGCTGGTCGGTAACCGGGTTGACCGTAATGCTGTAGGAATCGTCGGTAGCACTCTGAACATCGCTCACCGTGCCATCTGCCGCCGGATCGGTAATCAGATAACGGACATCGATTTCAGCAGAGCCGCTCCAGTTCTCGCGCCCCTGGGCGTGGATACTGTTGAGCGCGTCGCCGGACAGTTTGTACCAACCGTCCTCCAGCGTGATCCCCGGCAGACCATCAGTCACAGCTTGCGCCAAGGAGACACCGCTCGCACCGTAAGTCAGCGTAAAGTCAGTGGCACCATCCACATCCGAGGCACTCAACCACACCGCATCCAGCTGCTCATCGGTATCGCCGTTCTGATGTTGAATACCGAATGACAGTGCTGTACTGACATCCTCATCAATGGAAGCGGACAGGTTGATTGTCGCTTCCGGTGACGGCTGAACCCGCAGACTGACCGCGTGAAGCTCGGTCAGCGAGTCGCCATCATCCTCGGTGGTTACCGAATAAAAGTTAAACGATGCAGTGCCATTAAAGTTGGCCGGCGTGACCAGCTTCGCCGTTTGCAGCTGAGCCTCGGTCAGCGACCAGACGCCGTCTCCAATCAGAGTGCCGCCCTGCAGGGAGAACCCTTCTGGCAGATTGCTCACGCGGAAGCTCAGTACCTCGGAGCCGTCATCATCTGTAAGCGCCGCACTGGTTATCAGCTGATTGAGAGCGACACCGCCATTGGCATCGACGGTACTTTCTTCGAACGTCTGATCAGCCGGGTCGACGATCGTCAGTTGCGCCTCATCAGCGACACCCTTCGGAGAAATCAAGATGTCCAGGCTGTATGCCGAGGACTCACTGACATAGGGTGAGCCCGGGTCACCTGGAACGTCCAGCGTATCTACCGACACAGTGTCCACCGTAAGGGTGAAGGGCTCGTTACTGTCTTCAGGCGTCTGGATCGTCATGCCCGCCCCCAAGTCGGGGTCGAAGCCATCAATGCTGAGCGACCAGCTATCGCCAGACGACACGATTGTGAAACCTGGCGGCAGTCCGGTAGCGTCTGCGGTGAGTGCTACGCCGTCATAGACCAGTATCGCGCCATCCGGAATGGCCGAAATGGTGACATTGAAGGTTTCTGACGGGTCGGAGCTGCTGGGGCGAATCGACAGCGGCATAACCTCGTCTTCGTTACCTCGCACGTGCGCTGTCACTGTGGTTGTCGCCGTGTCAGCAACCGGTTTTATCAACACATTGGTCAGCACAGCAGAGCCGCTGATCGCCTCGTCGTAGCTGAGCGCAGCGAGCTGCTCTGGCGTCAAACTATCTACCGTATTGCCTGCCCCCAGATCGTCCTCGTCGTAGTCACGGGTCAGCGCCTGCACATCAATGGAGAAGGAGCCCGAAAAGTTGGGCGCAGCCTTGAACTGCAGGGTATCCAGATACTCAACCGGCACCTCGATGGGCTCGCCACCGTAGGTCTGAGTGACCCAACTGGTGCCGCCATCAGTGGAATAGCGGAAGCTGGAACCCAGGGCATCAGACGCAGAGCCGTCGCCAGCGACCAGGTTCGGCGTCAGCAGCGCGAAGGTCTTCTCGCTGGTGCCATCCTCGTTGGCCCAATCATCGGACAAGGTGAAGCCAGGCTCCGTACCAAGGGAGAACCAGGCATCCTCTTCCCCAGAGGTTGTGTAATCGTGACCGGGCGTCAGGGTCACGTCGTTACCACCCACTCCATTGGTATCGGTGTCCGTGGTTTCAGCCACTGGCGTCACTTCGACCTCAAGATCGATATCAGTGAAGGTCTGGGTAGTCGGTCCAACAGCACCATCGTTGCTGTTGTCGCGGACCTCGATATCCAGCTTCAGTGTGGCGTCCAGGCTGCTGTGGCCGGCCGGTTGAATGGTATAAGACAGATAGTCCCCACTGGCCACATCAGAAGGATCAATCTGCAGCTCGCCTCCAGTCGGTGTCAGCGTATTACCCAGGTGATCCTGTACCGTCCAGCCTGCCGGAATGTCCTTGACGGTAATAGCGATCAGCTCCTCAGAGCCATCTGTATCGCCAGGCTGCACATTCGCCAGGAATTCCACGGCAGTGTCTTCAGCAGTGCTCACACCTTCAACCACCGGCGCATCTGGCACCGGATCAACCTGCAGGTTTAGTGTCACGGAATCCTGCACGACCGCTGGCGTGGCCGCAGGCGAATCGCTGTCGCGGTCCTGCGCCTTCAGCGTTACGGTAACCGCCACCGCATCGCCGCTATAGTCTGCAGGCGGAGTGATGTCCATCTGGGGCAGTCCAGTAGACGAGGTAGATAGCCCCGGAGCAGGAACGCGAACAACTGGATTACCCACAGTAACTTCGATATCCCCACCCGCGGTCGTCACAGTAGAACCTACCGGCAGGCCGGCAATCTCGAACCAGCGCTCCTCGCTGCCATCCAGATCAGGCGAGGTGTTACCGTCGTTATCGGGATACTCGACCTTCAGCGCTGCCGCCAGGTCATAAGTGCTGTCTTCATTAATCGTCAGCGCGCGGGTGTCAGTGTCGTCAGTAAAGCTGAGCGAGACAGGATCGGTAACCGCATCCACATTGACAGCGACGCTGGTAGAAGACTGCGCCCCCGGGATACCCGTAATTCGTACACCTGAGCCATCGACCTCGTAGCTGGTGACCGCCACATCGACAGTAAAGTTCTCGTGCGCATCCTCCGCAGGCAGCACCTTCAGCGCAGCATACTGTGCTGAAGTCATGACCAGAGTTCCAGCCGGCGGGCTGGCCAGCAGATCGCTCAGATGAGGACCATCGCTGAGCAGGATGCTGATATCGCCGCCACTGGACACAGCCAATTCGGCATCAGCGTTGAGGCCGTCCAGCAGCGCAGCACCGTCCGGTATACCGGACAGCGTAATCAACCCCAGCAATTCGGGATCGTCACCGGAGGCAGCGAGATTCTGGTCGTTATCATCGCTAACCTCTGGCGTATTGAGCCCCAGGCTGATGGCTACATCTTCATCGGTAGACACCGAGGCCGCGTCCACTGTCAACTCGGGTGCGTCGGCCACTGGGTTGACGGTGGCTGTAACCCTGATAGTTTGCTGCGTGCCGTTATCCTCAGTGACCGTGACGTAGAACTCGTCTGAGCCACCATAGTTGCTGTAATCCGGATTTGGCGTGTAGGTGAGGCGCCCGTCGTCATGGACAGTAACGGTGCCGTGCCCAACGTCATAGTCCTTGCCCTCAGGGCCATCGGTACCGACGATTGGAGCACCACCATTGGTGGTGCTGATGCTGGTGTTGTCCTGCGTCGCGTCAGCTGAAGTCGTGAAAGGACCCTCAGAGCCATCTTCATCAACCTCAATGGCGATATCACTGCGTGGCTCGTCGTCCCTCACATCAACCCGGAAGGTGCCGGAAACACTGTCGTCATCGCCGTCCAGCGCATCGTAGCTGAAGGTCAACTCGTGATCCTGCGTGGGGCTTCTGTGCAGCATCGCGCCCTTGAGCTCGAAGCTGTATTTCGCCTGACCGCTGCCATCCACGGTAAGCGTGACAGTGAAGATTTCCTGGCCGCCACGCGTACCGGTCAGCACATCCGTTCCTGTTCCCCCGATGCTTATATCTGTGTTGCCGCTAGCGTCGAGCCAGTTACGGAGCGCCGCTTGGTCGTCAGAGAACACCAGCGAGCCCTGGCCGTCGGCGCCAAAATCGACATCCAGATCAGCCTCAGCCGTGGTGCTCAAGGCAAGGTCACCATCGCCGCTGCCGGTGGTCAACCAGGCTTCGTCGACCGCACTCGCCGCTGGCGCTGCACCAATGCTCGGGCCATCATCCCGGAAGCTCAAGCGTCCGCCGATGTCAACCGAGTCCGAAGCAACGTCACCATCTCCGTCCGTCGCGGTGGCGGTCAGCAGCAGGCTGCCATTGGGCAAGCTCACCACGTCGTCTGGATCACTTGAATTGGCGTGCTGGACAGGCCGGCTCTGAGTAAGAATGACCTCACCGCTGGCATCAACCGCAACGGTAAACACCACATCGCCATCAGCGTTTTGACCTTCAATCACACCCGCGTTGTCTACCAGATCGATGTCCTGGCCAGTCAACGTGTCCACCAACCCTGTCGCCGCAGCGTCGACCTCCAGGGTAAAGACCAGTCCAGCTCCGTTATCGCCATCAGCACCAAAGTCGTGACTAAACGCCCCCGAGAAGTCCGCCGAATCGGCAATACCCATACTGGTTTCATCTACCTGCAACTGAGCCAGGGCGTTGCCGGTCAAGGTCACGCTGGGCACGTCGTCAACGATGGTGATGGTCACAGTGTTGGTGACGGTATTACCGTATTGATCAACCGCCACATAGCTGAAGCTGTCGGTTTCCTGAACACCATCCACATCGGTGGTTTCGCTGGTCAGGGTATAGCTGTAGCTACCGTCGGCATTGATTATCAGCGTGCCAACGCTACTGCTCTGAGGACCCACACTGCCCGGCGCAACCGTCCAACCACTGTCCAAGTTCAGGCTACCTTCAGCAACCTCACGGTCTGAGGTCGGGTCGGTTCCATCGCTAAGCCCTGCCTCATCGACACTATCGGTGGTGTTGCGCGGCGTACCGGTCACGTCATTGACGTTGATAGTCAACGTGGCGGTGGTCTCGTCGCCGTCGGCATCGCGGACGGTATAGGTGAACACGTCTACCGCATCAGCGATGACCGCGTTGGCTGTGGACACGTAGGTGTAGCTGCCATCCGCGTTAAGTGTCAGCGTGCCGTAGAGCCCATTGATCACAGTGGCAACACCCGTTGCGCTGGTAGTACCGGTATCGCCCGCTTCGACGCCCACTACAGCGCCGGTGCCGTTCCAGCCGTCTGCGCCGGCGTTGTCGTTACCGAGCACACCGTCGGTTGCGTTCACTGACAACGAGTCACCCTCAGTGACCGTACCTTGATCATTTACCGCACGGGGCTGGTCGTCGACTATCGTGATCAGCAGGTTACTCGCCGGCAACGAGTCATTGTCCTGATCGGTGATCACCACAGGGAAACTGGCCGAGGTGTCATCGCCTACCGTAGTTTCCTGCAGCGTGTAGCTGTAACGGATAACACCTTCGCCGGTGGCCGCGTCGTACTCGTAGCGAGCAGTTAGGCTACCGTCAGGGCCGGTGGTCGCAAAGACCTGATCAACAGTAGTAAGGGCATTGCCGCCCAGGCTGACTGCAAGCACTCCGTCGGCTGACGTGAACTCGATAGTACCGCTGGTGGTCGCCCGGTCAGCAATGCTGTCAGACCCACCAGGCAGGCCCGCCTCATACACAGTAGTAGAGGCGCCGCCGGCGGTAGGAACATCCGCTGTCGGCGTAGCATCGGCGATGTTGATGGTCAGTTCAGCGTTTGCCGTATCCCCGTCGCCATCAGTGATGGTGTAGGTGAATACATCCTGCACGCCACCAGGTGTGCCTGCAGCGCGTTGATAGCTGTAGCTGCCATCCGAGTGGATAGTCAGCTTGCCGTACTCGCCATCGATTACCAGATTACCCGCGCCCGGCACATTGGTCTCGCTAGCATCATCTTCATGGCCAACGCCGGTAACCCGTGCACCGTCAGCGCCCTGCGTATCGTTATCCAGTACATTGCCGTCAAGCACCAGCTGGAACTCACCGGATGCGACATTAGCGCTATCGTTCACCGCAGTCGGTACATCATCGATGACTTCGATGGTCAGACTGCCGTTGGCGGTGGCGTTGCCGGCATCGGTGACGCTCAGCGGTATGCTCAGCTGCACGTCGTCGTTG
>TARA_R110002111_G_scaffold80931_1_pt1 | contig 13463 bp, 15 predicted proteins | sample TARA_R110002111 | Tara Oceans TARA_R110002111 (sample SAMEA4397363) | marine metagenome | biome: Polar Biome; feature: [ZZZ] marine water layer (ENVO:01000295); material: water (ENVO:00002006), including particulate matter (ENVO:01000060) such as... | depth 199 m | reverse complement strand
GGCCGCATGCTCGCCCGAGAGCGTGCGGGATACGAGACTGTACGTGATCGCGAAGGCATCAAGCCCCGCAATGCGCTCCGCCACAGGCCGGTTATCGAAGGCCAGCTGTTCCTTGTCCTGGGCCAGTTTCTCCAGCCGTTTTCGTTCCGGATAGGCGGCGAGGTAAGGCAGGGCCGCCCTGGGCACAACCCGGCAGGCCTTCAACGGCGTGGGCTCATTGCGATTGGTCATGTAATTGTTGAAGGCCACGCCCCAGGATTTGTAATTCTCAAGTTCCGCCGGCAAAACGTTCTTGTAATAGTCGAAGGACTCCACCTGGTTGGCGAGTTCCTTGCAGGCCGCCATGTCGAACTCACCTTCGGCAAGGCCGACCTCGTCAAGCGTGGGCAGCGCGGGGTCATTGCCGAAACAGGTGCCAAGGCTGCGCATCGCGAACTTGACCGCCTCGGGCGGAGGAGCGTCTCCATAAAACGTCTTCAAGGGCTTCTTGCCCCAGATGTCGCTACGACTGATTTTAAGCGCCTTCTGGACACGCTTATCGGGCTTCCACCCGCACTTGCCCCCGGATGCCTTGTCCAGGCACGGCGCTAACTTGCCCTGATTGTTTACAAAGTCGGGGATCTGGCCCACTTGCGGGAAGCCATAGGCATACCAGTGCCAGATGAAGAGCTCATGCGTGTAGTCGGACGTCAGCCGGTAGGCGAGGTTCACATCCTTGCTCAGCATGCAGGTGGGGCTGTCGGGGGAATAACGGGATATCTGCGCCTGACCTGGCAGGGCAAATGCCAACATCAGCGATACCAAAGCGATCAGGCGTATCATCAGGCAGGCTCTCCGCAAATCCATATCCAGTATCCACGTGGCTTAGGTGATCTACACACGACCGTCTTCCCCCTTGGGGGTTAGGAGAGAGATTTTGACTCTTAAGTGGCGGCGTCAGTCACTCGCCGAACGGCCACCAAGGGCCCAAAATCGTCGCCAAGGCAGCACCAAAACAAAAAACTTATCCTACCCCTCCGCATGTCCCGTATCATAAGGCCCATGCAATTCACCCCCGCCCTCCTGCTCGACCTCATCGCCTGGAACTGGCCGGGTGCGAAGAAGCTTGCCTGGTGGGCGCGGCAGCTGGTGAAGGATCCTTCGGCCGAGACGCTCGCGCGGCATGTGCATAACGAGGTCCTCCGCATCCTGCGCCCCGCCGAATCCATGGTGCGCCGACGCGGCATTAAGCGGCGCGTGGGGCACAGGCTAGGCCACGGCCTGAAACTTTTTTCATCCAGATGTGAACCGTTTTCGCGGGCCTACGTACCATGGGTCATGCGTACCCCTGCGCATTGCACGGAGATTCACACATGCCTTTTAAATCCAGCCTTTTGATTGCCGGCGCTGTTGCCGCGTCCCTGTCGCTCGCGGCCTGCGAAGATGCCGCCGACCAGGCAGACTATGATGCCGCCCCGGCCGCCAAAGTCGAAATGCCGACCGAAGCCGCCACACCGCCTGCTGAACCCATGATGGAAGAAGCCGCCGTTGAAACCGGCACAATCGTCGCGGTTGCCGCTGGCAATGACGCCCTGTCCACATTGGTCGCTGCCGTTACCGCGGCTGACCTTGTCGACACGCTGAACAGCGACGGTCCGTTTACTGTGTTCGCGCCGCCAAACGATGCGTTCGCCAAACTGCCAGAAGGCACAGTTGAAACACTGCTGATGCCAGAGAACAAGGCCACGCTGGCCGGCATTCTCACCTATCATGTCGTGGCAGGCGAAGTGATGGCCGCTGATCTTGTTCAGGCCATCACCGACAATGGCGGCACATTCACGGTTACCACCGTCAACGGCGCAGACCTCACCGCCTCCATCGTCGACGGCAATGTCATCCTCACCGATGCAACCGGCGGCACCGCCACGGTCACCGCCACCGACATCGACGCATCCAACGGCGTTGTCCATCTGATCGACACCGTTGTCATGCCGGGCTAAGTCCCCCTCTTCCCGGTATGATTGGCGGCCCCGCACCCCTCCCGGTGCGGGGTCGCTTTTTTTCCGGGTCTTGCGATGAGGTGACGGGCTGATACTGTCCCGCCTTCAACAGAATGCTGAGGGCTGAAATTATGCGTGGATTGCTGCTGGCCGTGTGCCTTGCCGTTTTTGTGGGGCCGGTATTAGCCGATGAAAAGGCTGATCCTGCCAAGGAAAAGCCGGAGATTCCAGAGGCGCAGACCTTCTCGTCAGACCATACGCTCCGCCTCAATGGCCAGGCCATCAAGTACAAGACAGTCGCCAGCGAAATCTACCTGCGCGACGCGAAAGACGAGCCCACCGCCTCCATCTTCTCGGTCGCCTATGTACGGGATGGCGTCTCCGATGCCCGCCAGCGCCCCGTCACCTTCGTGTTCAATGGCGGCCCCGGCTCCGCCTCGCTCTGGCTGCACATGGGTGCGTTCGGGCCGAAGCAGGTGATCACGCCGTCTGATGCCACCGGCGTCGGCGCGCCGCCCTATACGGTGCGGGACAACCAGAATTCCCTGCTCGACGTGACGGACCTTGTCTTCATTGATCCCGTCGGCACCGGCTATTCCCGCCCCCTCGGCGACAATGACGGCAAAGAATTCTACGGCGTCAATGAAGACGCTGAAAGCATCGCCGAATTCATCCGTATCTGGATCACCGAAAACGGCCGCTGGAACAGCCCGAAATATCTTGCCGGTGAAAGCTATGGCACCACCCGCGCGGCGGCCCTCACCGAGAAACTGCAGGGCGGCTGGAATGGCATCGGCCTCAACGGTGTGATCCTTGTGTCCGCCATCCTCGATTTCCAGAACGCGCGCTTCGCGCCGGGCAACGATTCCGCCCACATTTCCTTCTTCCCGTCCGAAGCCGCCATCGCCTGGTATCATGGCAAGGTCGACAAGACGAAATGGAACGGCGACTTCAATGCCTTTGTCGACGCCTCGCGCACCTATGCCATCGACACGCTGGCCCCCGCCCTGATCCGCGGCAACACGCTGACCGCGCAAGAGGAAGCCGAAATCGCGAACCAGATGAGCGCCTATCTCGGAGTCTCGGCAGAATGGGTCCGTCAGGCAAAGCTGCGCATCGACCCGACCCGCTTCCGCAAGGAACTGCTGCGCCGCGAAGGTTACTCCATTGGCCGCTTCGATGGGCGCTACAAGGGCGTCGACAGCGAGGGCACATCCGACTCGCCGGAGAATGATCCATCCGGCTACGGAATGGATACCGCCTATGTTGCTGCCATCAACGACTATCTGACCCGCGAACTGAAGATAGACTTCACCCGCCCCTACAAGGTGCTGACGGGCGAACCGGGTTCGCAATGGAACTGGAGCTTGGATGAAGGCGGCTGGCCTGCCTATGTCAACGTCACGCCATGGCTCGGCAAGGGCATGCGCGAGAACCCGCAGATGAAAGTGCTGCTGGCTTCAGGCTGGTACGATCTCGCCACACCTTTCTTCGGCGCCGAGATGGCCCTGTTCAAGAATGGTGTTGTGCTCGACCGGGTTCAGTTTGATTATTACGACGCCGGCCACATGATGTACCTGTCCGAAGCGGAAGGCGCGAAATTGTCGAATGACGTCCGCGCCTTCATCCGGGATGGCCAATAGTATCAGGCTCTGCGCACCACTGCAGTCGTGCTGCGCGCACTTTCCACCACCACAGCGTCGCCGGCACGGATCGGCACGTTGTGGTCGGCGGTTTCAGCGCCCCACACGGTGTCGCCAACCTTGATCTGGCCAGCACCACTGGTGAAATCACCCGTCGCCACTCCGCGTTGGCCAATCAGCCCGGCCATGCGCTTGTTCAGTGTCGGATGCTCTTCCACCGTTCCGCGCAGACCGGCAAACAGGGTGCGCCCGGCCATGACAAGCACCAGGGACGCCACGCCGAAGACGATCAACTGACCCTGCCACGTGGCATAGGCTTCTGGCCCAAAATAAGCGAACGCTGCGGCAAGCCAGGCGGCAATGGCCAGCATCATCAGGTCGAATGTCCCTGTCATCAGCTCGATGCCAAAAAGGACAAGGCCCAGTGCCAGCCAGTGCCAGACGGTAAGCTCGGAAAAAATCAGTTCCATGATCCAGGTCTTCCGGTTGGGGTTGAGATGGAGGCCGGTGCCCGGCTCGAAGCCGGGCACCGTAAGCAGGTTAGTATTCGGTCCGCGTCGGCGGCACGGCGCCGCCCTGTGCACGCGAGGCAAGCTGTGCTTCTTTCGCGGCGCCTGTCAGGCCCTTGATGCCTTCAATCGCCCCCAGGATGCTAGAGAACTCGGCCGGGATGATGACGGTGCGCTGTTGCGGGCTGGTCGCCAGTTTCTCGAATGCAGCGACATAGGCCTGGCCGAGGAAGTAATTGATCGCGTTGACGTCGCCCTTAGCAATAGCTTCGCTGACCATGGCGGTCGCCTTTGCTTCGGCCTCGGCTTCACGCTCGCGCGCTTCGGCGTCGCGGAAGGCGGCTTCACGTCGTCCTTCGGCTTCCAGGATCTTCGCCTGCTTCTGGCCCTCAGCTTTCAGGATGGCAGACTGCTTGTCGCCTTCGGCCGTCAGGATTTCCGCACGCTTCAGACGCTCGGCCTTCATCTGGCGGTTCATGGCTTCGGTAATGTCAGCGGGCGGGCTGAGGTCTGCAATCTCAATACGCGTGACCTTGACGCCCCATGGGTTGGTTGCCGCATCGATCACGTGCAGCAGGCGCGCGTTAATATCGTCGCGGTTCGACAAGACTTCGTCCAGGTCCATCGAGCCGACCACGGTACGGATATTGGTCAGCGACAGGTTCTGGATCGCATTGTGAAGGTTGTTCACTTCGTAGGCGGCCGAAACCGCATCAATCACCTGTATGAACACGATGGCGTCGCACGACACCATGGCATTATCCTTGGTGATGACTTCCTGCTGGGGAACATCCAGCACGGTTTCCATCATGTTCATCTTGCGCCCGACCTTTTGAACGATCGGCATGATGATATGCAGGCCAGGGGTCAGCGTTTTGGTGTAGCGGCCGAAATTTTCGACCGTCCAATTATACCCCTGCGGCACTTGTTTGACCGTGGACACGATCAGAATGAGGCCAACAACTGCAATCAGCACCGGCACTGTCATTAGAAAATCCATGGAACCCTCTCCGTTACATCTCACTTTCATGTGGGGAAGGATTTGCCGATAATCAATAAAAATCGATCAAAAACGGCGCGCCCGGTCCCCCCGAACGCGCCGATAATGGATTGATTTGTTTAACAGATACTACGCAGGAAGCCTTAAAGCTGACCGAGCAGATAATCGGCGCTGGATACCTTGAATTCCGGTCCCTGCTCCACGTTCAGCTCTGCCACAACGCCGTCCTTCACGAGCATGGAGTAACGCTGCGAGCGCTTGCCCATACCGAATCCCGAAGCGTCCATCTCGAGACCAAGAGATGAGGCGAATGCGCCATTGCCATCAGCCAGCATGCGAACGGTCTGCTCGGTACCGGCCGATTTGCCCCAGGCGTCCATGACGAACACATCATTTACCGATGTGCAGACAATCTCGTCGACGCCCTTGGATTTCATGTCGCCAGCCTTGTCGATAAAGCCTGGCAGATGGCGGGCAGAACAGGTCGGCGTGTAGGCGCCCGGCACGGCGAAAAGGGCAATTGTCTTGCCGCCGAATATGTCGGCCGTTGTGCGCGGCTGGGGGCCGTCACCGGTCATTTCCATGAAAGTTGCTTCGGGAAGCTTATCACCAACCTTGATGCTCATCTGTTTCTCTCCTTGCAGGTTTGACATTGCACATAAGGCCGACGCGCTGTTGCGGCAAGCTGCATCGCCCTTGCCAAAGGATGACACTTGCCCCAGCCTTTCAGTAATGGAGAGCCCTGACTCATGAATACCGACCTCACCGGCAGACTGCTGATCGCCCTTCCAAGCATTGGCGACCCGCTGTTTTCCCGCTCGGTTATCCTGCTGTGTGCGCACTCGCCGGACTTCGCGATGGGCATCGTGCTTAACAAGCCGATGACGGGAATCCGTTTGCCGGAACTGTTCGAACAGCTGGACGTGACCACGGAACTCGGCGCTCCGGATACCTGCGTTCTCGACGGCGGCCCTGTCAGTACAGAACGCGGCTTTGTCATCCATACAGACGACGTCATCAGTGAAGGGGCGACGCTGGAGATTGATGGCGTTTTTTGCATGACCGCCACGCGCGACATGCTGGAGATTATCGGTTCAAGCGCCGCGCCGCGCAAATCCGTGCTGGCGCTCGGCTATTCCGGCTGGGGGGCCGGCCAGCTTGAGGTGGAACTGGCGGCTAACGCCTGGTTGGTAGGCAATCCTGACGACGAGTTGGTGTTCGGCGATGACTACTCCCAGAAATGGACCCACGCCCTGAGCCGGATGGGAGTCGATTCCGGCCGGCTTCAAATCGATGGCGGTTCCGCCTGATCAGGCCTTCAGAAAGGCTGCAGCAGACTCAGCATTCATGGGTCGGGCGAAAGCGAAGCCCTGAACATGGTCGAAGCCCAGCCCGCGCAGCTTCACCGCATCGTCCTTGTCTTCGACCCCCTCAGCCGTGCTGGTCATGCCCAGGCGGCTGGCGAGAAGCGTGATCGTGGAGAGGATCGTGTCGATTCGTTGCTGGCCAAGGCGGCAAGTCAGCCCGTGGTCGATTTTCACACTGTCGGCGGGCAGGTCCGCCAGCCACTCGAACGAGGAATGTCCAGTGCCGAAATCGTCGAGCACGAGTCCGGCGCCCACCGCTTTCAGGGCCATGGCCGCCGCCAGCGCATGGCTGGCATCGCGCAGTGCCGCCTGCTCGGTCAACTCGATTCTCAGCGCGCGCGGCGGCAACTGGTAGCCATTCATCAGCGCCTCGACGAGCGCCGGCACTGTGCCGCGCGCCAGATCCCGCGCCGTCAGATTCACATGCATGAATAGATCACCGCGCCCGGATTTTTCGCGCAGCATGGCTAGCGTCTCTGCCGATCTGATCAACATGTTGGAGGCGAGTGCCTCGTCTTCATAGCGACTGGGTGGAGACGTGCCCTCCGCGCCATCCCAGCGCGCAAGTGCTTCAAAGCCGACAATACGACCGTCGCGCAGGGATATGATTGGCTGGTAGACAGGCGCAAGGTCTGGTCCCGGTTTCAGGTCGGACGGATCGATTTCCGGGAAATCGTCGCCCACCAGCAACATGCCCCGGGCCTCAGACCGTCCAATGAACGCGCCGACAAGATGAACGTCCCGCCCGTTTGACAGGCGTAACGCGCAGCGGACCGGCCCTTCGCCAGGACTGAGCGCCTTGCCCAGACGGCCGCGGCTCAGCCCTTCCAGCATCTGCTCGAGCGCGTTGATCGACCAGTCTCCAGACATGTCGGACAGAATTGTTGCCTGCGGGGCCTCAATGGCCAGGCGCTGGGTCGGCGCATGCCAGTACCAGTTGCCATGAGGTTGCGTATGTTGGGAGTTTGCCATTCGGGCGAATCTAGCTGCCATTGTGCGGCTTGACGAGGCCGAAAAGAACGTGATCACGGCGCTCGCCCGCAATCTCCAAGTATGCGCGAGCGTATCCCTCCTCCTCAAAGCCGACCGTCTCTAGCACTTTGCGGGACCGATTGTTCTCCGCCAGCGTGCCTGCATCAATCCGGGCCAAACCCAGACGATCGAACGCCCATGACGTCAATGCGATGACGGCTTCGCGCATATACCCTTGGCCTTCAAAGTCCGCGCCCAGCCAATATCCGAGGCTGGCGCTGGACGCTGGCCATGTGCGCACGTTGGTAAGCGACGCCCCGCCAATCAGCGCATTGTCCGAAATCCGGCGGATAAGGAACACATAGGCTTGCGCATTTTTCCAGGCTGCGTTCCACGCCTTCAGGCGGCGCGCCCAATCCGCTTTCGAATTTGCATCCCCCGGCCACACAGGCTCCCACGGCTCGAGATGCGGCCGGCTGGCTGTTCGCAAGGCCGCCCAGTCTTCATAATCGCTCTTGCGCGCCGCCTCGAGCACGAGGCGCTCACTGGCAATCAGTGTATCTCGCTGAACAACAGCCATCAGGGGGCCATGTGGGTCTTGGCTTCAATCGCGCCGCGCACTGCAGACAGCTCGGCCGACAGCCGCTCGAAGACTTCGCCCCGCGCAAGCAGCTTTCCGCAACGATGCGGCAGCGGTGCATCAAGGCCGGTCGCCTGCTTTACGGTTTCCGGGAACTTGGCAGCCGCCGCCGTCGCCAGAACGACGGTGGCCACGTCGTCGCGCGGTGTCTGGCGGGCCTGAAAAGTGCCGACAGCCGTGTGCGGGCAAATCAGCCAGCCGGTCTCAGATTCAAATCGGGCCATCTCGCTCAGCGTATCAGCGTTGCTCACGGTCGACGCGGTAATGCCGACACAGCCAAGGCGGCTCATCGCCGTTTCGGGCAGCGCCGCTTCGCCGGCCTGCTTGTAGCTGTCATACACGCCGCGCACGGCATCGCCATCGCGACCCGTCACTTCATACAAAAGCCGTTCGAAATTTGACGGCACCGAAATGTCCATGGCCGGGCTTGGCGTCGCAACTGCCGGGGCACGCGTCATGACGCCCGTATTGAACAGGCGCGCAAGCGCGTCATTCTCGTTGACGGCGCAGGCGATCTCGAAGCCGCCCGTCATCAGGCCGCACCGTGCCGCGACATAGCCTGCCAGTGCATCACCCATGTTGCCGCTCGGCACGACAAAGCGAATCTTTCCGCCGAGCGCCGCCTGAGCCATGGCATAATAGACCGACTGCGCAGCGATGCGCGCCCAGTTGATCGAATTGACGCCCGACAGACCGACCTTGCTGGAAAAAGCCTTGTCACCAAACAGGGATTTGACGATCCCCTGGCAGTCGTCGAAGTCACCATCAACGGCCAGGTTGGTCACGTTGGCGGCGCCCGTTGTGGTCATGAACAGGCGCTGGACTGGCGAAATGCGCTCATGCGGATGCAGGATGAAAAGGTCCGCATGCTTGGCACCTGCGAAGGCTGCCGCTGCAGCGCCCCCGGTATCGCCCGATGTCGCACACACGATTGACAGGCGCTTGCCCGACTTTCCGAGCATGTAATCGTAAAGCTGGGCGATGATCTGCATCGCCACATCCTTGAAGGCCAGCGTCGGGCCATGATGGAGTTCCATCAGCCACAGCCCGGGACCGGCCTGCGTCAGCGGCGCAACCGAATGATGGGCAAAGCTGACATAGGCGCGTTCGCACATGTCCAGCATGTCAGCTTCTGGAATGGCATCACCAGCGAAGGCCGACAGGATTCGCGCGGCAACCTGGACATAGGGTTCATCCGGTTTGGCCGGAGCGATTTGCGGATAGGTTTCCGGCACATAAAGGCCGCCATCGGGGGCGAGCCCCGCAAGGCAGGCGCCAACGAAATCAACCGGCGCGGCCTGTCCGCGTGTCGAAACATATTTCACGCATCGCTCCCTTTGCGAAACCTCAAGCGGCCTTGTTGGTAATGGAAGGCGAGATACACGCCGACCAGTGCCATGGCGAGCCCCCACCAGGTGATCGCATAGCCGAAATGGCGCTGAGGCGGCAACTTGCTGTCGACGCGCACCTGCGCGAACGGATTATCCCCCACCATGGTGCGGCCATTCTCGGTCAGCCGGATCGTTTCGGATTCGAAGACGCGACCGTCCACACGGGACGCCAGATCGGTGGGCAGGACCGCCGCCAGAACATCCGGATCCAGGGTATAATAAATGCCGGTCTGAGGGCTGTCTTCACCGCTGAAGGCGTTGCGCCCGCGTGGCACCTGATACAGACCGCGCGCCGCATAACGTAGACCAGCCCCACAGTCCGGGCCCTCGCAGGGCAGCGGCGGTTCGACCTGATAGATCACCTCGGTCGGGGTGAAGACCACATCCTGCCCGGTATCTATGGCGACGACGCGCCGCCAGGCGGCACTCCCGTCAACATAGGAATACACCATGGTCTCGCTACCCTGAACCACCGATCCATCAATCATGGCCCATTGCGGCTCGGCGTTGTCGAGCGCCATCTTTTCGAGAAACCGGCCATATTGCCAATTCCCCAGCCAGACGAGGATGACCAGACTAGCCAGTGTAAACACTGTGAGCACGGGAAGCGGACGGAAAGTCATGGCGGGACTTGGGCCTTTTATGAAAAAGGCCCGCCGGGCGGATCGACGCGCCGGCGGGCCTGGGTTCGGATCAGGTTCGCGATAAGGCGCTTACTTGCCGCCTTCCATAATCAGGTAGGGTGCAACGTAGACGAAAGCGAAGAGGAACAACCACACGACATCAACGAAGTGCCAATACCAGGCCGCAAACTCGAAGCCGAGATGCTTCTGTGGTGTCATGCCGCCCATCATCAGGCGCATCAGGCAAATCGCGAGGAAGATCGTACCGATCACGACGTGAGCGCCATGGAAGCCCGTGGCCATGAAGAAGGCTGAGCCATAAAGCGTGCCGTCATAGGTAAAGCCTGCATGGCTGTATTCGAGCACCTGCAACGCCGTGAAGCCCAGGCCGAGCAGCACGGTCAGCAGCAAGCCAAGCTTGGCGCCGGAACGGTCACCATGCTGGAGTGCGTGGTGGGCCCAGGTCACGGTTGTACCGGACAAGAGAAGAACCAGCGTGTTGATCAGCGGCAGGTGAAAGGGATCAAATGTCTCGACGCCAGCAGGTGGCCAGTCGTTGAACTTCGCAAGAGCATCAGCATAGAGCGGATTGGTTGCATCCCACGTGCTGCCGGTGCGCGCTGATTCATAGATCGTGAACTCGAAAAAGCCCCAGAACCAGGCAACGAAGAACATCACTTCCGACGCAATGAACAGAATCATGCCGTAGCGCAGGCCAATGGCGACAACAGGCGTGTGATCGCCGAGCGCGCCTTCCTTGGCCACTTCGCGCCACCAGCCGATCATGACCCATGCGACCATGGCAAAGCCGATGGCCATCATCCACCAGGAGCCAGCCTCAAAGCCGAAAAGCCCTTTCATGTAGGTCACACCGCCCACCGCCAGCACGAGCACGGCAAGGGAGCCGAGCAGTGGCCACGGGGAGGGATTTACGAGGTGGTAATCGTGTTTGACGTCGCCGCTGGACATGGCTTGGAAAACCCCTTGAAATTATCACGTATAGCTTTGCGCTGTTTAGCCCGCTCCGCGCCGGAAACGCAACACTCTCAGCCCGGCGAGGCCGAATTCGCCGCACCCCGGGCTTCCTGCTTGAGTGGCCCTTTATAGGCTGTGCTGTCAAAAAACGTGTAACTGAGCGTAATTGTCTCAAGCTGGCTGGCGACGTGATCTTCGATCACATCAGGCGAAATGAAGTAAACGATCGGCAATTTCTTTGATTCGTACGGCGCGATCACGCGCTCCTCGAAGCAGAAACACTCCAGCTTGTAGAAATACGGGCCCGCGAAATGCGGTGTCACATTATAGCTCGCGATAACGCGAATCGGTTTGTCTGTCGGGTTTTCAACTTCAAAAAACGCGAGGCCGTGCTGGCCTATCTTGACCGTCTGTTCGCGCTGCAGCGGATGGAAGATCAGCGCCGTGTCTGCCACATTGGCGTCGAAGCGCATGGTGATTTCCTGATCAAGGATGGTGTCAGGCGCGCGGGTCGCGATTCGAGTCGTGCCGCCAAAGCCCGTGATCTGGCAGAAGCTCTTGTAGAGCGGCTCTGCCATGAATGCGAGGCCAAGCATGCCCAGAAAGACACCGCCGGCGATCAGTCCGATGGTACGATTGGAGAAATTCATTCGGGGGCCTCGCCAGGTTCGATGCCTTCGGGCGGAGCCGCCTGATCTTCCGTCATGCCGGGCGGGAGCGGCTGCGCCTCCTGCAGCGGTGTACGGTCATTGTTCGGGCTGTAATAGAAACCCGCACCTTGGCTCAGATCGGTGTTCGACAGGCGAATCACCGTCGTAACACCAACGAGGATAACAAAAGCTGCGAGGGCCACGCCCAGCCAGACATTCCGTTTCTTGCGCGCTGCCAGCGCTTCCGGGTCCAGTCGCGCCGCAGGAATGAACTCCCCGGCATAAGGTTCTTTATCATCCGCCATCTAGAAGCCCTTCACAGCGAAAAACAGCCCGGTCGCGTGCTCGAAAATCACCGCAGCGAAGACCAGGAACAGGTAGAGAATCGAGAACAGGAACATCGACCGCGCGAGCTTTTTCTCAGCGTCAGTGCAACCGGCATCTCCTGCTTTGGAACGGAACACACGCACGGCATAGGTCAGGAATACCGTGCCCAGCACGCCGGCCGTGACCGCATATATCCAGCCGCCCAGCCCCGTTAGTACCGGCGTCAGCGCCAATGGCACCAGCAGGATTGTGTAGATAAGCATCTGCAGGCGGGTCGCCTTCGCGCCGTGTGTCACCGGCAACATCGGCACACCGGCCTTCTCGTATTCGCCATGGGCCAGAAGGCTGAGCGCCCAGAAATGGGGCGGTGTCCAGAAGAAGATGATTGCGAACAGTATCCATGCGTCGAGCGGCGTGTTGCCCGTCACGGCAGCCCAGCCGATCACCGGTGGGAACGCCCCTGCCCCGCCGCCAATAACGATGTTCTGCGGCGTCGAGCGCTTCAGCCACATCGTGTAAATGACGCCATAATAGAAAATCGAAAACGCCAGCAGCGCCGCAGCAATCCAGTTCGAGGCGAGCCACATCAGCATGACCGAAACGCCGGACATGATGAGGCCCATCGCAATCGCCTCTTCACGCGGCACGGCGCCAGACGGGATAGGGCGTGTCGACGTGCGCGTCATGATCGCGTCGATATCGGAATCGTACCACATGTTGATGGCACCGGCCGCACCAGAACCGAGGGCGACAGCCAAAAGGGCAATTGCGCCCATGAGCGGATTGATGGGCGTAGCGGTGACGCTGGCCGCTGCGACCAGGCCTGCTGCTGCCGTGAAGACAACGAGCATCATGATGCGCGGCTTCATCAGGTTCACGTAATCGCTCGCCGTGGCGTAGCGCTTTGCAGGAGTGGCGGGTGCATCGGTCATGGTCAAAGCCTTATGAGCCATTCAAGCGAAACGGCCCATACGCCTTTTCAGCGCAGGGCCGCCCGATTTTGTATTGCCAGCCGGCGCCCGCTCGCGGGCAACCAGCGCGAGCGTTCTAGTGGCCGCCCTTGGTCGTGACGTGCGGCAGTTCATTGTATTGGTGGAATGGTGGCGGCGAAGGCAGCGTCCATTCCAGTGTCGTAGCGCCTTCACCCCATGGGTTGGCGACGCCTTTGCGACGACGAACCATCGCTTCGATCAGGCCAATAAAGAAGACCAGCGTGGCGACGAGGGTGATGGCGTAACCAACCGACGAGACAAGGTGCCAAGTGTGGAAGCCATCAGCATAGTCGATGTAACGGCGCGGCATGCCCTGCAGACCCAGGAAGTGTTGCGGGAAGAACAGGACGTTGGAACCGATGAACATCAGCCAGAAGTGGAGGCCACCGATCATG
>TARA_R110002111_G_scaffold144108_2_pt1 | contig 13580 bp, 10 predicted proteins | sample TARA_R110002111 | Tara Oceans TARA_R110002111 (sample SAMEA4397363) | marine metagenome | biome: Polar Biome; feature: [ZZZ] marine water layer (ENVO:01000295); material: water (ENVO:00002006), including particulate matter (ENVO:01000060) such as... | depth 199 m | reverse complement strand
TCTTTTTGTGCAACTCCTAATGTTGTTTCACAAGGTCCTACACAATTTACATCATCAAACATTGCATTGTTGAAGTATAAATACTGTCCATCTAAACTTATTCCGTGATCCATTATTAGCCAGCCAGGAGTGTTCATGTTAAAGTCTCCTTGTACGCGATCTATGTCAATAACATTTCCATTACTAAAATTTCCATGAAAGAGATTATTTAGTTCTGTTGGATAATTCCGTGTAGATGTCCAATAAAAATCTCCATTCATGTCCATATCAGCAACTGCATCTAAATGTGGTGTTATGGTTTGATTTGTTCCTGTCAGTTCGCCAACATAATTAAAGGTAGAATCATTAATCTTAGTCGCATAATACAGTTTTGTATTTATGCCATCATTTAAATTATTAAAGAACAGATAATTTCCATCAGGTGATATAAAAGGCTCCATCGCATCAGAGGACAAACCATTAATTGTGACATCAATCGCAGAACCAAATGAAGGATATAGCTGAGATGAACTTATATCATTATCATTCGATGAACAAGAGAGAACTAGTAATAAGATAAATGTGATTTTAAAACAGGTTTTCATTGATACGCTTTAAGTTACTGCTAATTAATCTTACTGTACCAATTCTGATAATAATTGAGATAGCACAGGTAGGCGAAGTTAGCTTTTTTTGAGCTAAAAACGCAATATTTCCAGCTGGTTAGATGTCAAACATTATTAAAAATTTTAAAGTGGAATATAAGTCACCATCAAAGCCTGTAACACAAACATCACTACAAACGGAATAAACAAATAGCCCACCACATCTCTAGCTTGTATTTTAATACCAGCTCCCATAACAGGGAAAACCATTAATAAGAAAAACGGTTGTAGTAAGTTGCTTAAACTTTCACCATAAGCCATAGACATTGCAGCTCTGGCTGTAATAGCATTAACTTCTGTTGCTGGTAAATTGGCGCCTAAATCTTGCACCATATTAATAATACTTGGTCCAATAACTGCAAATTCTCCACCAGCAGAAGGAATAGCAAAGTTAATAATACCACCTGTGAGATATGAAATAAAGGCGTAAGATTCTGGTGTAGCAACAGATGCTAAAACATCACTTATTTTTGCACCTAATCCAGAGGCTAACATAATTCCCATAATACCAGCATAAAAAGGATATTGAAATAAGATACCAGAAATATTACTGCTAGCACGTTTCATTGCAATACTGTAACGCATTGGTGTAATATGTAAGAGCATCCCAACGATTAGGAAGATAAAAATCATGATGTTGAAATTTAAATCAAAACCTTTTGTAGCGAAGTGATAGATAATATAACTTACACCCAATAGCGCTACACCAATTTGTAACCAACCAGCATTATTTAAAGCATCAGAAACGGCTTTAAAAGGTAATTTATAAGATAAGGCTTCTTCTTTTACAGAAGTGTTGTCTTCTGTTGTATCTGTTTTTAAATCTCGTAATTCTTTGCCTTCAGAAGACTTCGGAATCAATAACCACATAATTAATGGTGTGATAATTACAAATAAGCCAATCATTGCAATGTTGAGCACTGAACTTAAAGTATAACTTGTAGAAATGGTATCGTTTAAGATCCCGCTTTCAATTAAAAAGTTATTATCTGTATTTAACAATAAGGGAATGGAACTTGACAATCCACTAACCCATGAACCATTAGAAAAATAGACACATGCAACTAAAAAAGGATAGTGAACACCTTTAATTCTTAATGCTAATTCTCTGGCTAAAATTGCTGTTATAACAACCATTCCGAAACTAATTAATGAAATGAGTGCTCCAAAAGCAATAACAGTCACATATACCTGAATGGGAGTTGAAATACGCATAGAAAAATTATCTATACCATTTTTTACCGGAGAAGATTGAGCAATACTATATGCCGTAATAATGATTAACACAATTTGCATTCCGAAGGAAAGTAATTTCCAGAAACCATCATACCAGCCTTCTAAAACTGTAATAGGTTTACTATCTGTAATCACTAAAGAAACTAGTATAGTGATAAGCGTTAGCAATAATGCAAAGACATATGCACTTGGCATGTATTTGATAAAAGCGTCTGTAAATTTTTGACCGAGTTTAGTGAGCATTTTGTTTTGGTTAGTTGAGACTAAGATAATTTTTTTCTAACTCTTGGCAATACGTTAATTAACACTTGTGTTAGTTTCTTTAACAACTCCATAACAGACTTAAACTTATAATCCGAGTAATTTGTGGGATAACTAATCTAAATCCGTATAAAAATGAGAACAACAATTACTTTTTTTGTAATGTTAATGGTGCTATGTGTTTCTTTCACTGCAACTGCACAGCTTAATACACCTCGAGGTAGTCAAATGGCTTCTGTAATGCAGCGTGTAGGCACTACAGACATAACTATTACTTATTCTAGGCCTAGTGTAAATAATCGAGAAGTCTGGGGAAAACTAGTGCCTTTTGGTATGAATAATCTAGGTTTTGGAACTTCTTAAGCAGCTCCATGGCGCGCAGGTGCTAATGAGAATACAACAATTACTTTTACACACGATGCTAAAATAGAAGGAAAATCTATTGCTGCTGGTACTTATGGTTTGCATATTAATGTAAAGGATGAGGATAATGCGACTATTATTCTATCTAAAGATAAAGATGCTTGGGGAAGTTATTTTTATGATGATGCCAATGATGCATTACGTGCAGGTGTAAAGTTAAAAGACAATGCGCATACAGAATTATTAACTTATGAGTTTAATGAAGTAGAAACAAATTCAACAACAGTTTATTTAGCATGGGAAAAGAAAGCAATCCCTTTTAATATTGAAGTTGATGTAACTAAGATTGTTTTAGATGATATTAGAGGTCAATTTAAAGGTCAAACAGGCTTTACAAGGCAAAATTGGGAGCAAGCTGCTAATTTTTCAATGAATAATGGAGGTGATTTAGAAGAAGCTTTAGATTGGATTAACTCTGCTTTAGAAGGTCAATTTTTTAGTCAGAAAACAGTTAATGGTCTAGCAATAAAGGCTCAAATTCTTCAGAAGAAAGGAGATTTAGAAGGTTATGGAAAAACTATGGATGATGCAGTGGCTATGGCTAATCCCAGCCAAATTAATAGAATGGGCTACGCTATGATTACAGCTAAAGACTATGATAGAGCTGTAAAATATTTTAGTATAAATGTAAAAAGCAACCCTAAAAATGCTAATTGGCATAATAGTTTAGGTGAAGCATATAAAGCAAAAGGGGATAAGAAAAATGCAATTAAACATTTTAAAAAATCATTAACAATGAATCCTTCTGCAAACGTCAAAGCAAACTCAGAAAAAAACCTAAAAGAATTAGGCGCATTATAAAAATTTCTTCAGCAAAACACGTTTAGTTTTGTTTTAAAAGGTCTGATTGTAGTTGGTGTCAGGCCTTTATTTGTTCCTGCGAAAGTAGAAATCCCTTTAAGTAACCGAATTGATTTAACTAATATAGTTCCAGATATTACGATACTTACTCATTTGTCTATACGTATTAAGAATCACTTTGTGCTCAGGTAAAGCCAAGCTAGGATCAAGTTTTAATACGCTTTTCGCGTAATTACGTGCTTGTTCTAAAATGTCTTTATCTTTTATAATATCTGCAATACGCAGGTTTAACACACCACTTTGTTGTGTGCCCATAATATCACCAGGTCCACGAATTTTTAAATCAACTTCGGCAATTTCAAAACCATCGCTAGAGCGTACCATGGTTTCTAATCGGGTTTTACTATCCTGGTTCAATTTATGACTTGTCATTAAAACACAATAGCTCTGTTCTGCACCACGACCAACGCGTCCACGTAATTGATGTAGTTGAGATAGACCAAAGCGTTCTGCGCTTTCAATAATCATTACTGAAGCGTTAGGTACGTTAACTCCAACCTCAATAACTGTAGTTGCAACCATAATGTTAGTTTCGCCTTTTACAAAACGTTGCATTTCGTAATCTTTGTCAACAGGTTTCATTTTACCATGCACAATAGAAATTTGATATTCTGGCATTGGAAACTCGCGAGAGATGCTTACATAGCCATCCATTAAATCTTTGTAATCCATTTTTTCACTTTCCTGAATTAATGGATATACAATATAAATTTGTCTGCCTAAAGCGATTTCATCCTTCATAAACTTGAAAACTTTCAAGCGATTATTATCAAAACGATGAACTGTTTTTATCGGTTTTCTTCCTGCTGGTAATTCGTCAATTACAGAAATGTCTAAGTCTCCATAAACGGACATGGCTAGGGTTCTTGGAATTGGAGTTGCTGTCATTACAAGGACATGTGGAGGTGAGGTGTTTTTATGCCATAATTTTGATCTTTGTGCGACTCCAAAACGATGTTGTTCATCGATAATAGCAAGCCCTAAATTTTTAAATCTCACCTTATCTTCGAGCAAGGCATGTGTGCCAATTAGTATTTGTAAATTGCCGTTTTCTAGATTTTCATGAATTTTTTTTCTTTCTGAAGTTTTACTTGAACCAGTTAGCAGTGAAATACTGATATTTAATGGCTTACATAGTTCTAGTAATCCGTTATAGTGTTGTACTGACAAAATAGCAGTCGGAGCCATGAGACAACATTGAAAATCGTTGTCAAGCCCCATTAATATTGACATAAAAGCAACTATCGTTTTCCCGGAGCCTACATCTCCTTGTAAAAGCCGATTCATCTGTGCGTTACTTCCTAAATCGTGTCTAATTTCTTTTAAAACACGTTTCTGTGCATTGGTTAATTTAAAGGGTAAATGATCTTTGTAAAACGTATTAAAGTAGTCTCCTACTTTGTCAAAAGGAAAGCCTTTAATTTTAGATTTATGAATCAGGTTTTTAAGAATTAATTGCAATTGAATGTAAAATAATTCTTCAAATTTTAGACGAAATTGAGCTCTTGTTAATAGCTCTTGAGTCTTTGGAAAATGAATGTTAAAAAGCGCATCAGGTTTTGAGATTAATTTTAATTCACCTTTTACTGAATCTGATAAAGTTTCAACAAATTGACCATTAGTTTCTAAAAATAATTGTTGCATTATTTTAGTAACAACCCTATTTGTGATACCCTTATTTGATAATTTTTCTGTAGATGGGTAAATCGCTTGCATGGCAGAACGCAGATTACTTTCATGTTCCGTTTGCAATTCAATTTCTGGATGTGGTATAGTATATTTACCGCTAAACCAGTTTGTTTTACCAAAAATCACATAAGGTTTACCGATTTTAAGGCTTTCTCTAATCCATTTCTGACCTCTAAACCAGACGAGTTCCATCTTTCCTGTGTCGTCTTTAAAGTCAGCGACAAGACGTTTGCCTCGTTTCTGTGTCACTTCTCTAAAACCCGTAATCACACCAATAACTTGAACTTCTGCGTTGTTGCGCTGCAGTTCATTGATTTTATAATACTTTGTACGGTCTATATAGCGATTTGGAAATAAATTGATGAGGTCTTGATAAGTTTGAATCCCTAATTCAGCGCGCAACAAATCCGCTCTGTTTGGGCCAACACCTTTAAGGTAATCAATTGGAGTTTGTAAATTCACACTCATTAGGCGAATTTACCCATTTCATTTGAAAAAAGGAACCTCTTTTTTCTATCATTTGAGTAGTGTGCGATTAAGAAATTTCTCTTATATTCAAAATCATGAGATTTTTCGTGATACTCAAATGACAGAAAATTCTGTTTTTCTATTTTAGGGAATGATTACTGTGCTCCTTTAAGTACCAATAGTGGGATTCTGCTTTCAAAATCAGCTTTATTTAGTGTATGGTCTAAGGTAACATCTTTCCATAATTTTTGAAAAAAACCACGTTTACGTCTAAAAACACAAGTTATGTCAGGATTAATTACATGTATATATTCTAAAACACCTTGGAAAAGCGTGGCATTTTCTGAAGAATAATATTTTGAAGTAAGGATAGCTAAATCTTTATCAAACATTAAATCTTCGGGAAGATATGAAGGTGTTTTTATTTGTAATAATGTCATTTCTGCTTTTGTAGAAACTAACATGTGTTCTAATTGAGTTAATGATCCTTTGGATTCAATAATTCCAGATTTAATTGCTGTTAGTACAGTCTTTATGTCTTTGTACTTATAGTTCTCTGGAATTAGGAGTACTGGCATTTCTGTTTTCTTAACAATGCTTCCAGATAAATTATCTAGGAATAACTTATCGTTGGATTTTGGTGTTTTAGCTGATGCAATAATGAGATCTACGTTAAAATCTGCGCAAAACTCTTTTATATAATCTAATGTGTCACCTTCAAAAAATCTAAAGTTAATAGCAATGCCTTGTTTTTCAGCATGAATCATGATTTCATCTAGGTGGTCTTCCTCACTAATTTCATTAAGTTGAATGCCGTAAATCATTTCTGCTCCAACTGCTTTTGCAAAATCGATGGCGTAAATTAAAGTAGCTTTCTTTTCTTTTAAAGAACTGATTGGGACTAGGAATGTTTTCATGTTGTTAAATCTTTTAAATTTTTGCGCAAAAGTACTTCTAAACAAAAGAACTAATAGGGCAAGATCTTTATATTTCGTTGAAGTGTATTGATTATAAGATGAGTGTATAAAAAGAGCTATTAAAAATTTAATTATTAGCGGCTTTAAACAATACTCTCAAAAATTTGTACTTTGGTGTTATCCTTGCGTAGTTTTGTTTTATGAAGAACCTTTCTATTATTTTTTTCTTTTTTATATCAAGTTTTGTCTTTTCTCAACAAACGGATTATGTAGATTTTTTGAAATTAGAAGCAACAATAGGTTTTAATACTGACTCTTCATTTGTTTACGGAAGTGGTACTTATAATTTTAGAATATTAAAGCCAGTTGATTCAGTGTATATTGATGCTTACGAATTTAAGTTGGTATCTATTCCAGAATGGGTTAATAATGGTTTAAAGTATTCTTACGATGGTCGTAAAATTTGGATAAAAGGTGACTTTGAGGTTGGAGAACGTTACAATTTTACTTTTAATTATGAGACTCATCCTAAAAAAGCACTGTATTTTTTGAAGCGAAAGAGTGAATGGCAAATCTGGACTCAAGGTCAAGGAAAATACACTAGTAACTGGCTGCCTAGTTTTGACGATGTAAATGAAAAGATAGAATTTGATCTAAGTATTTATTTTGATGATGGTTATCAGGTTCTATCAAATGGAACTATAGAATACAAAGGGTCAAATCAGCATACAGGTAAAAAAACGTATAAGTTTGATATGCTAAAACCAATGTCTAGCTACTTAGTAGCTTTAACTATTGGTAAATACAATAAAAAAGTGGAAACCTCTAAAAGTGGAATTCCACTAGAGTTTTATTACTATCCTGAAGATTCTCTAAAAGTGGAACCGACTTACCGTTACAGCAAGCGTATATTCGATTTCTTGGAAGATGAAATTGGATTTGCATACCCTTGGCAAAACTATAAACAAGTGCCAGTGCATGATTTTTTATACGCAGGTATGGAAAATACAAGTCTCACTATTTTTTCAGATGCTTTTATGGTTGACTCCATTGGTTTTAATGATAAAAATTATGTTAATGTTAATGCGCATGAGTTAGCGCATCAGTGGTTTGGTGATTTAGTAACTGCTAAGTCTAGCAAGCATCATTGGTTGCAAGAAGGTTTTGCGACCTATTATGCGCTCTTAGCAGAACGTGATATTTTTGGAGATGATTATTTCTACTTCAAACTCTTTGAGTCTGTTATAGAGCTGGGTAGGCAAGATGTTTCTGGTAACGGAACGTCGCTTTTAAATCCTAAATCTAATAGTCTAACATTTTATCAGCGTGGAGCTTGGGTTTTACATGCATTGCATAATAAAGTTGGTGATGTGGTTTTTAAGCAAGCTATTAAAAACTACCTAGCGAAATATCAATTCGCTAGTGTAGAAACCTCTGATTTTATTTCGGAAGTTGAGCGTTTACATGGAAAATCCTTATCTACTTTTGTTAATTTGTGGATTGTGCAAAAGGCATTTCCTTATGATGAGGCTTTTGCATTATTGAAACGACAATCTACTTTTGTTAATGAGTATGTGATGGTAGATTGTGAAGTAAAATCCTCTAAATGTACTGAATACCTTAAGTACTATGTCTCTGACGAAGCGAAAGTGAAGATTATTTCGCAAGTACCAGATATAGTCACTACTTCTGTATTTAATAATAGTTTAAAGGTGCGACAGGCTATTTCGCAATATGTAACTAAGATACCCGAGAATTTAAAATTTAATTATGAGTCTTTACTAGATGATAGATCTTATATTACTGTTGAGAAGGCGTTATATAATCTTTGGGTTAATTTTCCTTTAGAGCGGTCTAAATATCTTTCTAAAACACGAAATATTGCTGGTTTTAATGATAAGAACGTTCGCTTGCTATGGTTAGTTTTAAATTTAAATACACCATATTATCAAGCAGATGATAAACAAGAATTGTATAATGAGTTAGTGAGTTATACTAACAAAAAACATAACGCAGATTTAAGGATAAATGCATTTCAGTATTTAAGTTTAATTAAATCTTGTAATGAAAAATGTCAAAAGAATTTAGAACAGGCAAAATCGCATCATAATTGGAGATTGGTTAAGTTTGCAAAAGAAATGTCAGAACAATTACAACAAAAGCAAGATTAATGCGAGCATTGGTAATATCCGGAGGTGGAAGTAAAGGAGCATTTGCGGGTGGAGTGGCGCAATACTTAATGGAGCATGAAAGACATAATTACGATTTGTTTTTGGGGACTTCAACTGGAAGTCTTTTAGTGTCTCATTTGGCTCTAAATAATATTGAAAAAATAAAACAAGTTTTTACGAATGTAAATCAAGGATCGATTTTTGACAGTTGCCCTTTTGTAATTAAAAAGAAAAAGGGGGTTGAAACTATTGGAATTAATCATTTTACGGTGTTTTTAAATCTTTTGAAAGGCTTTAAGACATTCGGTACAAGTGGTCATCTAAAAAGGTTAATCAAAAATACGCTTACCGAGGTTGAATTTAATACCTTAAAAGAAGGTGCTACTAATATAATAGTTACGGTTTCTAATCTCTCGCTCAACCAAGTGGAGTATAAATCTATAAAAGATTTTGATTATGATGAGTTTTGTGAATGGATTTGGGTGTCATGTAACTACACGCCATTTATGTCTTTAGTAAGGAAAAACGGTTGTGAATATGCTGATGGAGGGCTCGGGTCCATGGTGCCAATAGAAGAGGCGATTAAGCGTGGTGCTACTGTAGTAGATGCTATTATTTTGCAGACTGAAGTAACGCAGTTAAACAGAATGCCATCAATTAATGCATTTTCGTTGTTAACCAATATGTTTGCGTTTATGTTAGATAGAATTGAAAGTCAAAATATTAGAATTGGTAAATTCGTAGCTTCAAATCAAAATGCTATTATTAATTTTTATTATACGCCAACAGTTCTAACAACTAATTCTTTAATCTTTGAAAAAGAGAAAATGACAAAATGGTGGGAGAGAGGTTTTAATTATGCAAAATATAAAAATGAAGAAGTTAGTCCATTGGAGATGGAATAAAGAATCTATGATTGATTTAAGAAATGCTAATAATTATTGGAGCAAGCAATTCATAAACTATAAAGCAATAACTGTAAACAAATGAGAGCATTAGTAATATCTGGTGGTGGAAGTAAAGGTGCATTTGCTGGTGGTGTAGCGCAATATCTTATGGAGCGTGAAAACCGCAAATACGATATGTTTTTGGGTACTTCTACAGGAAGCCTTTTGGTTCCGCATTTGGCTGTGAATAATATTTCTAAACTCTACGATATTTTCACTAACGTTCAGCAGCAAGATATTTTTAGTGTAAGTCCGTTTGTGCAGCGAAAAAAAGGAGATAGGGAGTTTGTGTCTATAGATTTTGTGAATTCGATGTGGCAGTTTATAAGGCGTAAGCGTACATTTGGTGAAAGTAAAGCGCTTAGACGTAATATAAGGCGAAACTTTACCTTTGATGAGTATCAGAAAATTAAAAAAGAAAAGCACGATGTAGTTGTAACTGTGTCTAATCTTTCTATGAATAGGGTAGAGTACAAGTCTATTAACGATTGTACTTACGAAGAGTTTTGTAATTGGATTTGGATTTCTTGTAATTATGTTCCTTTTATGTCTTTAGCTAAAGTGAATGGTTATGAATATGCTGATGGTGGTTTAGGTTGTGTGATACCTATTAGAGAGGCAATTAAAAGAGGTGCTACAGAAGTTGATGCTGTTGTTTTAGAGTCTGAGAGTCTTAAAAAACAAAAAGTACTTGGGAAAAACCCATTCTCATTAATGATTAACTTATTTGGTCATTTAATGGATCAAGTGGAGCGTAATGATATAGTGATAGGAAAGTTAGCTGCTAAGAATAGAAATGTAAAACTTAATTTATATTACACGCCAACAATGTTAACTGAAAACTCACTGATATTTAGTAAGCGTCTCATGGAAAAATGGTGGCAGCAAGGCTATGACCATGCAGAGCAAAAGCACTCTAAGTAGTTACCACATACCGCTCACCTCTTGTTTAATATATGATAGTGCTGCATTACTTGGCGCTTGCTTATCTATGAGTTCAGTTAAAATAACTTCACGTAGCTTGTTGGCTGTGTCTGTTTTCTCGAGCATATTCGCTTTTCTTATTAACTGAATTGTTGCGTTTTTAGCTGCTAAAACTATATTCCAACATTCGTCAGATACGTATATTTGCTGTGATAGATTATGTTCAAATTCTTGTTGAATTGTTGCGACAAGTAAAGTTTCATAATCTTCTTTATTTGAAGATATTGGGTTTAGTCTAATTAATAATTTTGAAGGTGCTATTCGTTCTAAAAAAAGCGCCATTCGCTCGTAAGCTTGAAGGCGTAATGGAAAGGCTTCTTTTTGCATATTTTTTTGCAACAGAAAACGTCTTCGACCTTCTTCATTTTCAATATGCTGTTTAAAAAAATAATAGGCAATTGCTCCAACAATTAATGCAGGAAGTAAGCTAAAAAGTAGTTCAATAATTTTATCTAAATCCATTTAATTCAAGTTTTTATTTTATTTGTCCGCCAAGATACTTACAATCCTTTAAATGTTGCATACTTTTAAAAGGCACTTTTGTTTTTTTATAACCATAAGTTCTATTTAATTCTTTAGATAAATTGTGGTCATCAACATTAACTTCTATATCACGCATTTTAAATTCACATGGATGTTCGTAACCTGCAGCATGTGTAATTTCTATAAACTCTTTTCTAAATGTTTTAAAATATTGAGCTAAACGTTCAGATTTTAAAGGAACATTTATTCCGCGTTGTAACCATTGACTTTGTGTTGCTACACCTGATGGGCAGCGATTAGTATGGCAAATTTGTGCCTGAATACAACCTATACTCATCATAGCTTCTCGAGCTACATTGATGCAATCTGCTCCCATAGCAAATGCCATAGCTGCTTTTGCTGGGAATCCTAGTTTTCCACTTCCAATGAAAACAATACGCTCTGATAGACCTTTCTTTTTAAATAATTTATAAAGATCACCAAAACCATAAACCCAAGGTAAAGAAACGTGATCTGCAAAACTTGGTGGTGCAGCACCAGTTCCTCCTTCTCCACCATCAACAGTAATAAAATCTGGACCTTTACCAGTTTTTAGCATCACATCTGCCAATTCTTCCCAGTGGCCTAGCTTGCCAATTGCAGCTTTTATACCAACTGGCAACCCAGTTTCTTTAGCAATAGCTTCAATAAAATTAACCATCTCTTGTACTGTAGAAAATGCTTTGTGATTTGGTGGTGATAAAACTGTTTTACCCACTTCTACACCTCTTATTCCTGCAATTTCTTTAGTAATCTTAGAGCCTGGAAGAACACCACCTTTACCTGGTTTTGCTCCTTGAGACAACTTAACTTCTATAGCTCTAATGAAAGGGTTGTCTTCAACAAGCTTTTTCATTTTTTCCATTGAAAACCCACCATCGTCAGCACGTACACCAAAATAACCAGTTCCGAAATGAAAAACGACATCTCCACCATTGCTATGGTATGGAGAAAGACCTCCTTCACCCGTATTATGATAGGCTCCTGCGATTTTCACCCCTTTATTTAAAGATTCTACAGCTTTTGCAGATAGCGATCCAAAACTCATAGCAGAAACGTTTATAACAGAAGCTGGACGATAAGGTTTATCTCTTTTATTAAATTCACCAATTACCTTTGCGCATGGCAAAAATGATTTGTCCAAAGTATTGGGATGATTGCTTTCAGTTTTAAAAGGAAACATAGCATTATTAATAAATATATGCTGATGTGCATAGATATCTCTATCAGTTCCAAAACCTTCGTAATTATTTTCATTCTTAGAAGAAGCATATACCCAACCACGTTCTATGCGGTTAAAAGGTAATTCTTCTCTGTTGTTAGCGACAAAATATTGACGGATTTCTGGTCCAACACTTTCCATTAAGTATCTTATATGACCAATCACAGGAAAATTATGACTTATCGTATGTTTTCTTTGAATTATATCTCTTAAAGCCACAATAACCAAGACAATTATTATCCAAAGCCACCAAGAAATAGAACCTAAAAATTCTAAAATAGAATCCATATTATTAATTGTTTAAGTAATCTAAGGTAACTTGAGTAAAAGCTTTAACACCAAGAAGCATGCTGCTATCATCAATTTTAAAATCTGGTGTGTGGTGTGGAAAAACTTCAGTATTGCCAGGTGTCATTCCTCCTAAAAAGAAATATACGCCAGGAACTACTTCTTGAAAATAAGAAAAGTCCTCACCACCAGTAGTGGCTTTCATGATTTTTACATTAGTTTCTCCAGCTGCTTTTTGAAGTGAAGGTAATATTTGTTCTGTTAGTTCTGCATCATTAAACGTGATAGATGTGTTGTTTTGAAAAGTAATTGTTGCTTTTCCTCCATAGGCTTTAGCAATGGATTCTACCATTTCTTTCATTCGTTTTTCAATATGAGCTCTCATTTTTGGATCTAATGTTCTTACTGTACCAATCATTTCTGCAGATTCAGGTATGATATTAAACCTTGTCCCAGCTGTTATTTTTCCAACTGTTATTACAGCTGCTTCATTGGTAAGTTTAGATTCTCTACTGATAATAGTTTGTAAACCATCAATAATTTTGGCTGATATCATTATTGGATCGACACCAGACCAAGGCTGTGAGCCATGCGTTTGTTTTCCTTGCACATCTATTACAAATCGCTCTACAGAAGCCATTATTCCACCTGTTTTGTATTTTATAGTACCTAATGGAGTTTCAGAATTTATGTGCAATCCGAAAATAGCATCAACTTTTGGATTTTCTAATACACCTTCTTTAATCATAAGTTTAGCTCCGCCTTCTTCTCCTGGAGGTGGACCTTCTTCGGCTGGTTGAAAAATAAACTTAATTGTGCCGTTAATTTTGTCTTTATGCTTAGATAAAACTTCGGCAGTTGCCATTAATATTGATATGTGAGTGTCATGTCCGCAAGCGTGCATAACTCCTGTTTCTGTATTTAAAAACGTTGTTCTTACTTCAGAC
>TARA_R110002111_G_scaffold6850_2_pt1 | contig 13615 bp, 13 predicted proteins | sample TARA_R110002111 | Tara Oceans TARA_R110002111 (sample SAMEA4397363) | marine metagenome | biome: Polar Biome; feature: [ZZZ] marine water layer (ENVO:01000295); material: water (ENVO:00002006), including particulate matter (ENVO:01000060) such as... | depth 199 m | reverse complement strand
ATTGATTGATTGATTGATTGATTGATTGATTGATTGATTGATTGATTCTAAATACGATCTTGTTTAAAAGCCTCGTCATTATATTCGTGTAACTTAGTTTTGAGACGCATTACTAGATTAAGTCTAAATTTTAAATTGTCAATTAATGCATCTAAAGTGGCTTCATTTGGCCCATTATTATTTAACTCAATGGTTAAGGATTTGTACTCATCGTTTAACTCCTTAAGCCTTTCTACGTAACCATCAAATAGTTCTTTATTTTCAGGTGTTAATTGTACTTTAGATAATTCTAAATTTATACTTGCTAAATAATAGTCTTCCACTTTTTTTAAATCGGGAGAAACATCACCCAAAGTTTTAATTTCAGTATTAACCACGTCATTAGGTGTTACAGAATTCACTGGCATTTTAAAAAACTGATACCCTCCATAACTTAAACCTAATAACACAATGATACTTGCAGCCACATTAAAAAAACCGAATTTAAAAGCCAACTGCTGTTCTTGTGGCAGCTCTTTTTCTAGCTTTTCTAAAAAACGAGCTTCATGGCCTTTAGACATTTTAACCGTTTCGTCTTTAGGCTCATTTTCAAATAAATCTCTAATATCTTGTGCCATTTCTCTCTGATTTTAATGCTAATTGTAATTTTTGTTTTCCTCTAGATAATTGTGTTCTAGATGCAACTTCAGAAATATTTAAAATCTCTGATATTTCTTGATGATCGTAGCCTTCCATTAAATAAAGCATAACCACATATTTGTATTTTTCAGGTAACGCTTCAATCGCTAATTTTACGGTTTTAAGCGAAATATGATCTTCAACCGTCCATTCATTCTCATGGTTTTCTTCAATCACATTAATATGATAATCCTCTAATTCTACCAAACGTTGCCGTTTAGATTTTAAAACATCAATGCAACGATTAATAACAATCCGTTTTAACCAAGCTCCAAAACTCACTTCCGCTTTATATTGTTCTAATTTTGAAAACGCTTTTATAAATGCCTCTTGCACAATATCTTCGGCCTCCATGGTGTCATTTACAAATCGTAGTGCTACGAGCAACATGCCATTACAGTATTGATTATACAGTTGCAATTGCGCCTGCCTATCATTCTGTTTGCATTTTTCAACAATATGAATTTGAAACGTGCTGATTTTAGTTTGGTTTTTTTGATTGGTTATACATTAAAGACGATGCAAAAATTGAAGTGTTGCAAAAAAGTATTATTTTTTTTAAAAAATTATAAGATTTATTTAAAATTCAACGTTAACACTCTATAAATTTAAGGATTTGAATTATCTTTAAATCTTGAATGCCTAAGTTTGGCACAACTCTAATATATTAAGATTAACAACTATGCTAAAACGCCTCCTGATCGTCTTGTCTATTGTGGCACTGGGCTTACTTTTATATTCAGTATTTGTAGAAAATATTTTCTCACAACGCTTAAGTCCGAAGGATTCTGTTGAAACCACATTAAATCATCTCAAATTAAAAGTGGAATACAATAGACCTTCTAAACGCGATCGTGATATTTTTGGTGCACTTGTACCTTTTGATAAAGTATGGAGAACTGGCGCAAATGAAGCGACCACTTTTGAGACCAACTATGATCTTTTAATTGATGGCATAAAATTGAAAAAAGGAAAATATACCATTTGGACCGTACCCATGAAAGATAATTGGAAAGTAATGTTTAATTCCAAACAATATGATTGGGGAGTTAATGAAAAAATGGAACCCATGTGGGATCCTAATTACGATGCGGTAGAGCTCGTTGTACCAACTCAAAAATTAGATGAAACTGTTGAGCAGTTTACAATTGCTTTTGATAATAAAACAGGAAACTTAAAGCTTACTATGGCTTGGGATAATACATTTATTGAAGTGCCTATAAAAGAATACCCTACATCAAAACCTTAATTATGTGAGTTACTATTGTGGTTTAGAAAATTTATTCACCTGTTAATTAAAGAAAAAATAATACTTTTGAGATCTGTAAGACAAAAAACTAATGACGTATAAGTTCACGATAATAGTTCCGGTTTATAATGAGGAAGATAATTTAGAACGTGTAGAAACAGAGCTTTTAAAATATCTTAATATTGCAACGGTTACAACTTCAGTACTCTTTGTAAATGATGGCTCTAGTGATAATAGTCAAGCATTAATTGAATCTATTTGTAAACGCAATGACGCGTTTGAATACATCCTTTTTAAAAATAATAAAGGTTTAAGTGCTGCCATAAAAGCGGGATTTGATCACGTAGATTCGGAATTAGTAGGTTATATTGATTCTGATTTGCAAACTACTCCAGAAGATTTTAATATTCTTTTAGAACAGATTGACTCATATGAATTAGTGACAGGCGTACGCTCTAACCGAAAAGATTCGTTTGTAAAAAACATGTCGTCTAAAATTGCCAATGGTATAAGACGTGCTTTTACACAGGATGGTATGGACGATACTGGCTGTCCGCTCAAAGTTATTAGAACAGACTACGCTAAACGCATTCCTATGTTTAGAGGCTTACATCGCTTTTTACCTGCTATGATTATGCTACAAAATGGACGTGTGACACAAATTACTGTGCAACATTTTCCTAGAGTGGCTGGTACTGCAAAATTTGGAGTATGGAATAGATTGCTAGGTCCTTTGATGGATTGTTTTGCCTATTTATGGATGAAGAAGAAGTATATTAATTACGAGGTCGAAAAATCGAGTAAACAAAACCTCTAATTTGAAAGACTGGATTATTTACAGCATCGGATTTTTAGCTCAGATATTATTTTCTTCTCGGCTTATCATTCAATGGCTAGCTTCAGAAAAACAACGTAAAGTTATTACTCCAAAAACCTTTTGGACGCTTAGCTTAATCGCTTCTTTTTTATTATTTATTTATGGCTATTTACGCTTAGACTTCGCTATAATGCTAGGTCAGAGTTTAACCTATTTTATCTACATCCGAAACTTACAATTACAAGGTCAGTGGCAAAAATTCCCAAAAATTGTCCAATATTTATTATTTGTTGTACCCATTCTTATTGTAGTGTTTTATTACAACAACAATAAAATAGATGTGGAACTACTATTTCAAAATGCAGATATTCCAACATGGTTATTGGTGTTAGGGATTGTAGCACAAGTTATTTTCACCTTACGTTTTGTGTACCAATGGGTTCATGCAGAACGCAATAAAGCATCTACTTTACCTATGGGATTCTGGGTTTTGAGTTTAATTGGAGCCAGTTTAATATTAACTTATGCTATTATAAGAAAGGATCCTGTGCTATTTTTAGGTCACTTATTCGGAATGGTGATTTATGCTCGTAATGCTTATTTAATTAGACATACTAATGATTAAAATCATTGAAAAATATCCTAAACTAAGTCTTTTACTTTTTGTAATTGTAATGCTTGGTTTTACCATTGATGCTATTCCTGTGACTATAATGGAAGCTCGAAATTTTATTTCTGCAAGAGAAATGCTTACCGATAACAATTGGATTTTAACAACCATGAATGGCGAAGCGCGTTATGAAAAACCACCATTACCAACTTGGATAACTGCTAGTTTTGGATACGTATTTGGTATAACCTCTGTTTTAGCTTTGCGTTGGCCAGCACTTCTATTTGTTGCTCTTATTGGAATTTTAGTTTATGTATTATCTAAAAAATTAGAGTTAACAAAATCGCACAGCCTAATTAATGGTTTTATTGCCCTAACGTCTTTTTATATAATAGGTATTACAATTGAAGCTCCTTGGGATATTTATACGCACGGCTTTATGCTTATGGCTATCTATCAACTTTTTATGATGTTTAAAACCGAAAAAACAACATTGATAAGAAGTTTACTCTTTGTACTATGTTTGGCAGGTTCAGTACTATCAAAAGGTCCAGTGTCTCTTTATGTATTATTCTTACCCTTTGTTATTGCTTATGGTATGGCTTTTAAATTTAAAGGAGGAATACTTTATTTTTTAAAAATATTTAGTCTTTTCGTTTTCGGAATTGTTTTAGGAGCCTGGTGGTATCTGCATGTTAGAGTTGCAGACCCTGAAACCTTTACAGCTATTGCAGAACGTGAAACTTCAAATTGGCATAGTTATAATGTACGTCCTTTTTATTATTATTGGAGCTTCTTTGTGCAAAGTGGATTATGGACAGTTCCTGCTTTTATCAGTTTATTATACCCTTATCTTAAAACCAGAGTTTCTAACTTAAAAGCCTATAAATTTACTTTCTTTTGGACTATTATAGCTGTGATTCTATTATCAGTTATTCCTGAAAAAAAATCGCGCTATTTAATGCCTGTTCTTATTCCATTAGCATTTAATACTGGATTTTATATTGAATATTTAATTCGTGAATTCAAGAATTTAAAAGATAGAAAAGAAACGATTCCTGTGTATTTTCAATTTGGATTAATAAGCTGTATTGCTATCTTATTTTGGATTTCAGGATTTTATTTAGGACCATTATCAGGTATATATCTAGCAAGATTTATAGTTCTAAGTATTGTATTAGCTGTTTTAGGATTTTTCATTTTTAAACATCTCAAAACGAAAAACATAAAATCTACATTTTACCTTGTCGTTTTATTTATGCTTAGTATCGGTTTATTAGGCTTACCCTTAGCAAAAATGCAACCACAAGAAAATTATAAACCACTTTCTGAACTGGCATCAGATAACATAACGCTTTATACGCTAGATGGTGTTTCACCTGAGGCCATCTATAATTATGGAAACAAAATTCCAAGAATTAAAACTAAAGAAGGCATTATATTACCTAAAGAAAAACAATTTAGATTATTAACATCAACTTCACCACCTAAAGCTATTGACGAACTCGCCAAACTCTATACTATTGAGTTTTCTGCTACTTACGATTTAAATTTTTCTGATAAAGCTTATAAATCACGTTTAGTAAATAAGCTTTATACATTAACTAGAAAATAAAAATTACGATATATATCTTTTATGAAGATAGCGGTATAGTTTAAAAAACCCATAGCCAGATAACATTCCAAATGTAGCACCACATAGGATATCTAAAGGATAATGAACACCTACATAAATACGACTATAAGCCACTATTGAACTCCAAACAAGCAATATAAATATTAAGTTTTTATAATATGGTTTTAGAAGTAAACCCGCAAAAATGGCCACAGCCATTGAGTTAGAAGCATGACCCGAGAAAAAACCATACCTACCACAACGTGGCGCTATAAAGCGGGTAAAATCCATTACACCCTCTGCTCTACAAGGCCTTGGTCTTTGAACACCATACTTAAAAAGGTTGGTGATTTGGTCGGTAAACGTAATCATTGCTGCTGTTACAAAAACCATCAGTAATAAACCTTTCCAACCCAATTTTTTATAAATTAAGAAGAACAATACAAGATATAAAGGTATTGAAGACAACTTATTGGTGATTATCAACCATAAATTATCCCAACTTTCAGACCCAAGATTATTAAGGTATAAAAAAAGCTCTTGATCGTATTGTATTAATTGGTCTAGCATTAATCGTCGTATCTAGCAATTTCTCTATCGTAGAAATCAGTTGCTTGTTGAATATAGTTTTCAGTTTCCGACTCTAATTCTTTCTCATCGTGCTGATCAAATTCTTCAAACCATTCTACTTCATCATTTTCAAGATTAATAATAAAACGAGGAAATTCTGTATGAATAATAAATATAGCGTCTGGATAATCTGTATTGTCGCCTAGTATAAATTTTGGTAATTCCATTATTTTTTAAATTTGAATTTTGAAAATTCTGAGCTTTTCAATATTAAGTTGCAAATATATAGATTTTGAGTGAGCTCTTACTCTAATAATACACTATCGAAAAAATGAGATTTTATAATTAATTAGATGATTTAGCAATAAGTTTTTTAGTTAAAAGATTGAACCTTATAAATAACAAAATTGCTGCAACACTTAAACCTGCAATAAGTCCAATCCAAATCCCAAAACTTCCGTAAACCTCTGCTTTTCCTAGATAATAACTAATAGGAAAACCAACAACCCAATACGAAATAAATGTAATTACTGTTGGTATTTTTACATCCTGAAGTCCACGTAATGCACCAAGAGCAATCACTTGTAAGCTATCACTAATTTGAAAAACAGCTGCTGCTAATAATAAAGTTGCTGCAATTTGTACTACTTCTGCTGTATCTATTGCATTTTCAGGATCATTTAAATCCACATACATGTTTGGTAAAAACTGATGGAATACCACAAAGAACAACGCAAAAATTACAGCAAAAATAAATCCGACAATAAATATAGATTCTGCAATACGTTTTAAGGCTTTAAAATCATTCAATCCTTTTTGATTACCAACTCTTACCATAGCCGCCACACTTAAACCTGTGGCCACCATAAACGTCATAGATGATAAATTTAATGCAATCTGGTTAGCCGCTTGTGCATTTGCTCCTAAAGTACCACTCAACCAAATGGCCGCAGTAAAAATACCCACTTCAAAAAACATTTGCATAGCACTTGGCAAACCTAAATTACTTAGCTTTCTTAGTGGATGCTTTTTTAACTGAAAGATTTTAATATTGGTTACGTAAGCTTTTGACTTTTCGCGTTTTGCCAATAACCACCACAAATATGCGACCATTACAAAACGAGAAACTAAAGTTCCTACAGCAGCACCAACAATTCCCATTTCAGGAAAACCAAATTTCCCAAAAATCAACACATAGTTAATCGCTACATTAAGTAAATTGGCTACAATAGTAGCGTACATAGGGTATTTAGTTAAAGACAACCCGTCACTAAATTGTTTAAATGCTTGAAAAACGATTAAAGGCACTAAGGAAAAAGCCACTAAATCTAAATACGGAATCGCTAAATCTACCACTTCTTTTGGCTGATCCATAATGTACATTAACGGTTTCGCAAAAAGCAGAATCCCAAATAGAATTAGACCTAAAACCGTACAAAGAAAAAGCCCATGTTTAAAAACCGACTTTCCTTTTTCAAAATTATTCTCTGTATCTGCCTCAGCCACTAAAGGTGTTATGGCTGTAGAAAAACCAATCCCAATAGACATAGCAATAAAAATAAAGCTATTGCCTAAAGACACAGCTGCCAATTCCGCCGCTCCCAACTGACCAACCATTATATTATCTACAAAACTCACAAAGGTATGACCAAGCATACCCAACATTACTGGTGATGCGAGTTTAAGATTATATTTAAATTCTTTAGTGTAATTACTTAAAACCATAGCGCAAAAGTAGCGGTTTTGGTTTGAGTATTTTTAATAAATCCTCATGAAATCTTCACTCGTTACTAACGGTTGGTAACACCTTAATTTATTCTTTTGACTCATAAACGCCACTTCATGAAAAAAATATTTAAACCATCTAGAAATAAAACGTACCAATAGGTAGGGAAAAAGCAAACTAAATTGTTTTATATATAATAACAACACACTAAGAATCAATATTAATAATAACTATTTTTTTATATTAGTGCTTAAAACAAAAAATCACTATCAAAAAACTAAACATATTTACTAGTCTAGCTCTTATTTCTATAGTGCTACTTTCTTGCACAAATGATAACGATTCTCGCAGTGACGATGGCTACGATTCTGTTTCAACTGTTGTATTAGATTTGGACGCTTTTCCTTTCAATACACTCTCAGAATATAATTTTTTTGAAGGAGAAATGAAAGCGCAAGATCCCGTATTTGGAGTCATTCCATATGAACCAATTTCTACTCTGTTCACCGATTATGCCAAAAAGAAACGCTTTATTTGGATGCCAAGTGATGTAAGAGCGAATTATGTCGCAGATAATATACATATTGATTTTCCTGTTGGAACAATTCTTATCAAATCATTCTATTACAACAATGTGCAACCTGACAACACTACACGTATTGTAGAAACGCGTTTAATGTTAAAAAAGGAAAATGATTGGCATTTTGCAGATTATATCTGGAATGACGATCAAACAGAAGCAACCTTTAGTCTTGAAGGTTCATTTACTGATATAGATTTTATAGAAAATGGTGTTGCTAAAAGTATTAATTATCGAATACCTTCAGGTTTAGAATGCATTACTTGCCATAAGAGTGGATCTAATTCTGTTCCTATTGGTGTTAAACCACAAAATTTAAATAGCTTATATTTATATGCTGATGGTACTCAAAATCAATTAGACAAATTAATTACAGAAGGCTATTTAGAAGATAATTTGCCTGAAGAAATACATACTGTTGTAAATTGGAGCGATGAAACACAACTAATAGATTTACGAGTACGCTCCTATGTTGATATCAATTGTGCACATTGTCATTCAGACTTATCATATTGCGATTACAGGCCAATGCGTTTTGCTTTTAGTGATACTGCTAACGAAATTAATTTAGGTCTATGCGTAGAACCGAATACCGCAATTCCTGGAATGACCAATATTGTAACACCATCTATAAAAGAACGTTCTATAATGTATTTTAGATTAAATACAGCAGCACAAGAATACAGAATGCCTTTATTAGGCAGGACTATTATCCACGAAGAAGCCGTTACACTTATAGGTGAATGGATTGATGGATTAACAACCGAATGCGATTAACAATAACCAATATTATGTAGCGAAGCCTTTCGATTTCATAGTGTAAAAAAACTAACTCAATGAAAAAAATTACACTTTTACTAGTCTTACTTGTATCCTGTTATTTTACGGGTGCACAAACTACAGTAGATTGTTCTGTAGGTGCCGTAAATACAACCTATTGTTATTCTAATTACGATACTACAAGTTTCGTTTTTGTGAGTTCAGATGGATCAGATTTATTGGTGACATTCAATGCTGGACGAGTAGAAAATGCTTATGACGAATTAATTGTGTTAAATACAGACGGAACCGAATTATATAACGGTTATGGAAATAACGGAGATCTAACTGGTCTTACTTTTCAGTCTACTGGAGATACGATTACGGTTTCAATAGATTCTGATTTTACAATTAACTGTACTGATAATAATTATGTACAGTGGGATTTCGATGTCAACTGTGCAACATGTTCAAACGCTTCTGTAACTTACACAATTGTAGATGATTGTGCCACAAGTGGTGGGTTTTTAGTAGATGTCAATGTTTCTGACCTTGGAACTGCGACTTCTTTAACAATTTCTGATAATCAATCAAGTCCTACACAAGCATTAAATACCGCAGGTATAGTTCAATTCGGACCCTATGCAAACGCTACGGATATTGTTTTCAATATTCAAAATGATCAAGATGTTAATTGCTCTCTCAATAGTAGCTCAATAACACAAAGTAATTGTCCTCCTCCAGGACCAGTTGGTGTTACTTGTGCTTCAGGAACTTCAAGTTTTATTTTTACAGAAGAGTTTAATCTCGGTTCTGGTTGGACAGGAGATTTAAACAATGGAAACGGAAGTTGGGAAATTCCTAACGGATCAACATCTGCGAATACTGGTCCAAACAATGCATTTAGTGGTTCAAACTTTATGAATTATGAAGCATCTGGAAATGCAACAGATACAGCATCTGCAATAAGTCCTGCAATAGATTTAACAACAGCAACAGATGGCGCAGAACTATCTTTCAATATGCATGCTTATGGAGAGGATATGGGAACTTTAAATATAAACATTGGAACATCGATAAGTGGTGCTTTTACAAACATTTTTACGCATTCTGGAGAATTACAGACAAGTGAAAATGAAGCTTGGGTTGCTGTTGGCGTTAATTTAGATGCTTATGTTGGACAAGTAATTTATTTAGAATTTAGTCATACAGGAACAGGTACAGGTATTGCAGGAGATATGTCTATTGACTATGTGCGAGTAGAAACTTGTGGATCTTTTTGTATTGCACCATCAAGTATTTTAGCTACTGATATTACACAAACTTTAGCAACTATTTCTTGGACAGCAAACAACGGAGAAAGTGATTGGGAATATATTGTACAACTAGCAGGAACAGGAATCCCAACAGGAACAGGAACTACTGTTAGTACAACTAATGTGAACTTAACAACCTTAGAACCTGGAAGAGTATATGAAGTATATGTTCGCTCAATTTGTGGACAAGATACTAGTCTTTGGGGTGGACCTTTAACATTCTCGACATTAGTACCACCTGCTCCTGCAACATTTACATCATCTTATGTTGGCGTAACAGGTACACAAAGAGCTACGGTAGATATGAATGGTGATTTTTTAGACGATGTTGTTTCTATTAGTGCTAGCAATGTAAATATCTTCTATCAGCAAACAAGTGGAGGATTAAGTGGCACAGCAACGAACATAACGACATCCAATGCACAGAACACACCCTCTTGGAGTTTGGCTGCTGCCGATTTTGATAGAAATGGATTTACAGATTTATTATACGGAGGAGGGAATGGTGTTACATTTATGAAAGCCAATGCCACAGGAACAGGATTTGATCAAACCTCTGGAGGAGAATACGTATTCTCTCAACGTTCTAACTTTGCTGACATTAATAACGATGGTCATCTCGATGCTTTTGTATGTCATGATGTTGATGCCAACGTTTATTATATGAATGATGGCAGTGGAAATTTAACATATGGACAAGGTGGATTAGGTCTTGTAAGAGGAAATTATGGATCAGTTTGGATTGATTATGATAATGATCGAGATATCGACATGTTTATTGCAAAATGTGGTGGTGGACCAATCAATCAACTATTTACAAATAATGGTGACGGAACTTATACAGATACTGCACCTGCTCAAGGGCTAGATGACGGCATGCAAACTTGGTCTTCAGCTTGGGGAGATTATGACAATGATGGTGACATGGATCTATATATCGGTGCTAGTTCTGGTGTTTCTAAAATATTAAGAAATGATGGTGCTGGTATATTTGTTGACGTAACTAGTGCATCAGGCGTTTTAGATTTAACATCTACAGGAATTGAAAACTGTACCCACGATTTTGACAACGATGGAAATTTAGATATTGTTTCTCACGGAAATATTCTATTTGGAAATGGAGATATGACATTTGCACTCTATGAAAATATTTTACCTGGAAACAATGGTTCTTTTGGAGATATAAATAACGACGGGTTTATTGATGCTATTTCTGGCAATGAATTATTTACAAATGATACTAACAGTAATAACTGGGTTAAAATTACCACAACTGGAGTGGCCAGTAATATTAACGGCATTGGTGCAAGAGTAGAAGTTCATACTGCTTCTGGTATTCAAATTCGAGATGTACGTAGTGGTGAAGGATTCAGATTTATGAGTTCTTTAAATACTCACTTTGGAATCGGAACAGATGATGCAATCACTAATATTGTTATTTATTGGCCATCTGGCTCTATTGATAATGTAACAAATCCTGCAATTAATACGCATCATGTAATTGTTGAAGGACAAACATTAAGTGTTAACGATGAAACATTAAAAAGCATTTCTATTCATCCTAATCCAGTTGATAATGTTATAAACATTAATAGCCCTATCAACTTAATTGGAAAAATTGCTACAGTTTTCAATATAGAAGGAAAACGTATAATGAACTTAAAATTAGAACAACATTCTATTGATGTTTCAAACTTAAGTACAGGCAATTATATTTTGCGTTTAGAGTCTGACGGAAAAGTGTTTACTCAGAAGTTTATCAAACAATAAAAACAGAAAGATATATTATCTAAAACGTCAATACTACTTTTGTATTGGCGTTTTTTGGTAATTTAAAATTGTGAAACAAAAAATGACATATCTGAGAAGTGATCGTAATCAAAAACTTATGATGTACTCCAAAATTTAACGCAGCTTGCTTAGCCACGTTGTTTCCAAAAAAAGCACCACCAAAACCAACATTTACACTAAAATTATAATACTATTTTTCATAAACTCGAATGTATATAAACGTTTATTAGGAGTATTATCAAAATCTAAAAAATAATATTTATGCTATAAAATTATTTAGCAAAATAATCTGAAATTCCAGATAAGATATTTTGAACTGCGTATGCTGCTAATAAAATTAAACTTGTTATGCTAATAACTACCAAAACTAAAAACGTTGTAAATAGTTGCTTATTAATACTATAAATATGATTATCTGTTCGCAATACCACAGCCATAATTGATCCTAGTGATGAAAGGAATTGCCACAGGAAAAAATAATTACATGTTTATTATCTGAAATATGACACTTCCATGCCTTCTAAAATGAGTTGACCAATAACAATAAAAAAAAGTAAAATTAAGAAAGCAACACCAGATGCTCTCAATGCTATTTTCTTTTTATATTTTGCATCCAACTCTTTTGTTCTTCTAAGAAAACAGGTCCAGTACCAATAGGATCAATTACTGCAAAAAAAAGATACTGGTTAAAATTTCTGTCATTTAGCGAATTCGTTTTGCTTGTGTAATAAAGGATAATCCTTGCTGTCCTGCAGTAGAAGTCATAACACCTTCAAAAATTGGTTCTGAGCAATTCTTTGGCGTTTTCCAATCAAAAATAAAATTAGAACCTGTACCTCCAGTAATATCTGCTTCATTAATAACAATATCTAAAGTCTCCATAGGTGCTAAAAAAACAGGGTTTTTAATGTAGGGTTTTAATAATGTACCATGAGTATCGTAATAATCCACATTATATAAATATATACTATCAGTTACACTCGTATTTCTCAAACTTACCATAGCCGTAAGATTGTAAGTTTTATGCTGAGAATAACTATAAATTTGAGAATAAACCGATAAATAAGATGTTCCAATTTCTAAGGAATCTGCATTAGGAATAGTGGCTTGTCTAGCTTTCCAATTAATTTTCTCAAACTCTTCATCACCTATATGATTTTCGCAAGAGTAAAAACCATAAAGCACTAGAAACAAAACTATTATTTTTTTCATCATGTGATTGTTTATTTATGATTCGATACAAAAATAGTAGATTGGAGTTAGTTTATAGAATTAAATTAAAAGATAAATTCAACAAACGTAAACTACAAGTTATATTTTAAATTAAGCTATTGTTGTATTTGATAAAATTTCATTTACCTCGCCTAAGCTATCTTCATTATCTAAAAGCAGTACTAATGTATCATCAACTTCAATAATGGTAGAGCCACCTGGACGCACAAACTTACCATTACGCTTAATCATTACAATAAATGCTGATTTAGGAAAATGTAAATCTATAATTCGTTTATCAACCGCAAAGCTACGAGCTGGTATAGTAATTTCTTCCATTGCCGATTTTGGCAAATTAAGAATATATCTATCATTTTCAGTAATGGGTTTTACTTCTTCTGGTAAAGCGACATTTAACCATTTTGCGAAAATGGATAAGGTTGTTCCTTGAATTAAAACAGAAGTCACAGAAATAAAAAACACAATATTAAAAATCATATTTGCTTTATCAATACCTGCTAACAATGGATACATAGCAAATACAATTGGAACAGCTCCACGCAACCCAACCCACGAAATATAGAATCGTCTTCTAAGTTTCATTTTAAAAAACATTAAACTTATAAAAACACTTAAAGGTCTTGCAACAACAATTAGGAATATTGAAATGAGCAATCCAATACCCAAATATG
>TARA_R110002111_G_scaffold262862_1_pt1 | contig 13649 bp, 14 predicted proteins | sample TARA_R110002111 | Tara Oceans TARA_R110002111 (sample SAMEA4397363) | marine metagenome | biome: Polar Biome; feature: [ZZZ] marine water layer (ENVO:01000295); material: water (ENVO:00002006), including particulate matter (ENVO:01000060) such as... | depth 199 m | reverse complement strand
CAGGCAACACCTCCGCCGCCTCCACCAGCCGGTTAAAGGGCAGGGGGCCTGTAGTTCCGATCAATCCAGTCGTGTAAAGTTATGTTGATTTCGATAATTGACTGCCATTGGCAGAAAGACCAGAGGCTGGTGTCCGCGTGAGAGTCGCACATATTATCACCCGGATGATCATTGGTGGCGCGCAGCAGAATACGCTCTATACGGTCGAAGATCAGTATCGGGATTATCACGATGAAGTTGCTCTCATCACCGGGCCAACAGAAGGGCCTGAAGGAACTTTGATTCCCCGCGCCGAACGGGGCGGCTTCGATTTACGGATCGTGCCTCATCTGACCCGCAGTATCAGTCCGCTGAACGAGTGGCGCGCGTATCGGGAACTGATCACAGAACTGCGCGATTTCCAGCCCGAACTGGTTCACACACATAGTTCCAAAGCAGGCATTCTGGGGCGGGCTGCGGCCTGGCATCTGAAGCTGCCGACCGTGCATACGATTCATGGAGCCGCCTTTCATTTCGGGCAGTCTCCTGTGCATTATCACGCTTACATTGCCGCGGAAAAATGGGCGGCGAAACGCTGCGACCGACTGATCAGTGTGTGTGATGCGATGACCGATCACTACGTGGCGGCCGGTATTACGACCAGCGACCGCTGTGACACCGTTTACAGCGGAATGGAAGTGGAACCATTTCTCGCGCCGTCGCGTCATCCCGCTGACGTCCGCCGGGAACTGGGCATCGAACCACAGCACATCGTGATTGGTAAAGTCGCGCGGTTGTTTCATTTGAAAGGGCACAAGTATCTGATTGAAGCCGCTAAACAGGTCATCGAAGCACAACCACAGGTTCGTTTTCTGCTGGTCGGAGATGGAATTCTCAGAGCAGAGTTTGAACAGCGGATTGCCGATCTGGGCCTCACAGAGCATTTTATTTTCACCGGCCTGGTCCCCCCCGAGCGAGTGCCGGAATTGATTCACGCGATGGATATCGTCGTGCATACGAGTGTCTGGGAAGGCCTGGCCCGCGTGCTTCCTCAAGGTCTGATCGCCGGTAAACCGGTGGTTTCGTACGACGTGGATGGTGCGCGGGAAGTTGTGATCCCCGATGAGACCGGTTATTTACTGCCGCCCGAATCGATTGAGCCGTTGTCGCAGGCGTTGATGGAACTCGCCGCTGATCCCGAAAAACGAAAACGTTTCGGCCAGACGGGACGCAACCGATTCACAGATCAGTTTCGGCACGAAACCATGACGCGTCGATTACGCGAAATCTATCAGCGGGTCCTCGACGACCGGAAAAACAAGCGGTAAAAAAACAGGATCGCAGAAAATCAGCCTGCGATCCTGTGAGTGTCAGCCGGTCTTAATTCTGGATCAGGACATTCACACCTTTTTTGTTGGAGAGCACGATATCAGGGCGGCCGTCGCCGTTCATGTCGGCCATCGAAAACTGAGTGCCCACGCCGGTATCGTTGCCCGCTTCAATCTTGTGCGGAATGATCTGAGGAGCAGCGCCTTTTTTCCGTTTGATCTCGTACCAGTACATCACAACGGGGTCTTTACCACCCGGATCACTGCCATTGTGGGCGAAGAACCGTTTGCCGGTGACCAGATCGCGTTCGCCGTCGCCATTCATATCAATAAAGTGGACTGCGTGTGTTTGTGAATAACTCTTGTCGATCAGATGTGCTTTGAACTTTGGTTTGCCGTCTTCGGAGACATTTTCAAACCACCAGACGCCAAACGCGTGTGCAGAACTGCCGATGATGTCGTTGTCGCCATCCAGGTCGAGGTCTTCCACATACAGATCAGCCATCTTTTCCGAAGGCTCTGCGCCATTCACGCTGAGCGTAAAGGGATGAAATTCCCAGAGCCCTTCTCCCAGAACCTGGGGGGCTTCCCACCAGCCGTTCGGAATGAGTACATCCTGGCGACCGTCTTTATTGACATCACCAACGCCCAGGCCGTGATAATATTTGAACGTCCCGTTTTTCATTGGATCGCCGGGTTCGCTGATCGGCATGAAGGTCCATTTTTTGGTGGCCAGTTCGGGTGACGGAATTTCCAGATATCCCATCTGCTGTTCCGGCTGTGATCCGAAAATCAATTCGGGTTTTCCGTCGCCGGTCAGGTCGACAAACTTCGGTGTTTCATTACAGATGCTGTGCCAGATCAGGTGTTCTTTCCAGTGCCCCGCTTCGTTCTTTGGGTTTTCGTACCAGTAAAATTCCTTACCAGGAAAGCTGACGTAAATAAAATCGGTCCAGCCATCCTGATTGATGTCGTAGGCAAAGTTGCAGAAGCTGTCACTGTACCCGACACCGGCGACAAATTTTCCCGGCTTGCGAACTTCGTGCATTTTCCAGTCGGGTGCTTCGTACCAGACATCACCGGCTATTACGTCCATTTTTCCATCTTTATTCACGTCGGCAGCGGCAGAACCTTCCGAGCGGAAGGCGGCGTCCAGCTGCTGACGCTGCCAGGGTTCGCCGGCGGAAAGTTCGAACAAACTACCCAGTAGAACCAGCAGTGTGGCGACAGAGAGAGTACTCAAGCGACGATAGTATGGATGTTTGATGTTCATTATTGTTGTCCCGATGTTAACTTGCGAACGCGATAAGTTTCACTGTCACCAATATAGACATTCCCCTTTGGCCCGACATAGACACCATGCGGTCGCGCCATGCGGCACTGTGCGGGGTCTCCCTCAGGGCCATCCCCTTTTTTGCCGTCTCCAACAGCCGTTTCGATGATGCCGTTCTTTTTACGAATCACGCGAATCGTGTGGCTTTCGGTATCGGCCAGATAAATGTCTCCGTTGGGGGCGACGGAAATTCCTTTGGGACCTGACAAAGTAGCTGATTTTGCCGGTCCGCCATGCCCCGTATATCCTTTTTTACCAGTCCCCGCGATGTGATGTAAAGTCTCATTCTCCAAATCGATCCGATACACCATATTTCCTTCCCGCAATGCGAGATACAAAGAACCTTTTCCCGCGCCTTCGTCGAAGAAGTCCAAAGCGCGTGGCCCATTGAGTGGAGTGCCTGAAACGGCTGCGCCATCGGGGGTCGGCTTACGTTCGCCGGTTCCGGAAAATGTGCTCACGATGCCTGTTTTTAAATCGACGCGGCGAATGCGATGGTTGCCGATATCGCAGATATACAGAGTATCGTTTTTGTCCAGTGCGATGGAGTGAGGTTGTGCGAAAGTGGCTTCCGTCGCCGGACCACCATCTCCAGAAAAACCTTTCTTGCCGGTGCCTGCGACGGTTTCGATCTTACCCGTTTTGGCATCCACGCGGCGGACAATGTGATTCACCATTTCAACGAAATACATATTGCCCGCTTGATCGAAGCGAACTTCGTAAGGCTCGTTCAATTTCGCTTCCAGAGCCGGACCGCCGTCGCCGCTGTATCCTTTTTTGCCCGAGCCGGCGACTGTGGAAATCGTTCCCGTTTTTTCATCAATGCGGCGAATGGCGTGGCTTTTGATTTCACAGACATACAAAGCGCCATCCGGACCAAGCGAGAGACCGTAAGGTTCCCCGACCATCGCTTCCACAGCAGGACCGCCATCGCCGGTGTGCCCCTGCTTGCCTGTGCCTGCGAGTGTAGAAACGGTTTGTGCCGAGAGTTGTGATGCACACAGACTTAACAGCAATAGGCTTACGAGTGAAACAAAACGATGCATGGTGTCATTCCAGATTTCAGAAGTAACAGCTTAACGGGGGACATCATCAAACGAACGTTCCGGGTCATCATGTTTGAAGATGATATAGGGGCCGGCATTCGGATTATGCTTTAACAACTCTGCCGGTGTGATCAGAGTCTGTGTTTTACTTTTCTTTTCTACGACCAGCACTTTGACTCCGTCCGCGTGATCCTGCTTTTTGAAGAACTGCTCGATCAGGATATTTTCCGGCTCGCCTTGTGCGTTGACCATCACGACATATTCCGCAGACGGTTGAGGAACGAAAGGACGTTCTTCTGAACAGCTCTGAGATACGAACAGGCAGGCAGTCAACAGGTAAAATTTGTTTAAACGAGAGAACAAGGCGTTCATTAATGAGCGCCTCCCATGTCGGTTTCCAGTTTGTCTTTGTTGTTGAAAAGTATGTTGCTGTCCATTGGACCAAACCAGCCAATTTGAAACTTCTTGGGATCTCCGCCATAAGCTGAGGTTCCCGTACCCGACATCACTGCTGAGGTGACGCGTCCGTCTGCCCAACCGATATTGGCGACCGTTCCCGTGTGCCGGAAATGGATCGAAGGATCGGGGCGAGATGATGTTTCTTGATAAGTGGGAGGCGTGGTAGGCGAGCCCCAGTTATCAACAAAGTAAGGGGATTCAATAAAACTGTATTCAATGATGTGTAGATCGGGAAAGCCTTGTGCTAATGCAGAGTCAGCAAAAGCCACTGTGCGCGCCAGGCTGCCAATTTCGTGCATTCTTGTTGTAACCTGAGATGCCAGTTCATAAGTATTTTTCCAGTTAGTTCCTCCCAGGTAGATCTGGTTGTAACCATATCCACCCGCGCCTCCCTCGAACGCATTTGGTACAGTTCCGTGTTCACCAAAGTTACCAAAGGTGGGGCACTTTTTAATGGCCGCGTTCTGTTCCAGATAGGGAGCCAGTGGTCCCAGATGTGGCTTAAACTTCGTGGTCCCATTGGTGGTCACTCGTTTTCCATGCCAGCGTTCTTTATTCCCATTAACGTAATCACCTGCATCTGCAGCAGCAGGAGGCCAGTATCCACTGTTGGAATCGGCGTACATGTGACAGGCGAGAACAATCTGCCGCAGGTTATTTTTGCACTGCGCCATCCTAGCTGCTTCGCGTGCCTGCTGCACAGCGGGTAAGAGCAACGCGACCAGAACGGCAATGATGGCAATCACCACCAGCAGTTCAATCAGGGTGAAGCCGCGCTTGCGAACAGGCGTGGAAGAATTCTGCTTCGTCTTTTGAAAGACAGACCGGGAATCGAGAAAGTACATTCTTACGGTTATTTCATCGCTAGAGAGAATGGTTGAAAAGATCAAACGATCTTTAACATTCTAACCAAGTCAGACCGGGAATGTCTTGCCAGCGGGAGGTTTCAACGCCGGGGAAACAAATTTTTTCGAAGAAAAAACAAGCAGAACATTCTGAATTCGGCGGCTATTCAGAGCCTGCATCCGCCTGGTTCTGCTTTGCGATGATTTCACGTTCTTTCTTCAGGCACATCGCGATAAATGTCCCTGAAATGGCGGCTTGCGCGATCAGGTAGACCAGAATGTCCGGCCCGTTCAGAATGATGCAGGCGCCGAAAGCGATCACAAACAGAGCAATCAATCGTGTTTTAAGACTCATAGTGCTGACCTTGCTTTATTTTCGAAGAAATGAATCTTATGTTCTTTAGTTAAACCAAGTATAGTGCTGTATGATGCATTGATCAATTCAGATTTGGATCTCATTTCCCCGAACTTCATTGATTTCCCGCGAGAGTGGGAATCGAATGCTCCCCGGCAGACCAGGAGTACAGCAACATGATCGACATCGCAGAAATTCAGGATTATCTGGCGAATCTCGCGCCTCCCGATTTGGCAGAGAGCTGGGACAATGTGGGATTGCTGACGGGAGACCCTGCGCAAAAGGTCGATCAGATTCTCACCTGTCTCACGCTGACCCCGGATGTGGCGGCGGAAGCGATTTCCGCGGGAGTTGATCTGATAATCAGCCATCACCCGATCCTGTTTCGACCTGTGCAACAGATTACATCGACGTCGGTCGAAGGCAAAATACTGCTGGATCTCATTCAGTCAAAAATCGCCGTTTACAGTCCCCACACGTCTTATGACAGTGCCGCGCGGGGCATCAACTGGCAACTGGCTCAACTACTGGGGCTGGAACAGATTGGCATTCTCAGGCCCGTTACCTCCCAAACAGAACCGTCAGACGAAGCAGAAAGGGGAGCAGGCCGGTTTGGAACACTGTCCGCGGAACTCTCGCTGGCGCAGTTAAACCAGCTGATCAAGCAGGCCCTGCGGATCTCCTCTCTGCAATTTGTGGGTGATCCCGCGCTGCGCATCCGTCGCATTGGCATTGCCTGCGGGGCAGCCGCCGAATTTTTGAATGACGCCCACCGTTGCGGCTGTCAGGCCCTGTTGACTGGCGAAGCGAGATTTCATGCCTGTCTGGAAGCCCGGGCACTCGGCATGGGACTGATTCTGCCCGGTCATTACGCCACCGAACGCCCGGCGATGGAGCAGATGGCAACACTGTTACAGGAGCAGTTTCCAAAATTAAAAATCGGAGCAAGCCAGCAGGAAACGGATCCACTGCAATGGGACTGCGATCTGGATTCCGCTTGACCGATCCCATGAAAAACGAGATCTATTCTCAAGTTAGATGTCTCTATGTATATTCCGAGTGGGTTGCCATTGACCTGACCGGCAGATTTCGCCATTATCCCCCCTCTCTCAGTCGTTTAAATTCTCTTTTTTGACATATCTTTCGAGCTGTGAACGAATTCGTGTGTCAAAACCTGTAAATAAAAGCCCCAAAAGACTCAATCAATTTCCATGTCCAATGTTAAACCCAACCGTTTCGAAGTGGAACGGATTAAAAAATTAGAGAAAATTCAATCCCTCGGATTTGATCCCTGGGGACAGCGATTTGACGGCCACATTCCGATTGCCGAAGCACGCGAACAGGCGCCGGAAGCGTCGGGCGTGGATGGCGATGAAGTTCGCATCGCCGGTCGGATCATGTTGCGTCGTAAAGCGGGCAAGCTCCGTTTTTATGATATCAAAGACTGGACGGGCAAAATCCAGTTGCTCTTCTCCCGTGGCGACTTGAGCGATACACAATGGGAATTGATGGGCAACCTGGATCTGGGCGACCTGATCGGCGTTGATGGTTGTCTACGCCGGACCGAATCCGGAGAAATTTCGGTTTTCGTCAAAGAATTGACGGTGCTCTGCAAATCGCTGGCGCAGCCCCCGGAAAAACATCACAGTGTCAAAGACGTGGAACTACTGCTCAGACAGCGTTCTCTCGATTTGATTTACACTGAAGGCGTCCTGGAAAAGATGCTCAAGCGGAGTTCGATTATCGACTCCGTGCGGCAGACGTTACGAAATCACAAGTTTGCGGAAGTCGAAACCCCCGTGCTGCATGCAGTGGCCGGCGGTGCGGCGGCGCGACCTTTTATTACACACCATAATACGCTGGAAATCCAGCTTTACATGCGGATCGCGTTGGAACTGCATCTCAAACGGTTGATGGTCGGCGGCATCGAACGCGTTTATGAAATTGGGCGCGTCTTCCGGAATGAAGGAATCGACGCCACTCATAATCCTGAATTTACAATGATCGAAATTTATCAGGCGTACGGCGACTACGAGACCATGATGGATTTGACGGAAGCCATCATTACCGATGCCGTCAAAGCGATCAGCGACACGATGCAGCTTCCCTGGGGCGAAGATCAGACGATCGACTTCAGCGGCCCGTGGGAACGCAAAAAATATTACGATCTGGTCAGAGAGCATGCCGGCTGTGATCCTTTCGACGCGGCTGCTGTCGCCGCTGTCGCAAAGCAGCATGGTATTAATACAGAAAATGTTCACCCGGATATCGTCTTGAACGAAGTGTTTGAAGCGACCTGCGAAGAACATTTGATCGGCCCGGTTTTCGTGATTGATTACCCGGCCTCCATCTGCCCGTTGACCAAACGAAAGCAGGGAGATCCCAACATTGCCGAACGGTTTGAGCTGTTCGTACAGGGGATGGAACTGGCAAACGCCTACACCGAATTGAACGATCCGCTGCTGCAGGAAGAGTTGTTCCGCACACAATTGTCGGGGCAGTCGGAAGAAGATTCGATGGCGAAAATGGATACCGATTTTATTAAAGCGTTAAAAGTTGGCATGCCTCCGGCAGGGGGATTGGGAATTGGCATTGATCGTCTCGTGATGTTGTTGACGAACAGTCACAGCATTCGCGACGTCATCTATTTCCCACTTCTCAGACCCGAAGGTCAACCGACCACTACCGAGTAAACCAGGGACGTGTCCGGCAGTCGCCATGATTGCCGGCAGGATAATCAGCCAAAGGATTGGCCGTATGTACAAAACACTGCTTTGTGTGCGATATTTGAAAACGCGTTATATTGCGCTGGCCAGTATCATCAGTATGACGCTCGGCGTGGCGACAATGATCGTCGTCAACAGTGTCATGGATGGTTTCAGCACCGATATGCGAGACCGTCTGCGGGGCATCCTGGCAGATGTGATCGTGGAAACGAATTCACTCGATGGGGAGGCAAATACCCAGGACCTTAAAGACAGCATCCAGCGTGCTGTGGGTAATGACATTGAAGGCATGACGGCGACCGTCGAAATTTATGCCATGCTCAGTGTGCAATACGGCTCGCAGTGGCAGAGCAAACCGGTGACTCTGATCGGCATTGATCCGGCAACCAAAGCGACCGTCGGACCGCTCTCGAAATACCTGGTGAATACGAAGGAAAGCAGTATTCCCGACTGGGAATTGTCGCCCGAAGCGATGGCCTATCGCAAAGAGTGGACGACCCGCGCCCAATGGATGGTGGACCGCTGGAATCACAATCCGCCGCCCATAGAGGAAAACGAACAGGTTTCCTTTGAAGAACCGCAGTTGACAGAACCACTACCCAAACCGGACTTCGATTCAAAAGCGGGTCCCGATAATCCCTTCGGTTCAAAACCACAGGTCGCAGACAAAACCAATAATCTCAATAATCCCTTCGAGAATGATTTAAAAGAACGGGTTTTTGATGATGTAGAGAAACGTGATCCAGGCAGCCCCTTGAAAGGCCGCGTCTATATTGGTTACGGTCTGGTCAGCTTCCCTTACGAAGACCCGGATACCGGCGAAACGAAAACGTTTCAAATCGTCAAACCGGGTGATGATGTCAAAATCAGTACGGTCACCGCCGGCCAACCCCCGGAGCCGACTCACTTTAATGCCACCGTTGTTGATCTGTTTAAAAGTGAAATGAGCGAGCACGACAGCAGTCTGGTTTTCTGCAATCTGGAATATCTGCAGGAAATGCGGGGCATGATTGATCCCGAAAGCGGCGAAAAATCAATCACATCGATTCAGATCAAACTGAAAAATCCGGAAGATGCCGCCATGGTGGTCAGTAAGCTCGAGAAAGCATTGCCGGCCAACCTGTTCCGCGTTCGTACCTGGGAAGACAAACAGGGGCCGCTCCTGGCAGCCGTCGAAGTGGAATCTGCCATTTTGAATGTGCTGTTATTTCTGATTATTGCCGTGGCCGGCTTTGGTATCCTGGCGATCTTTTTCATGATCACTCTCGAAAAAACACGCGATATCGGCATCCTGAAAGCACTGGGAGCCAGCTCAAACGGCATCATGTCTATCTTTCTGTCTTACGGTCTGGCGCTCGGACTGGTGGGAAGTGGAGTGGGTGTGATCGTCGGGCTGCTGTTTGTGAAATATATCAATCAGATCGAGAAATTCATCACCTTTGTCACAGGGCGGAAAGTCTTTGATCAGCGGATTTATTATTTCCCGGAAATTGCCACGCACGTGGAACCGATGATGGTCTTCTGGGTTGCTCTGGGCGCCATGGTGATTGCCGTGCTGGCCAGTATTTTGCCCGCGCGAAAAGCAGCACGATTTCACCCGGTAGAATCATTGCGGTATGAGTAAAGTTCTTACTGATGAGCACCGCGTTCAAAAAGGAAACGTAACAGCAATCATCGTTATCCCGTTATTGTCGAGTACGAATTCATGACCGAGACTATTTCCATGCCTCAACCACAGTTAGCGGCGATTGCCGTCGAAAAGGCTTACCGCAAAGATAAGCACAAAGTCCCCGTATTGCGCGGGATCGATGTCGAAGTTAACAAAGGCGAGTTCCTGTCGATTGTCGGTCAATCGGGATCGGGAAAGAGTACGCTGATGCATCTGTTCGGTTTACTGGACACTCCCGATGTGGGTGAAATCTATCTGGAAGGCCAGCAGATCGATGATTTGCCTGAGCATGCCCGCGACCAGATTCGCAACCGGGTATTCGGTTTTATCTTCCAGTTTTATCACCTGCTGCCCGAACTGAATCTGCTGGAAAATGTACTTTCGCCGCTGATGATCCGTTATTCGACCTGGGAATACTGGAAGCAGCGAAAAAAGTTCAAGCAGGATGCACTGGAGATCATTGAGAAAGTCGGTCTCTCCCATCGGCTTAAGCACCGTCCGTCCGAAATGTCCGGTGGAGAAATGCAGCGTGCCGCCATTGCCCGGGCCTTAATCGCCAAACCGCAGATTTTGCTGGCTGACGAACCTACCGGAAATTTGGATAGTACTACCGGTAAAGAAATTATGGACCTGCTGACCAACTTGAATGAGCAGGAACAGCTGACTATCATCATGGTGACGCACGATAATTTGATTGCTGCACAGGCACATCGAACGGTTCGCCTGCGGGAAGGTCAGATCGAGGTACTGGGCAAGTCGAAAAGTGCTTCGGTTCCTGCCTAATCACAGTCGATTAGAGGCCTTCTTTAGCGCGTGAACCACTGTCGCCAGCGTTGTGTCTATGGCATGAGCCACGGCACGTGATTCTTCTGTCTGAAATGGATTTCACTGATTTCTAAACAGGATTGAAATTCCGCCAAAACCAGTCAGTCGCGTCTTGGCCTAATTTGAGAATGGTACCAGATTCTAATGTCGCTCCAAATCTATATTGACGGAAAACTGCTTCCCAAGGAAGAAGCAAAAATCAGCGTGTTCGATCACGGCCTGTTGTACGGCGACGGCGTGTTTGAAGGCATTCGGGTCTATCATAATAAAGTGTTTCTGATGCAGGAACATATCGACCGTTTGTATGAAAGTGCCCTCGCCATTCGGCTGGAGATCCCGCTCGCAAAATCTGAGATGATCAAAGCTATTAACGAAACCGTCGCTGCCAACAAAATCGAAAACGGTTATGTAAGGCTGGTCGTCACCCGCGGTGCCGGCTCCTTGGGCCTGGACATCCGCCGTACCAGCAACCCACAGGTCATTATCATTGCCGATAACATTTCGTTATATGATCCCCAGCTTTATATCGACGGACTGAAAATTATCACCGCTGCCACCATCCGCAACCATCCGGCTGCTTTGTCGTCGCGTGTGAAGTCATTAAACTACCTGAATAACATTATGGCGAAAATTGAAGGAACGGACGCCGGTTGTATTGAAGCCTTGATGTTGAATCACAAAGGCGAAGTCGCGGAGTGCACGGGCGATAATATCTTCATTATCAAAAACGGAATTGTCAAAACGCCCCCGATTGATGCGGGCATTCTGGAAGGCATTACCAGAAATGCGGTGATCAAACTGGCGGAACGATCCGGTATCACCGTTGAGCAGTCGTCTTTCATGCGACACGATATTTTCGTGGCCGACGAATGTTTCCTGACGGGCTCTGCTGCCGAGGTGATTCCGGTGGTCGCGTTGGACGGTCGCACGATTGGCGATGGAAAACCGGGACCGATCACCAAAGAGTTAAACGAAAAGTTTAAACAGCTCACGCGGGAATAACCCCTGTTTCCGCATGTCATAAAAGTCTGAGCCCGTTTCTTAACAGCAGGAGACACAAATCGTGTTGGTTTCCGATGCCAGCTGGCCTGCGGAGCGGAATCCCTGCTGAACTTTCGTTGCATCAGGTTTTTTGTGTGTTAGGATAGGAAAACGTCAATCAGCACGACCGGTTTGCTGTTTTCGAGTGTTTATTCTCTCAGCGTAACCGGCTTTTCTGTCCCTGCGGGAATCTTTCTGATGCGAATCTCAATTCAATCTGTCGTTTGCTGCTTGTGTGTCTGTACTCTACTGATGTTGTCAACGGGCGCACAGGGGGAACCGCAGGCACGCACGGCTGCTTCCGATAAAACAGACCGGGATACGGCCAAACAGGCATTAGCCGAGTTCAACTCGCTGATTGGTGGCTGGCGCGGCGTGGGTATGATCAAACGCAATTCACGTCAGGGAGCCTGGTCAGAAAAAGCAGAGTGGATCTGGAAATTCAGTCCGAACTCCACCAGTATTGACTACCAGATAACGGACGGCAAATTTCTCAAGTCGGCTTTGCTGTCGTATGATCCGCAGAAGAAAACCTATTTGTTAACCGCTGTGCTTCCGGATGGTGCGACCCGGGATTACACAGGCACCTTAAGCAAAGACACGCTGATTTTAGAATCGCAGCCCGATCAGGACGGGGCCGTCTCGCGCATTTCCATTCGTCGCCTGAATGAAAAACGGACGCTGGTACTCTTTGAACAACGCAATCAGGGGCAGTCGTTTTATTACCGTTTAGCAGAGGTGGGCTACACCAGAGCGGGGACAAAACTGGCCGAATCGGGAAGTGGCGGGCCCGAGTGCATCGTGACGGGCGGCGCTGGTACGATCCAGGTGAGTTATCAGGGCAAAAACTATTATGTCTGCTGTAGTGGATGCAAACAGGCGTTTGAAGAAGATCCAGAAACATTCATTGCGGAAGCAAAGCAAAAAGCGGAAGCACGTCGCAAGCAGAAATCCAGCCCCTGAGTTTACCGATGCGGGATTCACTGAAATCGGCTGAAGGGTGATGTTGCCTCAAAAATCTTCGAGTGATGAACCCAGGTCGATTGCCATTGATTTCTCAGCCGGCTCTTCCAGAATCACTTCGGTTTTTGACAAATCGGTGCGAGGCAGAGGAATTCGTTCTTCCGACTGCGATTTTTTCGACATCGGGTTCAACCATTTAGGGAACCGGGAAAAACGCGAAGGTTCTTCTGATTTCGTCTGCAGGATTACCGGTTCCAGTTCCACCGGCTGCTGTTGAGAGACATTTTGAATCGTCGCGGGCTTCTCTTTTTGGGTATAAAATTCCAGACCAAAGAAGGGAGAGCGGCCATTGCTGTCCATCTGAAACATTTTATTGGCGAATCCCTGACATCCCGTCTGGGTGCCAATCAGAAGTGTACTAATGCAGAGAATGCAGATTAATCGCAGCCCGTTCATTTGTTGACTTATTCCATCCTTGTCCAAGTCAAATTGATTCTTGATTTCGTTGTCACATCCCGCTTGAATTGTCGTGAAACACCATCATTCATTGTGTTGTGTAAACCCATTGCGGGAGCGTAACACATAACGTCATCGGCTAACTCAGTCTGAGAGATTGCTCAATTTCAACAGATCAAAGCACCTCTTTGTTTTTTTTCTGACTCGGGGCGTTTAACCCCAATAGTCTACTGATTTACTCGTCTGCCGTTGCTTCTGGTGCGCGGCTTTCGATCTCATCTTCCATTTCGATCGGAGGCTCACTCTGTTTCGGAACATCACGAAAACCAAGTGTTTTGGTGATAGGTCCGTCACTTCCCATCTGACAGCCTGTCCATGTCAGGATAGATAAAATGGAACAGCAAATGGTAAGGTGTAATGGCTTACGCATTGGGATTCCCTTCCCAGTAATTTCTTAAGAACACCCCCTGATTTGAGGTGCGGTTCATATCAGGAATTCCATTCTAAGTGAAGACCGTTTTTCGGTTCGGCACACATTCATCCTGAATTCCGGCACACATTTCTCAAGCATTCTTTCTCGCGTTGATTTACCTCACCATGTTGTTTTGATGCAACCTAGCGCTA
>TARA_R110002111_G_scaffold182695_3_pt1 | contig 13655 bp, 9 predicted proteins | sample TARA_R110002111 | Tara Oceans TARA_R110002111 (sample SAMEA4397363) | marine metagenome | biome: Polar Biome; feature: [ZZZ] marine water layer (ENVO:01000295); material: water (ENVO:00002006), including particulate matter (ENVO:01000060) such as... | depth 199 m | reverse complement strand
TCCCAAACAATTGATGCTGTGTTTGGGTTATGCTCACAGCGTCTAGCGTACGGATCTGCTTTTTCTGTTTTTATATCGTTATTATTACTCTGAATTTTATACTTGTAGGTATTGCCTTTTCCAACTAACGGAATAAAACCTTCCCAAATACCACTGGAATCCCAGCGCACATTTAATTGGTGCTCGCCCTCTATCCAATAATTAAAATCGCCCACTACAGAAACTTGTTTTGCTGTGGGCGCCCAAACTGCAAAATATGTGCCATCAATACCATCAACCGTTACTAAATGCGATCCCATTTTTTCGTAAAGTCGGTAGTGTTTACCCCCTTTAAATAGGTTGATATCGAATTCTGTAAATAAACTATAAGGTTTTACTTGTGCCATAAATTAGTGGTTTATAATATTAGAAATTCCTTTTAGAGGAATAACGGCCCATTGCGGACGAGAATTAAGTTCATAACCTAATTCATAAACTGCTTTTTCTAGTAAGCAGTATTTTAAAATAAATATACGTTCTTGGTTGTAGCCTAAATTTAAATTTGCGTTTTGTGTTTCGGTTACATAAGTTCCTAAAAACAATCCTGTTATGTAACGGTATAAAATTTCTCCAGCTTTAAAAAGCATGTCTTGATTTGTTGGGTAACTAGCTTTATTGTTAAAAATAGTTGCATAAATAGCATAATGAAATGACCTAAATAAACCTGCAACATCTTTTAATGGAGGTTGTTTTACTTTTCGGTCTCTAATGGTACTTTCTGGTTCGCCTTCAAAGTCTAAAATGTAAAAATCGTTATCTTTTACTAAGACTTGCCCTAAATGATAATCACCATGAACCCGAATGCGTTCACCTTTTAATTTCGTCCAATCAAAGGTTACAAATTGTTTTCTTATATGGTTTTTTTTATCCAAAAATTCTTTAGCCAAATCTAATGCTAATCCATCTAATTTATGGATATTATTTTCTATTAGATTTAATCTATTTTGAAATTGATAAAGCATTTTGTTTTTTAACCAAACCGTGTAGTCATCATTAAAATGAGCTGGTGTAAATGCTGTTTCTTCAAACTCAGAACCTAAAGCAATGTGCATCTCAGCAGTTCGTTTTGCTAATGTTTGTGTTTTAGTAAATAAATTTAATCCTGCCCAATCAATTATTTGTGGAGGAATATCTTGAATGGTTAAACGTTGATATAATTCAGTATTTGGTAACTCATCAATGTTGATGTTTTTGTATTCTAGATTTGAAAATACTTTGTGTAATTCTTTTAACATATAGTCCCAAGCATCACCATCATTAGGCACCATGTTTTGCATTAATCCAATAGTTATATTAACATCATCAGCATCAACAACATTAATACTTCCAAGATATGATGGGGTGTTTTTAAAATCTTTTTTATCAGATAAAAACCGACTCATTTCATAATCAGGATTTTTATCAGCATACAATCTTCGGAAAAATTTTAAAACGAATTTGTCATTATAAACGAGCGATGTATTACTTTGTTCCAAGCCCATAAACCTTGAAGATTCATATTTTGCGTTCTGAAAAAGTTGACTTTTATGATATTGTACCTTTGTAGTATCTTTTGGCTTAGCTGTAATAATACGCTCAAAAACCACTTTTCTAAAAGCTTCAAGGTTAATAGCATCAATAATAAAACCCTCATTTCCTTGAATACTTACAGGGAGAATACGGTCTTTTTGTGCAAAATTCTCATCGGTTACAAAGGCTATTGGTAAAAAATAATGTTGATAAAAAGCTTCATGAAAATTAACTTCCAAAATTAAGCCATAATACACTTCGCCGTCTTGCTGAATTCTGAAATAATCGGCTAGTTCTATATATTTTAAAACACTTGCTTTTCCACCATACCAACGTTGTGTTATAATATAATTATTTAAAACATCAGAAAGAAAAATCTTTACAAAATCTTTGTTTTCTAATAATTCTTCCCAAGAATCATTAAAATTAAAGTGTTGAATTACAGCGGCTTTTTCCTCTTTAATTTTAGCCATAATTATTTGTTAATCTTAAAAATATGAAATGGCAAAGTTGGGTGTAATTCTACATAATTCCATTCACTATACCAATCATAGCTACTTTGTGTAATTAAATCGTTAAGCCCTATTTTGTGACCAGGTGAAACACCTAACTCTTGTAAAGGAAGTTTAACCGTACCTCTTTGAGCATTGAAATTATCTAAACTTATAATAATTAAAAGCTCATTGGTTTTAGAGTCGTTCCACTTATAAAAAGCCATTAAATTTTCGTTTTCAATATGACAGAATTTAATGTTATTGGTTTGTTGAAGCGCCTCATTTTCATGACGAATTTGATTTACTTTTGAGATAACAGCTATTAGTTTGTTTTCAATAGTCCAATCGTACTGCGTGCATTGAAATTTTTCTGAATTCAAATACTCTTCTTTCCCAATTAAGGCGTCACTAAGCATATACTCGTAAACAGGTCCGTAAAGCCCGATACTTGAGCTTAAAGTTGCCGCCAACACATAACGTTGTATGTGTTTAGATTCATTCGCGCCTTGTAAATGGTATGGATTAATATCTGGTGTATTAGGCCAAAAATTAGGTTGCATATATTCACTTAACTCACTTTTGGTTAACTCTTCAACATACGCTATAAGTTCGTGTTTATTGTTACGCCATGTAAAATAAGTGTAAGATTGCGTATACCCTTGTTTTGCTAATTGCTGCATCACTTTTGGAGCCGTAAATGCCTCTGCTAAAAAGATAACATCTGGATGTTTTGCTTTTACTTTAGTAATAATCCAATTCCAAAAATAGAAGGGCTTTGTGTGCGGGTTGTCAATTCTAAATACATTAATACCACAATCTATCCAGTAAATTAAAACATCTAAGCACGCATTCCAAAGGTTTTTATAATCTTCACTTTCCCAATAAATAGGTAAAATATCTTGGTATTTTTTAGGTGGGTTTTCGGCATATTGCACAGTGCCATCTGGTCGCCATTTAAACCATTTTGAGTGTTCTTTTACCCAAGGATGATCGGGTGCTACTTGTAATGCATAATCCATGGCAATTTCAATACCTTGTTTTTTTGCTTTTTGAATTAAGGCTTTAAAATCGTCAAGAGTTCCTAATTGCGGATGAATATCTTTATGCCCTCCATATTGAGAACCAATACCCCAAGTTGAACCAACATCGCCTTCTTTGGCTTCTGTAGTGTTGTTTTTACCTTTTCTATTAACTTCGCCTATAGGGTGAATAGGCGGAAAATATAATATGTCAAAACCCATTTTTGCAACTCTTGGTAATAAACGCTCACAATCTTTAAACGTACCATGAACACCGGCTTGCTCTGAAGCTGAACGCGGAAAAAACTCATACCAAGTACTAAATCTTGCTTTTTTTCTATCAACATAAACTTGATATTCTGTTGAGGTATTTACTAATATTTTTTCTGGATGTTCAAAGAAAATATGATGAAGCCTCTCGCTTACTGCTTCTTTTATAGCTTCAGTATAGTGTTGTTCATCTGAGAAAATATTTTTTAGATGCTTTAAATATAATTTATCATCAGGAGATGCTTTTTTAATAATAGTTTCTAAAAAAGGAACACCCTCAAGCAGTTCAGATTTCACATGTTGATTATCAGCAATTTTACGTTCAATACCGTGTTGCCAGTTTAATGCATAATCTACCCAAGCTTCAACTTTATAGGAATAAAATCCTTGTTTTTCAACTGTAAATAAAGATTCCCATTCGTTGTTTACAACTAAATGCATTCTGGTTTCTTGCCACTTTTTAGCATTTTGGTGTTTAAACAAAACAGATGCAGCTATGACATCATGACCATCAGCTATAATGTGGGCGTCTACATTAACAATTTCATTAACAACACGTTTAATATAAAACTCACCACAATTAATACTAGGCGAAACATGATCAATTACAACTCTTTTTTGGTTTTGCATTCTTGATTATATAATAAAATTTATGTATACTTAGATTATTGTGCCTTTTGGAATGGTTGCGTCTTTTTTAATAACGACAATACCATCTCTTACACAGTATGTATCTGTTTCGGTATCTTCTAAATGTTTTCCACCTTCAATTTTAACATGGTCGCCAATACGGCAGTTTTTATCGATTATACAGTTTTTTATAAAGCAATTTTCGCCAATACCTAATAGGTTTTCAATATTATTGGTTTGTATTTGATCAAGGGATTCATAATAATCGTTACCCATCATATAAGTATTAATTACTATAGAGCCTTTACCAATTCTTGAGCGAATACCTATTACAGATCTTTCAATTTTCTCGGCACTTAAGATACACCCATCTGAGATTACAGTTTTGTCTAGAACGGTTCCTGCAATTTTTGTTGTAGGCAGCATTCTAGCACGTGTGTATATAAGTTTATCTTTGTTATATAAATCAAATTGAGGGATATCATCTGTTAAACCTAAATTGGCTTCAAAAAAGGATTCTACTGTCCCAATATCAGTCCAATAGCCTTCATATTGATAACTTAGAGTTTTATGAGAATCTATGGCTTGCGGAATAATTTCCTTCCCAAAATCGTTGGTATTAGGATTTTTCATTAACTCTTCTAAAAGGCTTCTATTAAAAATATAAATTCCCATAGATGCTAGATAATAGCGCCCTTGTGCTTTCATATCATGACTTACTTCTGAGGTCCAATCAGGTAATAAACTAGTCTCTGGTTTTTCAATAAAAGATGTAATTACATTTTCATCATTCGCTTTAAGAATACCAAACCCAGTTGCGTCTTTGGCATTTACAGGAATAGTTGCTATAGAAATTTCGGCACCACTTTCCTCATGAGCTTCAATCATTTTTCCATAATCCATTTGGTACAATTGATCTCCTGATAAAATTAGGAAATATTCAAAATCATGATCTAAAAAATGATGCATACTTTGTCTTACAGCATCTGCTGTTCCTTGAAACCATGTTTTATTATTTGGCGTTTGTTCTGCCGCCAATACATCTACAAAAGCACTACTAAAAAAACTAAAATGATAGGTGTTTTTTATATGCTTATTTAAACCGGCAGAATTGAATTGTGTTAAAACATACATACGTTTAATATCGGCATTTATACAGTTTGAGATGGGAATATCTACTAACCTGTATTTTCCCGCTATTGGTACCGCTGGTTTTGATCGTCTATCTGTTAACGGGTATAATCTAGAACCTTGACCACCACCAAGAATTATGGATAAAACTTTATTGTTAATCATATCTTTTAGTTTATTTGTTAGTTTTTAAATGGACTCTTCTATAATAATGATTTGTATAATGCTTCTACTTGTTTAGCAATGGCAATCCAATCAAAATAATCTTCAACGCGTTGTCGCCCATTTTTAGCCATAGCTTCTCTAAGCGCTTTGTTATTAATTACTTTATTAATACCATCAGCTAAATCTCTTGAAAATTTATCTGGATTAACGGGCTCAAAAGGTGCTTCTTTTTGTTGTTCTAACGGAATTAAAAGACCTGTTTCGCCATGTACAACAACTTCTTTAATGCCTCCAACCGCACTTGCAACAACTGCTGTATCACAAGCCATAGCTTCAATATTTATAATCCCGAAAGGCTCATAAATAGATGGGCAACAAAACACATCGGCGTGTGAGTATAATTGAATAATTTTTTCTTTGGAGAGCATTTTGTCAATCCAGATAACATTATCTCTTGTTTTTTTCACTTCGTTTACAGCATCTTCCATTTCTTTGCCAATGGCTTTGGTATCGGGCGCTCCCGCACACAGTATAATTTGTGTGTCAGGATCGATATATTTTATGGCGTTTACTAAATGAATGATTCCTTTTTGACGTGTAATTCTACCAACAAAAAGCACATACGGCTTCGTTTTATCTACGCCATATTCATCTAAAGTTGAGGTTTCAGGTGTGGTAATGTATTGTTGAAGATTAATACCGTTGTATATAACATGAATTTTACTTTCGTCTACATCAAAGTGTTTTAGTACATCTTCTTTAGTTTCCTCAGAAACAGCAATCAAGGCATCAGCCATTTCAATAGCTGTTTTTTCAACCCACGATGAGGCGTCATAACCTCTACCAAGTTGCTCACGTTTCCAAGGTCTTAATGGCTCAAGTGAGTGCGTGGTAATTACTAAAGGTGTGCCGTAACATAATTTTGCAACAATACCTGCAAAATGCGCATACCATGTATGGCAATGCACCACATCTGCATCAATTTGATCTGCATTCATATCTATACACGTACTCAAGGTTTTAAAAACAGATTTTAATTTATCGTCAGAATCTTTAAAAATAGCTTTATCGTCTGTGAATCCTTTAACAGTTAAATTTGGCGATTTATCATCTTGATCGCCAAAACACCTAACATCTATCTCTATTAATTTTGCCAATTCAGCTGCTAAATATTCAACATGTACTCCTGCGCCACCGTAAACATATGGCGGAAATTCTCTGGTATAAAAAAGTGCTTTCATAAATTAATTAAAATGTATCATTGTCTATAAAAATCTGCTAGCAAAATTATGATATTAAATGCCTTAAAAGAGTTTTAAAGTTAACTAAACATAACTGTACTTTACTATGTTTAAGCAAAAAACGAAAACAGGATATTAACTTAATTGTTAATAAATTCAATTAATTTCAACGCAAAAATAAATTTGGTAAAATCAATAATAGTGAAGGATTAAGCCTTATTTAGTTAGTTGAACTGAATGATTTTTACTGTGTTATAAACATACAAAAATTATTCTTAAAAAGTTTGAAGTCACTTTATTTTTATGGAAAAAAAGGCATTTTTCCAATTAAAGGAAATTATCAATAAAAAAAACATCCAAAAGTATAAGTTTGGTTTAAATCATTCAAACAAATTAACTAATAAGTCTAGTAGGTACTGTATAGGTTTTAAAAAAGAGCTACACCAACTTAGTTGTTTAATTAATAATTAAGGCCTAAGTATTTTAACACAACAAAGACTTATTTGTAAATTAAGTTGAGGCATTTTTTTACTAGCAAATTTAGGTTTGGCACTAAAGAAGTAACTTTCTAACCTTTTTTTATCCCGATTCGTCAGAAATGGTTTCTATTTAAGTCTAATAAAGATCATTTTTGTAACATCAATCACAAATCAAACAGTTATGAAATTAAAATCATTAAGTTATTTCTTTACTTTTTTGATGTAATATTAACCTCTTCACATAGTATTGAGGGAACGATTAAATAAGAAAATAATTAACCTTTAGCTTGCAAATATTTTGCTCTTTAATAGTGTTTCAAATGAAGTAATTAGAGCTGTTATTATTAATGAAAACTAAATTATATTATTATTGGAAGTATTAAGGTTGAATAGATATAATTTACCTGTATTAGTATTGGGTGAATTTTATAGATTAAGCCATCAAAAGACGAAAATCATGGCTTAAGTGCATAATATAATCGTTGAAATGTAATAAATGTAATCAAAAACTTGTTAATTTTTAAGATAATTTATTGTTTTGCTCAATTTTTATTCTATTTTGGCTAAATATTAGTAAACATATTTTATTATGAAAACAAAAAAAATTATGTTAATGGCTCTGTTTGTTGGAGCATTAAGTGTCACTTCATGTAGTGACAGTAACGATGACCAAGACAGTTTAGACGATTGTAAAACGTGTACAACATTACTTGTACTGACATCTGAATATTGTGACAATGGCGACGGGACAGTAACAGTAACATCAAACGGGCAAGAAGAAACTGTTGATTTACAAGGCTTAACGTTTGCTGCTTTTATTGAAACTGTTAAAATAGCTCTGCCAGGAACAACCTGTAATTAAAAAGTATAATATTAAAAAAGGTTTCATTTATAAATGAAACCTTTTTTAATTGTTAATCATTCAACTTCAAAACAGCCATAAATGCTTGTTGAGGTATTTCTACATTCCCAACTTGTCGCATACGTTTTTTACCTTTTTTCTGTTTTTCTAGAAGTTTACGCTTTCTTGAAATATCACCACCATAACATTTTGCGGTGACATCTTTACGAAGTGCTTTAATCGTTTCACGCGAAATAATTTTAGCACCAATCGCTGCTTGAATAGGAATATCAAACTGTTGACGAGGAATAAGTTCTTTTAATTTCTCACACATTTTTTTACCAATATGTTGCGCATTATCGGCATGTATTAAAGCCGAAAGGGCATCAACAGGTTGTGCGTTTAATAGAATATCTAATCGAACCAATTTAGAGGTTTTCATGCCAATTGGATGATAATCAAAAGAGGCATAACCTTTGGAAACGGTTTTTAATCGATCGTAAAAATCGAAAACAATTTCAGCTAGAGGCATTTCAAAAGTTAATTCTACACGTTCTGTGGTTAAATACGTTTGGTTTAACACGATACCTCGTTTTTCAATACAAAGCGACATCACATTACCAACAAAATCAGATTTAGTGATAATTGTGGCTTTTATATAGGGCTCCTCAACGCGATTGACTGTTGAAGGATCTGGTAAATCAGATGGATTATTTACTATAAAAGCGTCTTCAGGATTTTTATTAGTGTAGGCGTGATACGATACGTTTGGCACCGTTGTAATAACCGTCATATCAAACTCACGTTCTAGGCGTTCTTGAATAATTTCCATGTGAAGCATACCTAAAAACCCGCAACGGAAACCAAAACCTAAAGCGGCGGAACTTTCTGGAATAAATACCAACGAAGCATCGTTAAGTTGTAATTTTTCCATAGAGTTTCTAAGCTCTTCATAATCTTCAGTATCAACAGGATAAATACCTGCAAAAACCATAGGTTTTACATCCTCAAAACCTTCAACAATATTTGTAGTTGGTTTTGCAAAATCGGTAATGGTATCGCCTACTTTTACTTCTTTAGCCGTTTTAATTCCTGTAATTAAATAACCAACATCACCGGTTTTTACACTTTGTTTGGCAACTTGAGTCAGTTTTAAAGTACCAACCTCATCGGCATAATAATCATTATCTGTTGCAACAAATTTTATATGCTGACCTTTTTTAATTTCACCATTAAACACTCTAAAATAGGTTTCAATACCTCTAAATGTATTGTAAACCGAATCAAAAATTAAAGCTTGTAATGGAGCATTTGGGTCACCTTTTGGAGCAGGAACACGCTCTATAATCGCTTTTAAAATATTTTCGACACCAAAACCTGTTTTTCCACTGGCGTGAATGATCTCTTCTGGATTGCAACCTAGTAAATCTACAATATCATCCGTAACTTCTTCAGGGTTGGCACTTGGTAAATCAACTTTATTTAAAACAGGAATAATTTCCAAGTCGTTTTCTAAAGCTAAATATAAATTAGAAATGGTTTGTGCTTGTATACTTTGTGCTGCATCAACAATTAATAAAGCACCCTCGCAAGCAGCAATAGACCGCGATACTTCATAGGAGAAATCTACATGACCAGGTGTATCAATTAGGTTTAAAACATATTTTTCACCATCAAGCTCATAATCCATTTGGATGGCGTGCGATTTTATGGTAATACCACGTTCGCGCTCCAAATCCATACTGTCTAGTAATTGGGCTTGTTTTTCTCTGGCAGTAACCGATCCTGTAACATCCAACAAACGGTCGGCCAATGTGCTCTTACCGTGATCTATATGTGCAATGATGCAAAAATTTCTAATGTTCTTCATAAACGGAATCTTCTCTAAAAAAGATTGTGCAAAGATAGTTTAATTATTTAGCTATAAATAGAACTCATCTTGACTTTTTGTTTTTAACCGAATCTCGATAATTATCGGGAGAGATAAAATTTGTTCAGATGACACTATTTTTGAAAGTCATAGCATCGCTACGAATAAAAAACAGCTGAAATATGAGCGAATTTTTGACATTTTTTAGGAAATAGAAAAAGTGAAGATGAGTTCATAAACTAGTCCTGCCATTCTGCAATAAAATTAGTATATCAATAGGTTTATTTTAGAAGATTGCCTTTTAGTCCTCCCACTCAGCAATAAACAAATTGGTGTCTCGACCGCCACCGTTATTTCTGTTTGACGAAAATGCTAAATATTTACCATCGTTTGAAAATACAGGAAAAGCATCAAATGTTTCACCATGGGTTACACGCTCTAAATTTTTACCATCAATATCTATTAAATACAAGTTGAATGGGAAACCGCGTTCTGCTTCAAAATTAGAAGAAAAAAGAATTTTTTTACCTGAAGGATGAAAAAACGGACTCCAATTAGCATTTCCTAAATCGGTTAATTGGCGCAAATCACTACCGTCGGCATTACAAATGTAAAGCTCCATATCGGTGGGTTCAACTAAACCTTCAGCTAATAAATCTTTGTATTCTTTTATCTCTTTTTCGGTCTTAGGTCGAGAAGAGCGAAATATGATTTTTGTACCGTCTGGAGAAAAGAAAGCACCACCATCATAACCCAATTCATTTGTGATTTGTTTGACGTCGCTTCCATCAAGATTCATGGTGTAAAGCTCTAAATCGCCACTTCTGGTTGAGGTAAATACAATTTTATCACCTTTAGGAGATACGGTTGGTTCTGCATCATAGCCAACTTCATTAGTTAATTGGTTTACAATATTACCTTCTAAATCGGCTACAAAAATGTCAAATGTGTCATAAACAGGCCAAATGTATTTTCCGTTTTTACGAAGCGGTGTGTCTGGACATTTTTCATCACCCAAATGTGTTGAGGCATAAATAATATGTTTGTTGTCTGGTAAAAAATAAGAGCAAGTGGTTCGCCCTTTACCTGTTGAAACCATTGGAGGAACCTTATCCTTAAACGTTTCATCAATATTCATCAAAAACATTTGATCGCAATTAACGTTCCAGTTTTTGTTGTTAGATTGAAAGATGATTTGCTTATCATCAAAACTCCAATAAGCCTCGGCGTTATCACCGCCAAAAGTAATTTGACGGATAGACTTGAAATGACTCTCTTCAGGATAAATTAACGTATCTTTTTCAACCTCGGTACTCGTAACTTTAGTAGTTTTAGTTTCATTTTTACAATTAAAAAGTAAAACTGTTAAAGCCAAAATGTAAATATATTTCATAATAATAATTAGCTAAATTTGTGTAAAAATAATATTTAAGAAAATGAAATACAGTATAGTTCTCCTTTTTTTATTGTTTTTAGCATCTTGCAAGTCAGAAGTTGGCAAATCTGTTTCAATAGAAGAAGATGTTACGTTTTTATCTGATGATGCTTTGGAAGGCAGACAGACCGGAACAGCAGGCGAGTTACAGGCCGCTGATTATATTGCAAACCGATTTAAAAGTTTGGGAACACAGCCAAAAGGAACCAATGATTATTTTCAAAAGTTTTCATTTAAACCAAAAACTAATCCGCATCAAAAAGTAAATTATACCATAAAAGAGGGCGATAGTGTTATTACAGGAACCAACGTTATTGCGTTTTTAGATAACAAAGCAGAAAACACTATTGTTATTGGCGCACATTACGATCATTTAGGCTATGGTGCCGAGGGTTCTTTACACCGAGGCGAAAGAGCTATACACAATGGCGCAGACGATAATGCCAGCGGCGTTTCAGTGATGTTAAATCTTGCTGAAAAGTTAAAAAATAAAAACAGCAGTAACAATTATTTATTCATTGCTTTTTCTGGTGAAGAAATGGGATTATTAGGTTCTAATTATTTTGTAAAGAACGCCACCATTGATACTAAAAAGGTAAACTATATGGTAAATATGGATATGGTTGGACGCTTAAAAGCAGATAGCACTTTGGCTGTTTATGGCGTAGGAACTTCGCCTATATTAAAACAAACTTTAAAAGCGCATAACGCTAATTTTAAACTCATTCAAAAAGAATCGGGTATTGGCCCGAGTGATCATACGTCATTTTATAATGCCGATATTCCTGTGTTACATTTTTTTACGGGTCAGCATGAAGACTATCATAAACCAAGTGACGACTTTGAAAAACTAAATTACCAAGGCATGCAAACCATTTCAAATTATATTTTTGAAGTGATCTCAGATTTAGATAACAATGGTAAATTACCATTTAGAAAAACTAAAAACGAAAGTGAAGAAACACCGCGTTTTAAGGTTGGTTTAGGTGTAATACCTGATTATATGTTTGATGGAAAAGGCATGCGAATTGATGGCATTAGCGAAGACAAACCGGCCCAAAAAGCGGGCTTACAAAAAGGAGATATTGTTGTAAAATTAGGCGATAGCGCAGTTGTAGATATGATGAGTTATATGAAGGTTTTAGCAACTTTTGAAAAAGGGAATACAACAAAAGTAATGGTTGAAAGAGACGGTAAAATGATTGAAGCAGATATTGAATTTTAAAAACTAATGATGCTTAAAACCAAGCAAGATTTTATCAACAAAATACATTTGATTATTTCCCTTTTAATCGTTGTTCCGGTGTCTTTTGTTTATGGTTTTATTCCTGATTCGAAATTCGATATTCATTTAAATACCATTGACGAGCTTAATTTTTTTAAAGCCATTATGGGCTTGTATTTAGGATTCTCAATACTTTGGGTTTTAGGTGTTTTTAAAGCAAATTATTTAAAGCTAGCTATAGTTTCTAATATGATATTTATGTTGGGTTTAGGTTTTGGTAGAGTATTAAGTTTCATACTTGACGGCACACCAACTTTTGGTTATCTTTTTGGTACTTTTGCTGAATTATTTTTAGGCTTTTACGGCGCTTGGTTAATAACCCGAAATAAGAACACCACAAATCCCCAGGCCAATTAAAGCATTAACAGCAGCAACAATAATAAAAAGGTTTGATTTTTGCTTGTTTTTATCTCTTAAGGAAATTCCAATAATCAATAAAATTAAGGGTACTCCAAAAGCTAGAAAAAGTAATAAAAGAATAATCCATTCCCAACCACTTCCTTCTAAAAATAAGCTTAGGGTTTGTTAACCGTTTTTTTTATCAACTCTATCACAACTTTCAGATAGTTGTGCCGAAAAACAAAACAATTAAAAATACCAATCTGTATAATGGTGTTGGGTGGCGTAATAACCCATTGCCTAGATTCATTCCAAAAACAGATGCCGTTTCTTTTCCATAAGTGAATTCATTTGTTCCAGACAAAAAAACAAGCCATACGACCTATAAAAATTCATGTAATAATAGGAAACACAAATAAATCCGCAGATAATTTATTTTCGCCGATGTGCTTTTTAGCAAGTTCAACATCCCATAAGCCACCAAATAATCCACCTATAATAGTTTTTGTATTAACGTGAATTCGACATAAGATTAAATTCATTACATTGAAAACAAGGTGTTTACGGTTGGTTATCCCCTTGAGGGGATTATAGGGGTGTAAATCCCCTTGAGCATTGGCGAGAAACAAAATGTATTTTGTTTTGAAGCTACCGAGCGAAGCCCATGGGGTGTAATCCGTTTCAAAAACACCTCCCTAACCCTCCTCAAGGAGGGAATACACTCTATAAAGTTATATAATCGCTCCCAATATTTATCTCGAACTCACGTTATTAAGCAGATGAATGAGGTTTTGTTTAGAGAATTCAACTATAGGATTTTCTAAAAACCCACTATTGATGCTGTAAGCAAATAACGGAGGCTCAAGAGGGATTGCAAAGGCTGAATTTTTTATGCTAACTTTGTTATC
>TARA_R110002111_G_scaffold80757_1_pt1 | contig 13677 bp, 10 predicted proteins | sample TARA_R110002111 | Tara Oceans TARA_R110002111 (sample SAMEA4397363) | marine metagenome | biome: Polar Biome; feature: [ZZZ] marine water layer (ENVO:01000295); material: water (ENVO:00002006), including particulate matter (ENVO:01000060) such as... | depth 199 m | reverse complement strand
GGTAAAAGAACTGGCAAAGGGGCTGCCCGTCGTCCATGTCGCGCGCAACGACAAACGGATGGCGGCGCTGCGCGAGGCGCTGCGTGTCATGGCGCCCGACGTCGCGGTACTGGAACTGCCCGCCTGGGATTGCCTGCCCTACGACCGGGTTTCGCCAAACCCCGATATCGTCTCGCGCCGAATGGCGACGCTGGCGGCCCTGGCCCAGGGCGTGCCGGGGGCATTCGTGCTGCTGACCACCCTTAACGCAGCAGCGCAGAAAATTCCGGCGCGCGCCGTGCTGCGCGACGCGGCCTTTTCGGCGGTCGTAGGCACGCGGTTGAATGAAGAAGCGTTGCGGAACTTCCTTACCCGCATGGGGTTTTCGCCGAGTGCAACTGTGTCTGAACCCGGCGACTATGCGATTCGCGGCGGTATCATCGACGTTTATCCGCCGGGTCAGGGCGGGCCGGTGCGGCTTGATCTGTTCGGCGACACCCTTGACGGGGCGCGCCGCTTTGATCCCGAAACCCAGCGCACCACCGAAAAACTGACCTCGGTCGATTTCGCGCCTGTGTCCGAAGTGATCCTCGACGAAGCCGCGATCAGCCGGTTTCGTCAGAATTACCGGGTGGCGTTTGGCGCGGGCGGTTCCGGCGACCCGCTGTATGAGGCGGTCAGCGCCGGGCGCAAGCATCAGGGCATGGAGCATTGGCTGCCGTTCTTTCATGCGGACATGGAAACCCTGTTTGACTATCTGCCCGATGCCACGGTGTTGCTGGATGATCAGGTGCCACCGATGTGCAGCGCGCGTTGGGAAAGCATTGCAGATCAATATGATGCGCGAGCCGAAGCGATGCGCGCCAAAGGCAGGTTGGAGACGGTCTACAAACCCTCGGCGCCGGATCTTCTCTATCTCGACGATACGGCCTGGGCAACGGCGCTTACCGGGCGACGTGTGATCGAACTTTCGCCGCTTGCTGCTGCGCCGGGCCCTGGCGTCCTGGATGCGGGCGGGCGGACAGGTCGCAATTTCGCGCCCGAGCGACAGCAAGAAAATATAAGCCTTTTCAATTCACTCGCGGACCATCTTAAAGTTTTGCGCAAGCAAGGTCAGGTGGTGATCGCCAGTTGGTCCGAAGGCGCGCGCGAACGCCTTGGCGGCCTGATGGCCGATCAGGGCGTCGAGGGGGCGGTTCTGGTCAACGACATCCGTGATGTGCCCGAAGGCAAAGGCGGGCTGTTCCTGATGATCTGGGCGCTGGAGGCCGGGTTTGTGGCACCGGGCCTTGCGGTGATCTCGGAACAGGATGTGCTGGGCGACCGTCTGGTGTCAAAGCCGCGGCGCAAGCGCAAGGCCGAAAACTTCCTGCGCGATGCTGACACGCTCAGCCCCGGCGATCTTGTCGTGCATGTCGAACACGGTGTCGGGCGCTATCATGGTCTTGCGATGATCACGGCGCTTGGTGCGCCGCATGAATGCCTGAACATTGAATATGCCGAGAATGCCAAACTTTACCTACCAGTTGAAAACATTGAACTGCTGTCACGCTACGGCCATGAAGAGGGGCTGCTTGACCGGCTTGGCGGCGGGGCGTGGCAGGCGAAAAAGGCCAAGCTGAAAGCGCGGATCCGTGAGATCGCCGAGCGTTTGATGCGCATCGCGGCCGAACGTCATCTGCGCCACGCCCCGATCCTGGAGGCGCCGCATTCGATGTGGGAGGCCTTTTCGGCCCGCTTTCCCTATACCGAAACCGAGGATCAACTGACCGCGATTTCCGATGTGGTCGCCGACCTCGAGGCTGGCAGCCCGATGGATCGCCTGGTTGTCGGCGATGTCGGCTTCGGCAAGACCGAGGTCGCGATGCGCGCGGCCTTTGTTGCGGCACTTGCCGGCATGCAGGTCGCGGTGATAGCGCCGACCACCCTGCTGGCGCGTCAGCATTTTCGGAGCTTTGATGAGCGCTTTCGCGGATTTCCAATTATTGTCAAACCGTTGTCGCGCTTTGTTACAGCAAAAGACGCCACCGCAACCCGCGAGGGCATTGCCAATGGCACGGTTGATATCTGCATCGGCACCCACGCGTTGCTGGCCAAAAGCATCAGGTTCAAAAACCTCGGTCTGCTGGTGATTGACGAAGAACAGCATTTCGGTGTCAGCCACAAGGAACGGCTAAAGGAGATGCGGTCCGAAGTGCATGTGCTGACCCTGACCGCAACGCCGATCCCGCGTACGCTGCAACTCAGCCTGACCGGGGTGCGCGACCTGTCGATCATCGCGACGCCCCCGGTGGACCGGCTTGCCATCCGAACTTATGTCTCGGAATTCGACACCATCACGATCCGCGAGGCGTTGCTGCGCGAACGCTATCGTGGCGGGCAGAGTTTTTACGTCATGCCGCGGATTTCCGACATCCACGAGATCGAGGATTTCCTGAAAACCCATGTGCCCGAGGTCAGCTATATCGTGGCGCACGGACAGTTGGCGGCGGGTGACCTCGATCAGCGCATGAATGATTTCTATGACGGCAAGGCCGATGTCCTGGTCGCGACGTCGATTGTCGAGTCGGGTCTGGATATTCCGACCGCCAACACTATGATCGTGCACCGCGCCGATATGTTCGGGTTGAGCCAATTGTACCAGATCCGCGGGCGTGTCGGCAGGGCCAAGACCCGCGCCTATTGCTTTCTGACCACCAAACCCCGCGTGCCGCTGACGCCCCCGGCGCTGAAGCGGTTGCGCCTGCTGGGCAGTCTCGACAGCCTCGGTGCCGGATTCAACCTTGCCAGCCATGACCTTGATCTGCGCGGCGCGGGCAACCTGCTGGGGGAAGAACAATCGGGCCATATCAAGGAGGTCGGATACGAGCTTTACCAGTCGATGCTAGAAGAAACGATTGCCAAGCTGCGCTCGGGCGAGATTTCGGGCTTGGCCGAGGTCGATGACCAATGGGCGCCAAACATCAACCTGGGTGTGCCTGTGCTGATCCCGGAGGGCTTCGTGCCCGATCTTGATCTGCGGCTGGGCCTTTACCGGCGCCTGTCGGGGCTTGCGACCAAGGTAGAGCTGGAGGGCTTCGCCGCCGAGTTGATCGACCGCTTCGGCCCGTTGCCCAATGAGGTGAACACCTTGCTGCTGGTGGTGCGGATCAAGGCGATGTGCAAACGCGCCGGGATCGCACGACTTGATGCCGGGCCAAAAGGAGCCACGGTTCAGTTTCACAACGACAAGTTTGCCAATCCGGCGGGTCTGGTCGATTTTCTCAAGTCGCAGGCCGGGGCCCGGGTCTCGGGCAACAAGATCGTCTTGGTCCAGGACTGGAAAACCGAAATGGACCGTATCAAAGGGTCCTTCGCGATTGCCAAGGCGCTGGCGGAAAAACTGCTGAAAGCTAAAGCCGCCTGAGGGGAAATCCGGCCGGTTCACACGAGCCGGCCAGATTTTTTCGAAAAAATTTGTAAAATCCTTTGAAGGATTTTGGTCTGGCCTATACAGCGCCGGTATATTCACCCCTGGCCGGGTAGTTCTTGTCGATCGCAAAATCGAGCGCTGCCAATAGCTCGCTGAAATGCGGGCGCACGAAGGGCATCGTCTGCACACTCATGTAGTACAGCGTCTGGTCGGCATTCACCAAAAACAGGCCGGGTTCTGAAAACAACGCCGGCTCCTCGATCCCGATCGAGGTTTTGCCGCGCGATGTAGAGATATAAAGGCCCCATTCCCGCGCGTTTGCCAGCGGCAGGGAATGGGCGAATTTCAGGTTTTCAGCGCCGGTCTTTTCGGCCATTGCCTGGGTACGTTCTTCACCGTCGGAGGAGATTGCGATGGTTTTAACGCCGCGTTTGGCAAATTCCGGCGTCAAACGCTCCAGTTCCTTGAGATAGGTGGCGCAGACCGGGCAATGCAGTCCGCGGTAAAAGGTGACGACAGTGCCGCGTTTGCCGGCATCATTGGTCAGATCGAACACGCCGCCACCCAGTAGGGGCAGCGACAGATTGGGGGTCTTTTGGCGCGGGACAAGCATGTATTCTCCTGTTGATTGCGATGGTACGTTCAGTGTAGCGTACTTTTGGTTGCTATTGCGCCAGAATACCCGACAGATATTCCGGAAAAGGGGCCGTGATGCGTTTGGACAGACTTGGTGCACTGCTGGGTGGAATCGCTGTCGGCGAGATCGCAGCAAACGCGGTTCCCGGGCCTTCGGTCTGGGTGGAAGCGGGGGAAGGGGTTCTGACGCTGGGTCTGGGGTTGGACTGTCCTGTCCGGGTGCTGGTGGCGGCGCAACTGCAATGGGGGGCAAGTGACGTCATGTTGCAGGGCGGACCCTACCGGCGGACCCTTTGTCCGAATGATCCGCTGCACACATTGGCCGGGATGTTGGTCGACGAGGTGCGCAGCCCGCGCTGTGGTGCCACCTCGCTGCTTTCGGGCTATGCCGAAGTGTTGCTGATCCATCTGCTGCGCGATGTGATCGGCGGGGACGGCGCGGGATCGGGGCTGATGGGCGGCCTCGCCGATCCGAAGCTGTCGCGCGCTCTGGTTGCGATCCACGAAAATCCGGCGCGGGGCTGGAGCGCGGAATTGCTGGCCGGGGTCGCGGGGATGTCGCGTTCGGCCTTCATGGACAGGTTTCGCGTTGTCGTCGGGCAGGCACCGATGGCTTACCTGCGGGCTTGGCGCATGCACCGTGCGGCCGATGCGTTGGCGCAGGGGGGCCGCATCAGTGTCGTCGCACGGCGTTTTGGGTATCGCAGCGGCGATGCCTTTTCGCGGGCCTTCCGGGCGCAGTTCGGCTGCGGCCCGTCCGACTGGCGCAAAGCCCGCGTGACCACGCCGGCAAAAGCCTAGGGGTTCACGCTTCGGGGGATGGTTTTCATCAGAACCAGCGCAAACATCGCCATGATGGCAACCGCGAATGTCACCGGCAAGGTCGTTCCGTCAAAGGCGAGACCGATCGGCGCGGCAAGCGTCACGGCCAGAACGGTGGCAATTGACCCGGTGACAGAGGCCGCCATGCCGGCAATATGGCCCACCGGCTCCAACGCCAGCGCGTTGAGATTGCCGAGTGTCAGGCCCGCCATGCCAAATACCCCGATCGACCACAGAATGAAGGCGGGAAACGCCAGCACCTCGGGCCAGGCCCCGGCATAGCCCATCGCAGCCATGAACAACGACAGACCAGCCTGGCTGGCCAGCGTGACAGTGATCATCCGGCGCATCCCGAAACGGCCGACCAGAACGGCGTTCAGCGGACTGGCCAAACCGGCACTCAGCGCGATGAAGGCAAACCACAGCGGAAAACTATCGCTGCGCCCGAACACCCCGTCAAACACCGGCTGGATGGTCGAGATCGTGCCGAACAGGCTGCCGAACACCAGCGACTGCACGACAATGGTCGTCACGATGACGCGGTGCGACAGGACCTCTTTCAGCGCGGCCCAGAGCGGGGCGGGGTGGAATTTGCGGCGGTTTTCGGTGGGCAGGGTCTCGGGCTGACGCAGCAGCAGCCAGCTCAGACTGATCGTGGCAAACAGGATGAAGGCAACAAAGATACTGCGCCAGCCGAAGCTGGTGAGGATCGCCGTCGAGAGCAGGGGGGCGACGGCCGGTACCAGGGTGAAGATCATCATGGCAAAGCTCATCACCCGCGCCATGTCGCGCCCTTTGTAGAGGTCGCGGACCAGCGCCAGCGAGACCACCCGTGGCCCCGCCGCGCCGATGCCCTGAAGCACCCTCGCAAGCAGCATGGTTTCCAGGGTCTCGGTCAGATAGGCGATGACGGCGGCGACACAGTACAGCGCCACCCCGCAGGCGATGATGCGACGGCGGCCAAAGCTGTCCGACAGCGGGCCCGCGACAAAGGTGCCAAGGCCCATACCCAGCACAAAGCTGGTCACGATCAGTTGCGCATTGTTGGCCGCGCCCGGCGAAAGTTCGGCGGCGATCGACGGCAGCGCGGGCAGCATCGCGTCGATCGAAAAGGCGATCACCGCAAAGAGCATGGCGATCATGGCGATGAATTCGGATTGGCCGAGGCGTTTGATCGGTAGGTTCATTTCTGACTTTCACCGCAGACGATCTGCGAGGGTACGGCGAGGCGACCGCCCAAAGGCGCGCGCTCCGCGGATAAACACGAAGTAGAGCGACCCGCAAGCCGGGTCCGGGCGAACGTCAAAGCGCGGTCTTGTCCGTTTGTGCGGCAACGGAATCTTGTGCCGCGAGGTCGTCAATCACGTTTTGCCACATCACGACCGGCTGCGCCCCCGACTGCACATATTGCCTGGCGATCAGAAAAGTCGGCACGGCCTGCACACCTTTGCGGCGGGCATCGGCGTCGCGGGCGGCGATGTCGTCGAAATCGGCGTCGGTGGCCAGCAGGCGTGCGGTCACCGCCTCGTCCATCCCGGCCTTGCCCGCGATCCGGGCCAGAACCTCTGGAACGCCGATATCGAGGCCTTCGAGGAAATAGGCGCGAAACAGCGCCGACACCACGGCATTCTGCCGCTGTTCCAGACCGGCCCAATGGATCAGGCGATGCGCGTTCATGGTATTCGGCGTGCGCTGGATCTTTGCGAAATCGATCTTGAGCCCGGCCGCCTCTGCCGCTTCTTCGATGCGCGCATAAACCGCGACCGCATTGGCCTTGCCGCCGAATTTCGTTTCGAGATAGCTCCGGCGATCAACGCCCCCGGCAGGCATCGCGGGGTTGAGCTGAAACGGGTGCCATTCGATCACGAAAGGGTGAGAGGGGCGGCTTTCGAGCGCGCGATCCAGGAATGTCTTGCCGATATAGCACCAGGGGCAAATCGGATCGGAGAATATATCCAGTCTTGTCATGGGTGTAGCCTGTGATGATTTGGGTTGGGGTGTCGCGACACCCTCCAGGATTATCGCTCGCTATCTTATTTTTTCGGCGATGGCGAGGCCGTGGCGATGATTTGGCGCAGGCTGGTGCGATTGATCTTGCCGTTGGCGTTGCGCGGCAGCGCGGCGATGTGGCGCCACAGACGCGGCTGCTTGTAGCGCGCAAGGCTTTGGCTGGCATACGCCTCGAGGTCCGCGGTGGGCAGCGGTGCCTCGGCGCAATAAACAAGCGCGACGATGCGGGTGCCAGGCGTGACCTCATGTTCGACCGCGGCGCATTCTGTCAGGCCGGCAACCCCTGCCATCGCGGCCTCGACCTCCAGCGGCGAGACGCGGTAGCCGCCGGCATTCATCATGTCGTCGGCGCGTCCAAGGTAGGTGATGGCACCGTCGGCATCCATTTGCGCGGTGTCGCCGGTCAGATACCACTCGCCCGCGAATTTGGCGGCGGTGGCCTCGGGGTCGTTGAAGTAGCCAAGGAACAAGCCCGGATCATCGCGCGATATGGCTAGGATACCGGGGGTGCCGAGCGGGGCCGGGTACGGGCCGTTCAACACGGCAATCCGCCGGCCCGGCTGGGCAAAACCGCTGCGACCGGGCGGCGCCGGGTGCGCGGGGCTGCCAGAGATGAAGGTCGAGACCTCTGACATGCCGAACGCCTCGTGCAGATCGGTGCCGGTACGCGCTTGCCAGGCCTCGCGCAGCACCGGGGGCAGGGCCTCACCCGCCGAAAGCCCGTGGCGCAGATGTGGCAGGGCCGGAAAGTCAGCCCGCAGCATCTGACGGTACACGCCGGGGGCGGCGGCAAAAATGCTGGCGCGGTGATCGCGCAGCAAGCCGGGCAGGGCCGTCGCGGGCGTTCCGGCCTGGGGGATCAGCGCCGTGGCCCCCATGGTCCACGGGTCCATCAGCCCGGTGCCGAGCGTATAGGTCCAGTTGAAGGCGCCCGCGTGCAACAGCCTGTCGGCACCGGTCAATCCGTACCATCCCCGCATCATCATGCCCCGCGCGAGGATCGCACGATGGGCGTGCGCGACAGCCTGCTGATGCCCCGAGGTGCCCGAGGTGAAGATGATATAGGCGAGGCGGTCGGCCGCGCCCACAGCAAAGGCGCAGGGCGGAAGCTGCGCCATATCCGCCAGGGCTGCGGCAGGCAAAACCGGGCAGCGCGGATCATCGGGCAGGGCCACGCCCTCGCCCGCGACTATCAACGCGGGGTCAATCAAGGCGCACAGCCGCGTCACCTCGGGCGCCGTCAACTGGGCAGAGGTCGGCACCGGCACGAAGCCCGCCGCAATCGCGCCCAGAAACAGCACCGGGAAATCCACGCTGTTTCCCAGGCGCATCAGGATGCGCGCGCCGGGGGCCAGCCCGAGGGCCAAAAGGCCCGTGCCGCAACCGCGAACCATCGCCGCGATCTGCGCGTGACTGTAGCGCGTCACGCCGTGTTCTGCCAACAGTTCCAGCGCGGCGGCATCCGGGTCTTTCGAAGCATTCCCCAGCACATACGCCGCGAGGTTGAAGTTCGCGGGGCAGGCGGGCGGCGGGCCGTTGTCGATCAGTGAGTCCATTGCCGGTATCTGCGCCTACTCTTTCAGCGTTGCAAGGGAGGGGCGCCTGCACCTTGCCAGATTTTTCCTGTGGGAACGGACGCACCCTGGGGGACCGCATCAGTCCCGATCTTGCCCGACGTGAGCTTGCCCGACTTGATTTTGCCCGATCCGCGCGCCAGAACGATCAATGTTGCGCCGGTGCGGGCCGTCGATTCTGCGCAAGCCTTTGTGCCTACAACATATCAGAAACACGCCGGGACGCGCCTGAAATGTCGCGCCCGATCCCCTCGACCGTGCCGCAGGCGCTCAGCGTCCCCAGCAGTACCAGGATCATCACGGGGCGCAGGATACGATGTCTCATCTTGCTCTGCCCTTTCATTTTGTCCACCACACACGAGTGCCGCGGGGATTATTGTTCATACCACCAGACATCAGGCTGAAAGCCGGGCCAGTCTCCGTAAATTGGCAGTCGCTGCGGAAACTTCAACTCTTTTACATGCGCAATCCGCGAATATTTCGAGAAGGAAAACGGGATAACATAGCGCCCGGCCGTCAGAATCCGGTCCAGCGCCCGGGTGGCCGCGACAAATTCCGCCTGATCGGGCGCGTTCAGCATCGCGGTGATGATGGCTTCGGCGGCGGGCGAATCCATGCCCATGTAGTTGCGACTGCCGGGCTCTGTCACGCCATCTCTGCCCCAGTACAGCATCTGCTCGTTGCCGGGCGACAGCGACAGCGCGCGGATGTAGTAGGTCATGTCAAAGTCATATTCCGTCACCCGCTCTTTCATCTGGGCACTGTCAACAGTGGTGAGACGGGCCGCGATGCCCAGACGCTTCAGCGCCTCGACATAGATATTGGCGATGCTGATGGTTTCGGTAGCGCCATTGGTCAGCAATATCTCGAAGGTGAATTCTTCGCCCGAGGCATTGCGCAACACGCCGGCGTCGTCAGACACCCAGCCCGCCGCTTCCAGCAGTTTCTTGGCGGCACGGGTGTTCTGACGGTTTGATTCCGTGCCGTCGGACACCGGCAGCGCATAGCCTTCGATCACGCCCGGCACGAGGTCTGCGGCAAAGGGCTGAAGGATCGCCAACTCTCGCCCGGTGGCGGGGGTGCCGGGCACCATGCCCAGCACCGAGTTGTGGAAATACGACTGGATACGCGGCGAGGCACCGCCGTTCATCGTGGTGTTGATCAGTTCGAAGTTGAACGCCAGTGTCATCGCCTGACGCACGCGCCAATCCTGGAACAACGGACGGCGGGTGTTCATCACCAGACCCTCGATGCCGGTCGGGCGGCTGTGCGGTATTTCCGATTTCACGATGTCCCCCGACGTCACCGCGGGAAAATCATATTGCCCGTCCCATTTTGCGGCATTGCCTTCGCGGTAACTGGTGATCTCACCGGCCTTGAAGGCCTCGAACACCACGCCACCGTCGCCGAAATAATCGTAGCGCACCTCGTCGAGGTTCTGGCGGCCGCGGTTGAAGGGCAGGTCTTTGCCCCACCAATCGGGGTTTCTGACGAAGGAGATGAAGCGCCCCGGTTCAAACTTGCCCACGACATAGGGGCCAGAGCCGACCGGTGCCTCGAGCGTCGATTCGGTGAAATCCTTGCCCTGCCACTGCGCCTTTTGCAGCACCGGGCGCAGACCCATGATCAGCGGCAACTCGCGGTCGGCGACATTGAAGGTAAACTTGACGGAGCGCGGGCCGGTCTGCTCCATCTTGCCGATCTTGCCCCAGGTGTTGAGGTAGCGCGGGTGGCCGACAGTGCCCAGGGTGTCAAACGACCACATCACATCTTCCACCGTCACCGGGTTGCCGTCTGAAAAACGGGCCTCTGGGCGCAGGGTGAACTCGACATAGGTTCGGGCGGCGTCCGTCTCTATCGATTCGGCCAGAAGACCGTAAAGCGTGAAGGGTTCGTCATAGGACCGCCCCATCAGGGTTTCCGTCGTCAGACCCGAAAGCCCCCAGGGCGCGCGGCCCTTCAGGATGAAGGGGTTGAGAGAATCAAAGCCGCCCGACTCGCCAAACACAATGCGTCCGCCCTTGGGGGCATCGGGGTTGGCATAGGGCAGGGACACAAAATCAGGTGGAAGTGCCGGGTCACCATACATAGCTATGCCATGCTGCGCATCCGCCGTTGCGGGAATCGCCATCGCGGCGAAGATCAGCGAAAGCCCCAGATTACGCAGATTTCCGAAATTTACCTGTTTCATTCCCGCAACAATCCTTTTTCTCCAGCGTTTTGCAGGCCTGAGTCTATGCAGGTCTTTGGCCTTGTTCAAACTTTTAACTTGGCCCCCGGCAAGAGACCGCGTATAAGATACCTACTGCTCGATAGGTTTCTTGCCTGTATGAAACCTGCCTCAATAACTTGACGCCAGCCTTGTGCTGGCGTTTTTTTTTGCTTCACAAATTGAGTAGCGCCGTTTCCTTTGCCCTTGCGTGGTGTCATCACTATGCGGATGCAGCATAAGGAATGGATGATGAACCTTTCAGGAAAAACCGCTATTGTGACCGGGTCGAATTCGGGTATCGGTCTGGGGGTCGCGATCGAGTTGGCCAAGGCCGGTGCAGACGTTGTGATCAACTCGTTCACCGATCGCCCCGAAGACCACGCGCTGGCCGCGCAGATTCAGGCCGAGCATGGCGGCACCGTCCGTTACATCAAAGCCGATATGTCAAACGGGCAGGAGTGCCGCGATCTGATTGCCGCCGCCGGGGCCTGCGATATCCTGGTGAACAACGCCGGCATTCAGCATGTCGCGGCAATCGAGGATTTTCCGGTCGAGAAGTGGAATGCGATTCTTGCGATCAACCTGTCCTCGGCCTTTCACACCACCGCGGCGGCTCTGCCCGGCATGCGGGCAAAAGGCTGGGGGCGGGTGGTCAACATCGCCTCGGCCCATGGTCTGACGGCCAGCCCGTTCAAAGGCGCCTATGTTGCGGCCAAGCACGGCATCGTCGGTTTTTCGAAGGTGACGGCGCTGGAAACGGCCGGCAAGGGGATCACCTGCAACGCCGTCTGCCCCGGTTATGTGCTGACACCGCTGGTCGAGGCCCAGATCCCCGGTCAGATGAAGACCCATGACATGGACCGCGAAACCGTGATCCGCGAAGTGATGCTGGAGCGTCAGCCTTCGCGCCAGTTTGCGACGACCGAACAGATTGGCGGCACGGTGGCATTCCTGTGCTCGCCCGCCGCCGATCAGATCACCGGCACCACCATCTCGGTTGACGGGGGTTGGACGGCGCTCTGACAGGCGAGACCGGCAATCAGGCGCGACAGCCCGGGGTTGTGATACCTTGGTGCTGTGCGCGTCTTTCGCCGATGCGCGCGAAGCTGAGGGCGCAAGTCTCCGGCAGGCGGACGCCGGAAGAAAGCGCCGGGTTGAACCAGAATCAGTCTGGTTTGCTCGCTGCGACAATTGGCGGCTTCGTCGTCGTCACGCCTTCCTTGCCGCCAGGGTAGACCAGCCCTGCCGAGATGATCAGCTTGGCGGCATCTTCGATCTTCATGTCCAGCATCCGCACCGATTGCGTCGGCACGAACAGCAAAAAGCCCGAGGTCGGGTTGGGCGTGGTCGGCAGGAACACCGACAACATCTCGTCATGTTCGGGAAAGCGCGCTTTTATCTCGCCCTTGGCTTTGGTCGAGATGAAGCCGATCGCCCAGATGCCTTGCTTGGGGTATTCCACCAGGCAGGCTTTATCGAAATTCTGGTCGGTCTGGGCAAAGACAGTTTCGGCGATCTGCTTCAACCCGCTGTAGATCGAGCGCACGACCGGGGTGCGATCAACCAGCCGTTCGGCCCAGTGCAGGAACGAACGCCCGATAAGCCCGCGCGCGATCCACCCCATGAAAATGGTGAAGACCAGAAAGATGATGACGCCGGTGCCGCGCAGGTTGATGCCGTTGGACTTGCAAAAGAACGGCGGCGCAGCGGGGTCGGACGACCACAGCCAGGATATTCCGGTCGCGGGATTGGTGGGCGATGGGCAGAACCAATAGCCAAACCACTCTGACGGCTGATAGCTTTCAGGGATGAAAGGCAGCACAAAGCCGTCGATCCAGCCCGTCACCGTCCAGATCAGATAGAGCGTCAGGCCGATGGGCAAAACCACGACAAGCCCGGTCAGAAAGCTGGAGCGTAACCCCGCCATCATTCCGCGTTTTCTGGGGGGGAGTTGCTGCTGATTTTCGCTCATGTCCGTCGCTCTGTTTGCTCGCCTGAATTTAAGCAGCGCGGCGTACAACTACAATGGGCAAAGCCATTAAAGCGCCATTGCCCTGAGCCTTTCGGCGGCCCCGGCGATCTCTCTGGCAATTTCAGCGCCGAGTTTTGCGTTGTTGCGCACCAGCGCGATATTCGCGTTGAGCGAGCGTCCTGCTGTCAGCTCGAATATCCGCCCCAGAAGGAACGGCGTGACCGCTTTGGCCGCGATGTGGCGCGTCGCCGCCTCGGCCAGGGCCTGCTCGATCATCGGCATGATTTCTTGCAGCGGAATTTCGGCGTTGGCGGGAATCGGGTTGGCGATCAACTGCCCGCCCGCAAGGCCGAGGCGCGCCCGCATCAGATGGGCTGCGGCAATTTCGGCGGCGCTGTCAAACCGCAGCGGCGCGGTCAGACCACTTGAGCGCGCCCAGAAGGCCGGAAATTCCGACTGACCGAAGGCGATGACCGGAACACCCAATGTCTCGAGCACTTCCAGGGTCTTGGGAATATCGAGGATCGCCTTGGCCCCGGCGGCCACCACCGTCACGGCGGTCTGTGCCAACTCGTGCAGGTCGGCGGAAATGTCAAAGCTGGTGTCGGCACCGCGATGTACGCCGCCGATGCCCCCGGTCGCGAAGACGCTGATCCCGGCGAGGCGGGCGGCAATCATCGTCGCGGCAACCGTTGTGGCGCCGGTGTCGCCGGATACGAGGCAGGCCGCCAAATCGGCGCGCGACAGTTTGCGCGCGCCGGGCGTGCGGCCAAGCTCATCGAGCCGGTCAGCCGAAAGCCCGATCTGGATTTTACCACCCATCACCGCGATGGTCGCGGGCAAGGCACCCGCCGCGCGAATGTCGCCCTCGACCGCAAGGGCGGTCTCGACGTTCTGCGGATAGGGCATTCCATGGGTGATGATGGTGCTTTCCAGCGCCACCACGGCACGGTTTTCGGCCAAAGCCGCCGCGATTTCGGGAGTGACGGAAAGTGGCGCGCTGATTTGCAAGGTTTGGCTCATGATCCGATATCTCCTGATACATAGTCGGCGGCGGTGC
>TARA_R110002111_G_scaffold130953_2_pt1 | contig 13699 bp, 9 predicted proteins | sample TARA_R110002111 | Tara Oceans TARA_R110002111 (sample SAMEA4397363) | marine metagenome | biome: Polar Biome; feature: [ZZZ] marine water layer (ENVO:01000295); material: water (ENVO:00002006), including particulate matter (ENVO:01000060) such as... | depth 199 m | reverse complement strand
CAACACTCTATCTCAGTTGTTGCACTTGGTCCTTGAGACCACCGTGTCATTAATTGGAATCTTGGTCTTGGAGTGTAGCTTCCAGAGTCCTTGCCTTTGGTGAAGCTTATTCCGGTAAAACAGCTGGCAGTCAGGTGACAACTACAGATGTCAATGCTGTTGAGCGGTTCAAAATCAAAGGATAGAAGCTCGGAAGGCTTCTTTATACTTGAGTTCCAGATAGCATATCGATATCTGATTTTTGCGGCGAGGCATAATTGGAGTGTCCTAAGATGCGAACTATCAAGACCAAAACTGGGCGTGCGGTGGTATTCCCAATTTCTCGTGTTATTGAGTTCTATTTCGAAGTTTTCGGGCGCCGATTCCAGTGAATCTATTATAGAGAAATACTGCTCAAGGGAGGGCGGTGGATTTTCTGTGTTGAAAACAGGCTTGTATTTTTTTCCCTTGGCGGGGTCTTTTCTTTTGAATTCAATTATCTCGAGTTCGCCGTCATCATCCAGTCCTACAGCATCTATATCAGTTAGATATTGTTCCCCAAAGTTCATGAGGCACCGTGTGGAAAATAGTCTCTCAAGTTCTCGGGTACTTTCGTGGCTGAGCCAGTTTGAAATCGTATCGTTAGGTTGGGCTTCAATTCTTCTCTCTAACGCTGCCGTAGTGTTCTTTGTCAACTGGCTTTCGATTTTTTTCGCCGCACTGCTGTGCTTCATTTCTAGGCGGTTTTCACTATTTAGGACTATCTCGGTAACATTCCATGATATTTCAGGCAAGGGGCCCGATAGGGAAACTCCAGGTTGCAGAAGAAATAGTTGATCCTCTGGATATGCTGACAGGGTCTGGCGTGCGAATTCCCTGCTCACAACTTTTCCTTGGCCGCTTCCCTCTGAAACCTTAAACCATCTTTTATGTCTTCTTTGGTAGTCAGCGTACCCGTAAGCCCAGCCGAATGAGAGCAGTTTCGGCCAAGGGAGCACACGACTGCGGAGCAGATAATTTTCGAAGAAAATCTCTATTACTATAGCGTCCAGCCTTTTACCCAAATTGTTGTGCGACTCTTTCAACGGTGTCTCAGCCCGATGTATCCAGGCTATGAGATTTTCCTTCTCAGTCATTGCTTAAAGGTTTCCACGAGTATGTTTAAGGTGTGAGTGAGTATGGAATGTGACCAACGCAAAGACCAAGAGCCTGCATGGCAACCACTCGCTTGGCGGGAATAACGTTACGCTAAAATTTCTGGGGAATAACCTGCTATAGAAAACTGTGCGACCTCTCAGAAGCAGCTGGCACTACTCGCTTTCTTCATGGAGAGGCGCTCCCCTTGATCTTGGCGGCCTTTCTGGCCAGTGCCCTGACGTTCGGTCCGTCGTAATAAAGGCTGTTATCTCTTCCATCCTGCCGCCGGCATGCCTGATCCCGCATTCCCATACGACCAGAACTCTCCAGCCAAGTATCAAGAGTCTACGTTGCTGCTCCTCATCCCTCTCTACGTTGCGGTCCAATTTGATTCGCCAGAATTCCCTTCGTGTTGCTGGAGAGGTGGCATAGAAACAGCCGGGATGACGGTGCCAGAAGCAGCCATGAACAAAAATGACAAGGCGATGTTTTTTTAACACTAGGTCAGGGCGTCCCGGCAGTCCCTTTCCCTGCAGCCTGAACCGGTAGCCCGCAGCATGCAAATAACGCCTGATCGCAAGCTCCGGCGCGGTATCCTTCCCTCGAATGCCCGACATCATTCGGGAACGCGTCGCACTGTCGACGATGTCAGGCACGCTTCATGTCCTCAGGTGAAACAGGAAGTGCTCCTGAGTGTCTGATATTTCGATCATGCAGGCAGAGCTATCTCCAATTGCGGTCTCGTTTCACGTGTTTTTGCACGTGCAGCAATGATTCTGTCTTTCATCAGGCTTGCGACGGCCTCGAAGACGGGAACCGCGACCGAGTTGCCGAACTGACGATATGCCTGGGTGTCAGAGACGGGGATGACAAACGAGCTTTCGCCAGGCTTATCGAAGCCCATGAGGCGAGAGCACTCTTGGGGCGTGAGGCGGCGCGGGCGGTTAAGTTGATTGAGTTCATGGTTGAATTCAAGCGTGTTTAAGAAGCCCCGGTCGACCAGAATTTCCGAGCCGTCCTTGTGATAGCGTGCAGACAACGTGCGAGCCACATCGTTAGGTCCAGTCAGGCCAAAGCCGAAACCATTACCCTTGGCACGGTGTTTCTCAGCATACCGGTACAGATAGTCCCAAAGCTTCGGGGTGAGGATGTACTTTTTATCTACTACAGGGTCAAGCAGATCTCCGAAGCTGGGTCGTTCTGCAGGATACAGTTTCTTGATATCTCGCAAAGTGAAGCCCTGATGGAGGTTCAGATCCCTCCGAAAACCGACCAGAACAATCCTTTCCCGGTGTTGTGGAAGGAAATTCTGAGCATCAATGACTTTGGGGTCCCATCCTTTTGGCGCATCAACGTCAGCGACTTCGTACCCAAGCTCATCCAGAGTCTCGCAGATGACACGGAACGTCTTGCCTTTGTCATGACTTTTCAGGTTCTTAACGTTTTCCAGAAGAAAGGCTGACGGCCTTTTAGCGGCAATAATGCGCGCCACGTCAAAGAAAAGTGTCCCTTGTGTCTCGCACTCGAATCCATGCTTGCGTCCGAGCGAGTTCTTCTTCGACACGCCTGCCAATGAGAAGGGCTGACAGGGAAAGCCAGCAAGAAGTACATCATGATCGGGTATTTCTCGTTCAATATTCGCGTACGCCTCTGCCTCTGTCACTTCTGGCTGGTCCGACAGCGTGACGGAGCGGATATCAAGGTTGAAGGTATGACGCTCAGGGTCGCAATAATGATTGGCCTTATAGGTACGCACTGCGTACTTATTCCACTCAGAGGTAAAGAGACATTCGCCTCCAATGGATTCGAAGCCCTTACGGATGCCCCCGATACCTGCAAACAGGTCTATGAATGTGAATGAACGCGGGTCAGGAGCTGGCTTCGGTAGCAGTGAAAGCAGGTGCTCGAATTCTACATGAGACAGCTTTGGAGATGCCTTGTCCTTACCCCACCGATTTATCGTTTCGCGACACCAGGCGCCTGGACTGACGGCGTTCAGCTTGTCCGCAAGCTGACCCTGATCGTAGATCTCAAGGAGCTTCTTGAGTAGAGCTCGGTCATCGTTGAGCAAAGATGCGGTGTCAGCAGGCGAGAAAAAATTGCTGTCCTGAGTGGGCATTTAAATACTCTCTGGGTCAAATGTGTGACATGTTGTCACCATTCTAACCCAGAATGGATAAAAGTAAACTTGGCGACATGGCTTTTTGCTGGCTGAATATACAGTATTTTGGGGCGCAATTGGCTACTTCTTCGGGTTGGGGCGCTTTACTGGGACAAGGGCGATCGAAACTCCAGGCCTCGAGTCCTGCGTGGTCGATACGGCTGAGAGTCGGCTCGGCGGACGTACCAACTGCTCTGCCCAAAGAAATAGCTCCTAGGTGTGGTCTGGCCACAGACCTCGAGCTGGGCGTTATCTCGGGAGTGTCGAAAGGCGTCTCTAATTAGGGAAGGCAACGGGTACGGAAGGCCATCAGTTGGCTGGTTGGGCTGGAACGTTGCCGCACAACAGGCTAAAAAGCGGGGTGCATCGCTTTAATGTGGGTAGCCAGTTTCTTTCGTAGCGCTAAACGTTTCGCGCCGAAATGTTGCTCTCGGTGACACCGAGGGCAGAGGGCTGCGGTGTTCTCAGTGGAGTCGAGACCGTTCTCGGCCAAGGGCACTACGTGGTGTATCTCTAGGTACAGGGTCCCATCCTCTCGCTGGAAAAGCTCGGCTTGGCAGGAGGGCATCTCACATCTGCCGGCCGCCCGTCTCAGTGTTGCGGCTACCACGTCTGCAGAGCGGATATACTCTGTACGTGTTACTTCTCTGACGCTTGGTTTCTGCGGTGCTCGGCGAGCGCGCCCATATAGATGCTCCTGCGTTAGGTGCGAGACAACCCGCAGGTGAACATTCTCGCTGGACAAGCCCTCGACGGAGCCGGATCTGATAGCGAAAAGCTTCTTTCCTATATTGCCGATCAGCACTGCGTCGCCGACTTTCAGCTATTCGCTGATAAACGCCAGCCCCATTCGGGCTTCCGGGGGGGCGATATTTCCGTTCAGGCGGCAGTTGGTTGGATGCGCTACCTGAGGGGATGGCCCCCTCGTTTTGACGCATTGACTTGTAATAAGAAGCCTGTATATGTGTGCGATCTTCAAAAGGCGTCAGCAAATCAAAAAAGCTATGTCGATCGCCAGCCAAAAGTGGTTGTCTGTCGGCTCCCTCAAATGCCGATCGCTGAGCGGCATTGACCACGTAAGCATTTTTTTCCTTGTCGTTGCTAGACACGGTTTTTATGCCAAAGTTGTCAAAAATCCCACCCCATGGCGCGCTTTGGTGCAGTTTGTCTATTTCCATGCTGATGACGTTAGCCCCGGAAGGGCGCGTTGTCTATCCAAGTGCCGCGTGGATATCATGAGCCGAACTGAATAAGGAGCTTTTCTGGCATGGAAAATTTGCGAAATCATTTCAAAGGGGTGGCGGCAAAGTACCTCTCAGCGGTCGATGCCACTCCCCGGTCCAACCAGCATGAGATTGGATCAAATGCCTTTGTTCGTATTCTTGGTAACCCCGGCAGCGAAAAGGTTTTCTTTGAGGGAGTTTTTCTTTATTTCGACGACTCTGGTGAGGACCCCCTTCGGTCTAGTGGGCTACTTACCTGGTACGACACCCGGCTGCGGCAGCCGAACCGTAATCCCGAGTATCGGCTTTATTATCGCGAAAATGCTGTCACGCAGAAAATGCAGGAGGGGGACTTCTGTGTCATCGCCACATTGCCGGACGATACGTTAATGGTTGTCATATGCCCCAGAGGGTCTACCAGTGAACAGCAGGTTAGGTGGCTATTCAGTATCGACAAGCTGCCTCTGAAAGGATTTGAGGTTCACCAGGTAGATGTGGGGCGCGGGCTCAGCATTGTAGAAGCCATGATTCTGGAGGAGCTGGGGATTGAAGTCCGCAAGGATGATGAGGACTGGTTAGGGCTGATTGTCGATCGTTTCGGAGATAGGTTTCCGGTTACAGCTGAATTCAGTAGGTTTGCGCGGGAGACCTGTGGGTGGGATGGTAGCGTGCTGGAGGATCCTGACTCAGCACTGATAGCCTGGATTGAGCATGAAGAGATGCTTTTTCGCACACTTGAACGCCAGATCGTACAGGAGCGGCTGGATGCCGGCTTTGAAGATGTGGAGGACTTTATTGGATTCTCTCTGAGTGTTCAGAATCGTCGTAAGTCACGTGTGGGCTATGCGCTTGAGCATCATCTGGCGGCAGTTTTCGAGGCGCTCAAGCTTCCGTTTGGCAGGCAGGTCGTCACGGAGAACAGGGCGACTGCTGACTTTCTTTTCCCCGGCCAGGCAGCATACAACGAGCCATCATATCCGAGTGGAAAGCTGGTGATGCTGGCCTCAAAGTCCACCTGCAAGGATCGATGGCGTCAGGTGCTCGTGGAGGCTGGAAGAATAAACCAAAAGCACCTCTTTACGCTTGAGCCAGCCATAAGCTCTCATCAAACCTCAGAAATGCAAGCGCACAATCTGCAGCTGGTCGTTCCTGCGTCGCTCAGAGCTTCTTACACCGTCGAGCAACAAGTATGGCTGGAGGATCTCGCGTCTTACATCGAAGTTGTGCGCTCCCGGCTGTCCTGAATCGCCGGGGCGGGGAGGTGTGAAGCTACTTGCTTTGTCGTATCACGAGGGCCTGGTCAGGGTTGAACCGACTAACTTGAAGCTGACCGCTGCGAGGTGCTCCTGTGCCAGTAGGTAATCAGGCTTGAGTTCTAACAGCTGATAATGCTGTGGCAGGTTGGAGTAGCGTGCATTCGCAATCTGGCTTCAGCCAGCAGGAGCTGATTCCCGCGCCAATTGCTTCGTGCTTTCATGTAAAAAAGCAATGGCGGGAGAAGGTGACCGGGATTCCGCCGTAGCAACTGGTAAGGCTCCATAACCGACCATGTAGATCGCTACTGTTTGATTTATGCCGCTTCTTGCTCGCCATTCAAGCCCTATGCCTGAATGGAGCTCTTGGGTGTGTTATAGCCTAGGCTTGCTTCTCAGGCTTCAGATTATCGCTCACCCTTGAGTGACTCCATCGTGATGCGTGCTTCAGTCTTTCTGTCCATTTGAGGGTGGTTGCCGGAGGTCTGCTTCCCAATCGCCGAGCCTTGTTTCCTCGCTACTGCTGCTACTAGTAGCACTAGTAGCGCGTATGTCGGCCTCCTCGCCCCTGCAGTTCTTCAGAGGCGCATGCGCCCTAAAGCTTTTTTGCACGCCGCGTAGCGGCGGGCGTTAGCTGATGTTGATCGTTCGGAGGGAGTTCCCGGGACAAGTTCCCTACAGTTTCCAGTTTCGGGGACTGCGGCAAAGCCGGATATTGAGCTCTCCCTGAACACAACAGAGGTTGAGCAATTATGAGTGTATCTACGAAGCGCCTACTAAGACTCAAGGACCTGGTGGTCCGGACAGGGTTATCAGCATCCTCGCTGTACAACCGGATGAACCCGCGCTCCAAGTACTATGACCCTTCGTTCCCGAAGCGCGTTCGCCTTGGTGTCTCTTCATCCGTTCGTGGCGCGGTCGCGTGGGAAAGCGATGAAATTGAAGCTTGGGTCAAAACGCGGCGCGACGCTGAGGAGGGATGCACATGCTGACTCCATCTGTATCGACTTTACCTCTCCCGCCGATAGGTCAAAGAGTCATTTCTTGCAAACTGGACGGCATTTTAGGCTCAGCTTGCAAGCAAGCATCAGACAACACTCAGGCGCCCTACGATCTCGCATTGATGTCCGGTTTGGTGGCAGCGTCGATCAGTTTGCAGGCCCTGGTTGATGTCATTACCCCCACCGGAGTGAAGAGCCCTGTGTCGCTGATGGGTTTCGCGTTGGCGGAGTCCGGCGAGCGTAAGACTGCTATTGAGAAGCTGATGCTGAAGGGGATTCGTGAGTGGCAGGCTGGCCAAAAACAGCACTACAAACAGCTGCTGGCTGACTGGGAGTCAGATCATCTTATCTGGCAGGAAAGGCAGCGGCATTTGGTGGCAAAGTTTAAAAAGGATAAGAAAGGTGATGGCCGTGCCGAAGAGGAGCTCAGACTCTGGCACCAGGTTGAACCCATACGCCCGAGAAACCCGGTATTTATTTACGAGGACACAACGCTGGCAGCCTTGCTACAAGGAATGACGGAAGGGGAGAAGAATGCGGCGATGTTGTCTGATGAGGGCGGGGCACTTCTGAATGGATATGCGTTTCGGAATCTGGCCCCGCTCAACAGTTTGTGGGGCGGCGCGGACTACAGCGCAGATCGCAAGTCTGGTGAAAGCCTAGAGATTGTTGGGGGGCGGTTGACGACGGCCTTGGCCCTGCAGCCGGGAGTGCTTGGTGAATATCTAGCTCGTAAGGGCGAGCACGGGCGTGACATCGGGTTCTGGGCGCGTGCTTTGATTTTTGCGCCAGATAGCAAACAGGGGCAGCGGTTTGAACACGGTGTGTCTCGCAGTTTTGATGAGCTGAGCGCTTTCAGCACCAGATGCCAGGCATTATTGGATGAGTCGAAAGGCGCTGGCGGTGAGCCTCGAAAGATAATCTGCTTCGACGAGAGTCTAAAGCCTGTGTGGGTGGCTCTGTGTAACTCGATAGAGACGGAAATCAAGGCAGGCGGTCGTTTCGAAGGGCTGAACGACCATGCATCAAAGCTAACCGAAAATATCGCTAGGGTTGCAGCTGTTCTTCACTGTTTTGAACACGGCTGTGATGGAAGTATCGGACAGCGCAGCCTGGATTTGGCTATTTCGATCTGTATGCAGTGCTCTGATGACTTCGCAAGGATCTTTCGTGTGGTACCGCAAGAGCTGAAAGACGTGCAGGCCATTGGATGTTGGCTGGTCTCATTCAGGAACCAGGGACGGCGCTACTTCAAGAAAAACTACATTCTGCAATATGGACCAATAGGAACCCGGAGCAAGACTAGGCTAAATGCCGCGTTAGCTGAGATGTCGCGTAGAGGATTGATGAACTTCGTTGTTATGGGGCGGACGACTTATGTAGATATGTTTCCTCATCTTGTTTATGATCACGCTAAATTTAACTATGATGCGTTTTTGGTGCCACCATGTTGATCAGGGATATCTACTGTGCACCTCGAGAAAAGAAGGGCTAGTAATGCATCTGATTTGTCTGAAGGAAATGCGCTGGTTGGTATCTCTTCAAGCTTCCGTCTGATCGCCTTTCTCTCGGTTGTACCCTGCGAGGGGGCTATTGCGGCCCCCTCAAGTTTTGCCAGCGCCATGGCAAGTAGTGGTAGTGCTTTAGTCTTCTCTTCCGGCAGGGGGGAGATCAGGTTTTCAATGAACCCCTTTTCCTGACGACTCTCTCTCAGTAAGTTATTTGGTGTCATTAGGATTCTAATATTAGTAATCTTCCTGTCTTTCAAGTCTGGGAAGGTGCTCCCTATCCACTGTTGGACTTCTATGTTCAGAGCCTTGATTTCGCTGCGTAATGGGGGCGGATTGTAGAACTCCAAGCCTTTATCGACGAGGAACCGTATTCTTCCTGCTGGTGTGTCTGCGCTTCCTTGGCTGTTGGGGTGCAGTCTCTCCAGGTCCGAATGCTTCAGCAGCAACATTGTTGCGCTTATTTTGAACCCCTCCTCAGTGTACTGCTTGTCGTCGAGCGGGTTGCCTCTGGCTGTAATGAAGCTACCTCCGAGCATGTTTATTGATGCCGCTCTTTTGTCACCAAGGTAGGTCAGTATATCTCGGAAATTTTTTTCTGCTAACGAGTAATCTCCGTTTTCATCTTTCTGGGGGTGTGAAATGGAGCGGAACCTAGACTCTGTGAGTTCTCCTGTTGTCAGGAAACCATGAAGAAAGAGGCTGTGGATCCTAAAGTAGCCCGAGCGGACTAGTTGGACGTTGTGCTCGCTATATATCCCTTGATATCTAAGCTTGTCCTGTACTGGTGCGGAACGGAAATGGCGAGGGTAATCATTCGGCGTATCAAGGATATTGTCGGTTCGTGGGTAACAGGCATGGATTGATAGTTCTGGAGGTGCTGACTTAATATCCACATATGCATCCATTTTGGCGTTTTCCATTCGCCTTAACACGGAAAGGATATCGCAGCTGAGTCGCCTAGCTGCGTCCTCTATCGGCATCAATAGCTGCTTGGTCTGTTTCGGTTGGTCAATGTTGGATCGAGTCACTGTGCGCTGCTTGCTTCTATGTAATTGGCCCAATCTTGCATCAGAATCGCCCGCTTTGAAAATAGATCGCCTCTTCGATATGCAGCTTCTACTTGGCTTCCGAGTGAGTGTGCCAAGGCTTGTTCGCATACGTCGCGAGAGTGGTTTGTGCACTCAGCCGCCCAGTCTCGAAATGTCGACCTGAATCCATGCATGGTCAGGTGTTCGAAGCCAAGCCCTCGCAGCGCCATCATCATCGACATGTTGGACAGTGGGCGTCCCGCTCGGGCACCGGGAAAGACGTATGGTGAAGCGCTCAGCCTCGGCAGTGCCTCCAGTAACCCTCTGAGTTGCTTGCTTATGGGGACACGGTGCTCGTCGCCAGCCTTCATGCGCTCAGGTGGGATGGTCCAGGTGTTCGCAGCTAGGTCTATCTCTTCCCATTTTGCGTTCAGCACCTCGCTCGTGCGGCATGCCGTCATTATGGTCATTTCCATTGCGCGGAAAGATGCTCCTCGCTTCTGGGAAATGAGTTTCATGAAGTTGGGTAGCTCTTCCCATGGCATCGCAGCATGATGCTTGACCTTCGCGACCTTGGAAGGCTTTGGCAGGAGTTTGTCAAGGTGACCTCGCCAGCGAGCGGGATTCTCGCCTTCCCGCAGCCCTTGTGCCTTGGCCGCGTCGAGTACCAACTCAATGCGGTTCCGTACACGGTTGGCGGTTTCGGTTTTGCTGCCCCATATAGGGGTCAGAATACTCATCAAGTGGGCGGTGTGGATGTCCTTCGGGTGGAGGTCTCCGATAACTGGATATGCATAGGTGCTGAGAGTATTTGCCCACTGCTGTGCATGTTTTGCGCTTTTCCAGCTTGCTTTGTGCGTAGCGATGTACTCCTTGCTCTGGCGCTTGAAGTCCAAGCTTGGAGCCTCGGCCTCTAGGCGCTTCGTCTTTGCTTGTTGTTCTTCAAGCTGCCTCTCGCTGATGGGATCAATGCCTGATTGCGCCTTGCGTCTTGCATCTGTTGCCTTTTCTCGTGCCTGAGCAAGCGAGATGTCCGGGTACTTTCCAAGGCCCATATCCCTGGTGCGCCCATCAAGCTTGAAGCGGTAGATCCAGCTCGCGCTGCCAGCCTTGCTGATTTTGAAGTACAGACCTTGCCCGTCGTTGGTCAGGCCTGGCTTACCAAGGCGCAGGAGCTTTTCGATCTGTTTTGCGTTCAGGGCTGGCATCGCTACTCGCTCTCAGGTTTATGTCGCCCTATGGTAAACGATCTTGCGGATATCAGCCCATACCTCTGCCCATACTTTGGCGTTGGTTATGGTTGGGTGCTATTGGTCTATTTTGAAGGCGTTCCTATTTTATCTATTTGATATTTAATTGTTTTTTGTTTTACTTTGTCTTTGCTTGGGTTTCGATTTGGAGGACTCTCTCTCCGCCAGACAAATAAAAGGACGGACTAGAACCCTAATGGTTTGACCGGAGCCAGCGCTGCTGGCGCAGGAGCGACTGAGCGCAGCGACGACCAGCACCAAGGGTGAGGCGCACGCCGAATAGTCCATCTCGCGTCTTCACCCTGTCGGTATGCACAAAAAAGGAGCAGGTATTAACGCCTGCCCCTTCTAATCCGACCACCGCTCTATTAGCAAAACCAGCGCTTTACTGATCAACCGATCTGACTTGCCCCGACTCCACGGCCTGTTTCTTTTCTGCATCCGTATAGGGCCGACAGGCGACGCTGTAGACGTTCTGGTACCACTGCAACCCGCGATGAAGGAACTTTAGCCGACGAAAATACAGGCCGTAGCCTTTGACGAAGCAGGCGGCATCTTGCTGCGGGATATTGGCAAAGACGTTTTCCTCCGGATAGACCAGGTAGGGGAAGTACCAGCTTTCCGTGATTTGGTAGAACTTGCCGTTATCCAGCGCCGTGCTGCAGGGCAGGGAGGTGCAGCCGGTGAACTGATATAGCTCGCCGGTTTCGATCTCTTGCTTGCCGGTGGTGTAGACCAGTTCTTCAAAACTGGTTGAGTAAAAATACGCCGCCGACAGGGCAACGTGCAGCAGCCAAGCGGCCACTGCCATGCCGGTAAAGCGAATACCAAAGCGCTTGCCCGAAAAAACCGGTTTGCCGTTGTCGCCCAGCTTTACCTCGCCATCTTCGCGTTCATAAGCCGCCCAATGGAATGCGTTACCGATAAAGCTAAAGAGCTTGCGCACCAGCCACCAGAGCGACAGCAACGCTTTGACCAGCTTGCTCAGGATGAAGGCAAACAGGTCATAGGTCTTGAGCAGAGCGCCTTTGAGCTTGAGTGAGCGGTCTAGCCCGCCCACCCATGCTGGCCGTGTATCTACTCTGTTTGCCCGTTCACTGGTCGATGCTTCCAGTTTGCGAGCCCGCTCAAGCAAAGGATCTTTTTCCGGCATCGTCATGCTCCCTTTGTGTGCTGGTTATTCAACACCTTGGCCGTCGGGCAAGCTCATCACCGCGCAGCGTTCAGCCTCATCGTAACCGATGGTGATGGTGCCGCTGCTTTGGTCGGCAAATAGCACGGTATTGGCAATCTCCGGCTTGATAACGCCTTCGATGTAACCGGTGATGCCGCGCGCGCCGTTTACCGGCTTGTAATGGTCACGACACATGGCAGCCAGCGCCGTGTCGTCCATGGCAATGGTCAGGTTGGGCATGCTTGCGCGTACCATTTCATTCAGCTTGTTGATTTCACGCGTAGCGATCATTTCAATAATCGACAGGCTCAGTGTTTTGAAGCAAACAATGTTTTGTCGACCACTGAAGCGGTTCAGGAACTCGGGACGATATTCTTTTTCCAGGTCTTCCAGCGCCAGTTCTTCAGCCAGGGAGAAATTGCTTTCGCCGAGGAAGTGCTGAGTACCGATGTTGGTGGTCATCAGGATGATGGCGTCTCGGAACGACACGGTAAGACCACGGTTGTCGGTCAGGCGTGCGTCATCGAGGATCTGCAGGAAGACGTTGAAGACGTCTGGGTGTGCTTTTTCGATCTCATCAAACAGGATAATTCGACGCGGATTCTTGCGCATTTCATTGGTTAGAATGCCGCCCGCTTCGTAGCCTTCATAACCCGGAGGCGCGCCAATGAGTTTCGCAACCGCGTGCTTCTCCATGTACTCGGACATGTCGAATCGCAGCAGGGCGTTTTCGTCATCGAATAGTTCTGCCGTCAGGGCTTTGGCTATTTCGGTCTTGCCGACACCCGATGGCCCCAGGAACAGGAACGACGCCTGTGGTTTGTTGGGCGCCTGTAGTCCGGCTTTGGCAACCCGCACCTGATTGGCCAGCTTGGTGACGGCGACATCCTGGCCATAAACCCGCTTGGCTAGCTGGGCGTTGAGGTGCAGCAGCTTTTTGCGCTCATCCTGTGTGAGCTTGGTCACCGGAATACGCGAGATGGCGCTGAACTCGATGAGCACTTGCTCTTGGTCTAACTCTAACTGGTCGTTGATTTCCTTGGTCTGCGCTTCAAACTCGTCTTTCTTCTCTTTGACCAGGGCTTCGTATTGGCTGATTTTTTGTTTGATGCGGGTAACGATGTCTGAATCGAGGTTTACGGTGTCCAGCATGAAGCGGTTAACCGCCGTGGTGCTACCTTTCGCTTCTTGCTCGTCCCCGGCATTTTGCCGAGCTTGCGCTTCGTTTGCCAACTGCGCTTCCAGCTCATCTTCTAAACGACGAATACCTTCTTCACCGCTGCGCAGTTCTTGAAACAGCGCTTTGATGGTTTGCTGCCGTGCTTGCCACTGTTGCGCAATCGCCTGGATGTCCGCTTTCAGCGCCTCGATACGCGGTGAATCTGGCTCTTCCTGCTCCAGCTTTGTTAGCTCGGCCTCCAATGACACCATTTGGGGATCTTTCGAGTGCGCCCGTAAGCGATAGCTGGTTAATGCGCGGTCGAGCAAGGTGAGTGATCGCTCCGGCTGCGCTCGGCTCAAGCCCATATCCCGCACCCGGTATTTCTCGGTTAGTTCCACTGCCGCGTTAAGCGCTGAATCGGCTATGCGGATTTTGTGGAACGGCTCCAGTCGGCGGCGTGCGGTTTGGTGAACAATCTCAGTCAGTTCATCTGCTGCTGGTTCACTCAGGTCGAGTACGGTGTAGTACTCGCGCATGTCAGAGTGGGCGCTGAGCACCACGTTCAGGTCGGCATCGCGGCTTTCCAGGATCACCTGCGTGTCTTTTTTACGCACGGCGCGCATTAGCGCGTTGATCAGGTTGGACGCACCGTTGCTGCGGGAGGCTTCGATGAAGTCGCGCATGTCATCAATGATCAACACGCTTTCGGGCGTGCGGGTCAGTGTTTTCAGGGTCTTCTGGAAACTGTCATTAATGGTATTTGGGTTGCCCGAGGCGAACAGGCCATCGCTATCCAGCCAGAAAAAACGCTTGCTGATCA
>TARA_R110002111_G_scaffold262360_1_pt1 | contig 13731 bp, 14 predicted proteins | sample TARA_R110002111 | Tara Oceans TARA_R110002111 (sample SAMEA4397363) | marine metagenome | biome: Polar Biome; feature: [ZZZ] marine water layer (ENVO:01000295); material: water (ENVO:00002006), including particulate matter (ENVO:01000060) such as... | depth 199 m | reverse complement strand
AGGCAGTGTTGTTAGCAAATCATTATTTTGTATTTAAGCTTGTATAAACTTCTTTTTCGAAAAGACGATAAAAATCATAGGATACTTTATCATTGAAAGGGAGAAATTGTGTAAAATATACTATTGCTATCCCTTTATCTTTATCCAATGTGTAATATGAATTAGCAACTCCCGCCCAATATACTGAACCTTTTGTACGCACCATTTCGTCATTACTATTCTCAATTGCCCAAGATAAACTAAAGAGGTCCGATTCATCTGGAAAATGTCCTAATGTTTCTGGTAGCCCTTCATCTGGTAGGTCAAAATTGAGAGTAAGATCTTTCGGTAGGGCATTTTTAAACATCAATTCAACGGTTTCTGATTTCAGGATTTGACCGCCATCATATTTGCCATAATTCATTATACAATTAAGAAATGTTAGGTAATCCTTTGGTGACCCAAATAAACCTTCACCAGCAATGAATTCTGAAACTGGTGCTACTGGTATCCGAGGGTATTCTTTAAATCCACTTGAGTCGCGCGTTCCCCAAGACACAATGTTTTCTTTTAAATTTTCGGGAACATTAAACCAAGTACTATTCATTTTCAAAGGTCCAGTAATATTTTCTCTAAAGTAATCTTCAAGATTTTTACCACTTATTTTTTCTACGATTTTTCCTACCCAATCTGTATTTCTGCCATAATGCCATTTTTCACCAGCTTCAAATAATCTTGGTAGGTCATCATATTCCCATCCCGTTGTATCGAATTTTTGCAGTTGGTCATCAAAAAAATCATATCCAAAACCGGCAGTGTGGGTTAATAGGTTTCTTAAAGTTATTGTTTTACTCGCTTTAACGAGTTCCCCTTCTTTAGTTAGTATTGGAATAGATGTCATTTCAGGCATTAGTTCATCTAAAGGGGCATCTAGACCAATTAAACCTTTTTCAACAAGTTGCAATGCAGCAACAGAGGCGATGGCCTTGGTCATTGAATAAATCCTAAAAATATTATTTTCATTTATCGTGTCTTTTCCACCCCAAATTGATGGTCCAAACGCATACCAACCTATTTTCCCTTCTCTGGTACTAAAACCCATAATCCCAGCAGGAAGGTTGCTATTTTGAAAGTAAGTTTTAAGTGGTGATACATTAATTACTACTTTGCTTCCTTCTTTTTCAGTTTTGCACCCTGTTAATATCGAGATGGCAATTAGAGCAAATAATAATTTTTTCATAATAGAATGATTTTGGTTAGTTTAATGTTTACCAATGCAAAGATAAAGTTCCGTTTTAATGAACTTTTTTGATTGTTAAACTAAAGTAGCCGAAAATTTTTATAAAGTCAAGTTTTCAACCTAAAACAAAAAATCTCTTTGCTTTGTTAGTGCCTTTGCCTGCCGGTAGGTTTGCGTGATATATATTATGTGATTTCTCCTGTCGTCGAAATGACAAAGTGTTTCAAGCCTACTTCCTCAAATTCCCAATCCGTTCCAAAAGTGTAGGATGCGAATAATGCATAAACACATAAGCCGGATGTGGTGTTAAATTACTCAAACTATTTTTAGATAACTTTTTAAGCGAAGTAATAAGTGGTTCGCCTTTATAGGTGGTTTTAGCATAATCATCCGCTTGGTATTCAAACTTTCTTGAAAATAGATTCATAATTAAACCTGTAATTTCAGAAATAGGCGAGTAGAGCAATCCAAAAGCAATCAATCCAATATGAAAACTCGGAATGGCAACACCCAGAGCTTGTGACAATAAGGGGTTTGAAATAAATAACGATAAAATATAAAGCGTAAAGCCCGTTAATAAAACGGAAGCAAATAAATTAAAGATGATGTGCTTCTTTTTGTAATGCCCAACTTCATGTGCTAAAACGGCAACAATTTCTTCATCTTCTAAATCATTAATCAATGTGTCATAAAGCGTAACACGTTTTTCGCTCCCAAAACCTGAAAAATAGGCATTTGCTTTGGTGCTTCGTTTTGAGCCATCAATCACAAAAATTTTATCTAATTTAAAACCTACTGTTTTTGCATATTCTGAAATTTTATCGCGTAAACTACCAGCTTCCAACGGACTTTGCTTATTAAATAAAGGAACGATAAGTTTGGAGTAAAACATATTCATAAACAGCGTAAAAACTGTAACAAGTGCCCAAGCATAAAGCCAAAAATAGCCTCCTGTTACTTGATAAAACCATATAATTAAGGCTAAAATTCCACCGCCAACTACCGCCATCATGAGCCAACCTTTTATTTTATCTAATAGAAATGTTTTAACCGTTGTTTTATTAAATCCGAATTTTTCTTCAATAACAAAGGTACTGTAATACGAAAATGGTGTGGTTAAAATATCGCTTCCAATCATTATAATTCCAAAGAAAATAAGTGCAACTATAATTGGGTTTTCGCTGTAACTTCTTGCGATATTATCTACAAATTCGAATCCATCAAACCATAAAAACCCTAAAGTTAAAAGGATAGAAAATGTTGAGGTTAGCAAACCAAATTTATAATTTGTGGCTTTATAGTTTTGCGATTTTTGGTATTCGGTTTCATCATAAACATCCTGCAAATCTTTAGGAAGTGTATCATTGAAGTGTTTTGCATTTAAAGCATCCAGAATTTTATCTACAATAAAATTGATAATAATTATGGCGATTATGATGTAAAAAAGGGTTGTTGATGTCATGTTATATTTTATTGTCATTGCGAGAAGCTTTTTAGCGACGTGGCAATCTTTTTAAATTAAAAGATTACTTCGGTCATGCTTCCCTCGTAATGACGGTTTATTTAAAATCTCGTTGTCTTTTAGCTTCAAAAACAAGAATTCCTGCGGCTACAGATACATTCATAGAATCTATTTCACCTTGCATAGGAATAATTATATTTTGAGTCGAATTTTTAAGCCATTCATTACTTAAACCAGTAGCTTCAGTACCAACAATAATAGCTGTTGGTTTAGTAAAATCTTGTATATGATATTCAACTGAAGCTTGTAATGCAGCACAATACATATTAATATTTTTAGCTTTTAAAAAACCAATAATTTCCGATGTCGTTCCTGTAACTATTTGATTTGTAAACACACAACCTATACTTGACCGTATTATATTTGGGTTATATAAATCGGTTTTTGGATTAGCAATTATTACAGCATCCACATTGGCAGCATCTGCTGTTCTTAAAATTGCACCAATATTTCCTGGTTTTTCTGGAGCTTCGGCAACCAATATTAAAGGGTTTTTAGTTTCGAGCTGCAAATCTTTAATATCATGATTTCTAGATTTGGCAATAGCCAAAACACCTTCAGTCGTATCTCTGTAAGCCAGTTTTTGATATACTTCTTTAGAAATTTCAATTGTGTTAAGTTGTTGGGTTGTTAAGTCGTTTAGCTGTTCTAAAGAGAATAATTCAGGATAAAATAAAACAGTATTTAATTCATAACTGCCTTTTAATGCAAGTGAAAGTTCACGAATACCTTCAATTAAAAATAGACCTGTTTTTTTACGTTCACGTGACTTGTCTTTTAATTGAACAAGTTGTTTAATATACGCGTTGTGAATGCTACTAATTTCTTTCATCTGTAAGAATATATTGTTTTTAAATAGGTCAGATGTAATTCGCAATTAGGCATAAAAATTATTATAAAGACTCGTTTCACTCATTTCAAAATCTGAAACAAAAGTAATTGTTTTCATGTAATTAAATTCAATTAACTTCGTCAAAGCAAAAAAAAAACAAAATTATCTATCATGAAAATTAAGGCACTTATTTTAACGCTATTTATAGTTGCTGTTTCCTGCAAAAACAAAACAACTCCAACTGTAGATTATTCCGAAGAAAAATTAGATGTAACCACAAGTATCTATCCAGAAAACATTACAAAAGTATTTGATGCACACGGCGGTTTAGATACATGGAACACCATGAAATCGTTAGAATTTACTATGAAAAAACCTGATGGTGATGAAATAACGACTACCGATTTAAAGAATAGAAGCTCATTAATAGAAATGCCGAATCATATGGTTGGTTTTGACGGAGAAACGGTTTGGTTAAAAAATAAAGACACAGTGCAGTATAAAGGGAATCCTAAATTTTATAATAATTTGATGTTTTACTTTTATGCGATGCCCTTTATTTTGGCAGATGATGGCATTAACTATGAAGATGTAGACCCATTAGTTTTTGAAGATAAAATATATCCTGGAATAAAAATATCGTATGAAAGTGGGGTAGGTGAATCGCCAGAAGATGAGTATATTTTATATTATGATTCTCAGACGCATCAAATGACGTGGTTAGGTTATACAGTGACTTATTTTAGTAAAGAAAAAAGTAAAGAATTTCATTTTATAAAATATAGTAATTGGCAAACGGTAGATGGTTTAGCTTTACCAGAAACTTTAACTTGGTATAATTATGAGAATAATTTGCCAACAACTAAACGAAACGATTTACAGTTTACAGATATAAAACTTTCAAAAGAAACACCTGATGCAGATATTTTTGAAGTTCCTGAAGGTGCAACAATTGCAGATTAAGGCACCAATAAACCTCTTGGAGAAATGAGTAAGTTACTACCATCACCCGGGAATCTATGCATAACTTTTAGCAATTCTTTGCTCAAAGTTATTTGTCCCGATTGTGAAAAAACGTAATTTCTATTAGCGCGTCGTGAAGTACTAATATTTAAATTAGAATTTAGTGTAGTACTTATTCCAAAAAATGGATTGTTATAATTATTTAAATCATTTTTTAAAGTAGAAGTGTTTATAAATGCATCTTTAATATTGGGGTATGTCAACAATATTAGAGATGGAAGTTTTTCATCATTATTATTAAGCTGTTGAGCAAATGTTTGATTGCACAAAAAAAGAATAAAAACTAAGGCCACTATTTTCATAAACAAAAAATTAATAAGTGTAACTAAATTACAAAAAAAATATTAAAGGTAATTTTGGATGGTTGTTTAAAATCTTATAGGTTAAATTTAATGTCTAAATAACTCTATTTAGAACTATATTTTTTAGAATAACGTTTCCGTAATTCTGTTTGGTGTGTTTCTAAACTCACTGAGCGCCCATCTATAAACGCCTCAGAAATAATATTAGTTTTCATATCTAATGCATCACCTTGGCTAATAAAAAGTGTAGCGCTTTTACCTGTTTCCAGAGAGCCATACATCGCATCTATGCCTAATATTTTTGCTGGATTTAATGTAATAAGTTCTAGTGTGTTTACGGTTTAAAATAAGAGACCATATAAAAAAAGTTTTAACGTTTGTTTAAGGTTTTAATTCTTTTTCAAAATAATTAGTCAACAGTGCTACTACGTAACTATAGCTCTCCATACCTTTACTTTGTTTATTGGCTTTTAAGAAATTGCTGTAAAACAATTTAAAAAACGGTTCAGCAGGATTTTGGTGTGCTTCCCAAAATAGTCTAACTTCTTCATAGTTTTTTAAAATACCTTTATTTACATCGGCTACCATATCTTCAAATAAACAGACGTCTCTGTTGTAAATTTCATTTAAACAATAACGAAGTCCGAAGGTATAACCTGCGTAATTAAAATACATATCATCATGATTTATAGCTGCTAAGCATCCAATAAAATTAGCTTCATTTTCTGCAGCATAACCTAATTGGTGGGCAATTTCATGCGATGCTGTTGTGGGGAATTTATAAACCGGAATCAAACCATCTACTTGTGCTTCATTAGTTAATGGATTTAAATAACCACTAAAACCCATATAGGTTAAAGGGTAACTAAACAACGATTTTTTGATGCTTTTTGGATGGTATTCCAAATGCGGAAAGGTTTGTTTTAAATTTTTATAACCAATAGGAGCAAGCCTTAAAATATCAGATTTTGAAAAAGGAATATCTACTTTTAAGGTATCATTTTTTACAATTTGTAAATGAATTTCGTTAGATTTTTCAATAAGTTTTTGAGTTACCCTTACAAGTTGTTCCGTAGTATAATCGGCATTTAAGTTTAGATTTTTATGGAGCGGTAATCTGTGATAATTTAATCCCCAAAATAAATGAAAGGCAAAATAAATAATGGCAAAAGCGGCGGCAACATCTCTAATCCAGTTTTTGGTGTCTTTTCGCAAGCGTTTTCTGTTAATATATAACCATTTGCTTATGTAAATAATAGCAAAAGCATATACTAAATCACCAAACGAAAAAGGGATCCAACCCAAAGTATATCTAAATAGTTTTGAAATAAACTGATAAAACCCGTTACTATAATACTGCTCTACAAACTCAGGGAAATTAGCCAATAATTTTATCAAAAAATATTGCGGAATTATTGAAAGCGCTAGTATGGTTTTTTTGTTTTTCAGCATGTATCAAAAATAGGAAACTATTTATTAATCATAATGAGAATATGTACCTTTGTAAAACTTTATAAATAAACCTATGAACTCAGAAATTAGACAACTAAAACCAGAAGCCATTTGGAATAAATTTGCAGATTTAAATGCAGTACCTCGTCCGTCAAAAAAAGAAGAACGGGTTATAAAATTTATGAAAAACTTTGGTAAAAACCTTGGTTTTGAAACCATAGAAGATGAAGTTGGCAATGTGATTATTAAAAAACCCGCAACCGCAGGAATGGAGAACAGAACAACCATTGTGATGCAATCGCATTTAGATATGGTTCATCAAAAAAATGGAGACACTGTTTTTGATTTTGATACCCAAGGTATAGATATGTTTGTGGAAGGCGATTGGGTAAAAGCAGAAGGCACAACATTAGGCGCTGATAATGGTTTAGGTGTGGCTACCATAATGGCTATTTTAGAAAGCACAACTATTTCGCATCCAGCTATTGAAGCTTTATTTACCATTGATGAAGAAACCGGAATGACAGGAGCTATGGGTTTAAAAGGCGGTTTATTAAGTGGTGGCATTCTTCTTAATTTAGATACCGAGGAAGATGATGAAATTGGGGTAGGTTGCGCTGGCGGTATTGATGTAACAGCAACACGAACCTATGATGAAGAAGAAACGCCTGAATTTAAAATAGGTTATAAGATATCAGTAAAAGGTTTACAAGGCGGACATTCAGGGATGCAAATTCATGAAGGCTTAGGTAATGCCAATAAAATAATGAACCGCTTATTGTTTGATGGCTTTGAAAATTTCGGATTACGAATTTCTGAGATTGATGGCGGCAGTTTACGTAACGCTATTCCGCGAGAAAGCAATGCCATTGTTGCTATTGATGCTATTCATCAAGACTTATTTAAATCAGAAATGAAGCAACAAGTTGAGATTCTTAAGAAAGAACTTAAAACCATGGAACCCGATTTAGAAATCAATATTTCAAAATCGGAAACACCAAAAAAGATCATGGATTTAGGCGTTCAAGAAGGATTAACAAGGGCTATTTACGCAGCTTTAAATGGTGTTTATAGAATGAGTGCTGATATCACAGATTTAGTAGAAACCTCAAATAATATTGCCAGAGTTATTGTTAAAGATGGGAATATTAAAATTGGTTGTTTAACGCGTTCATCGGTTGAGAGCTCTAAAATGGATTTAGCCAATACACTTCGTGCTACTTTTGAGTTAACAGGTTGCGAAGTTGAATTCTCAGGAGATTATCCAGGTTGGGCACCCAATATGGATTCGCCTATTTTAAAAGTAATGGAACAACTTTACGAAGATTTAAATGGAGAAAAACCACATGTAGCAGCGTGTCATGCAGGTTTAGAATGTGGTATTCTTGGGCAAAATTACCCAGATATGGATATGATTAGTTTTGGACCAAATATAAAAGGTGCGCACTCACCAGACGAGCGTGCTCAAATTTCATCAGTTCAAAAATATTGGAAGTTTGTTTTGGCGATTTTGAAGGCTATTCCAGAGAAGTAAATTTTAATAGTTCGTTTAACGTGTTCCTTTTATGGCTAGTTGCGTTGGCGAGCACTAAGTTAGTAAATAGAAAGCGAACCAGAGGAAAATCCGCGAGGATTTTCGTAAGTAGGCTAGACCAAGCAATTAATTATACACAGTGTTTAAGCAGGTTTTTATTCAGATGCGATTTCATTTCGGTCAAATATACTCTTTCCTTTTTTCCATTCCTTAAACCCAACTTTTCCGAACTTATTAAGTAAATCTACAGATTTATAGGCTGTTCCGTTCACTCGATATCTTATGAAAAGAACTTTGTATTCCATTTCTATAGTTCCATTAATTAATATGTCATATTCAGTTCCAGCTTCTTTTAGCGCGTTGTCAGTTGCTTCTTTAACTGCCTTGCGTTGGCTTTTAATCCAAGCGTCAGAATATCCACTAACTTGAATTCCGTCTGAATTTTGGATATTCAGTTCTTTATTGCTCAAAACAGAGTATTTCATAATATTTATTGAACAACTTGATAGTGATAAAATCAGAATTAGGTACAAAATAAACTTTACTTTTTTCATTTCAAATGTTTTTTTAGGGTCGGTTTTGTCAACTTGCTTACAATTTAATGATATACGTCCGTTTTAATGACTTATATCAGACGATACTGAAACAAGTTCAGCACAAGTAAGCGAAGTTAGAATTTTCTTACTAGAAAAGCAATACGTAGTTCTGAGTATTTTTAAAGAGTTGCTAACACTTAAAATAAATTAATTTTTAGCTTTCTTTTTAGGTTTACTAGCTTTTGCCAAAGGATTAAAAGCTAAACATAAATCCAACCAATAGGAAAGGTCTTTATCCATATCAAAACCATCGGGTGTAACAAAAATATAACCTTTCATAGGTCTACCTGTAAAATTCATGGGTAAACATTCAGGTTTTTTAAGCTCATCTAAATAACCTGATTCTCCAATACGAGCCATAAATAAACTAGCACCAAATTTTTTATCGATATGAATGCCACAAAGCATTTTATTGGCTACTTTAAAGCACAAACCACCCATCATTTTAAGTTCATCAAAACTAATATGTCTTTCTTTTAATTGTTGCCTGATTCTATCGGCTAAAAATTCGTCGTAGGCCATAATTTACTTTTTACGCGGTCTGTTATTTTCCGAACTACATTATAAATAAAAGCATTGGTTTTTGCGTAATGAAATGAAATTATACTTACTATAATCATAAAAATAATAGCGCCAATTACAGCCTCAGTAGGATTTAAAGATTTATCAAAAAATCGTTTCAAGCCATAACCTGTAAAACTTCCGTAAAGTAAAATAAAATGAATGACATAAATAGATAATGTTTTCTGTCCAATTCTAGTAATTATATCGTGTTTTAAAAACCTTTCAAAAAAATAAAAAACAGCAAATATAAATAGCACATTGCCGAGGCGTGTAAATAAGTAATTATAATCTGCGCTTAGTTTAAGTAGTTCTATATCAGTAATATAAGACAGCCTTATTAGTAATTCAGATGAATGGTATAAAAGTAAATAGCCAGCGACAAAAAATGTAATGATAGTCCATAATTTGAAACGTTCACGATGCACGTGCCTGAAGAAAACAGTAGATAAAAACGCACCAAACGCTGAGTAGCCAAACCAGGGTAAAATGGTAAATACGGAGCCATTTATTTTGGTCATATAGTTGGCTACTATTAATGGTAAATTGGTTATTTCTATATTTCGATAAAGTGGTTCTGATATAAAACAAACAGAGCCAAATGCAAAAAGCGTAATAGAAAATAAATAACTATGGCCTTTAAATAAAACATGCAACGCGACCAATATAATGAGTGATAAACCGATGCATTGCAATACATCTACTACTAAAAAATAGGTACTAAATTGACCATGATACCAACTTAATAAATTCACGCGAAGACTATAACCAATAGCCAATAGTACGAAACCTCTTATGAGTCCTTTTCGTATTCTTGGTTTATCATTGCCTTTAGCATAAGCGCGCAATAATAAATAGGTAAAAACCAAACCCGAAATGGTGAAAAACACAGGTGCCGTAATACCTCTAAAATAAGACCAAATAGCATATACTGTATTGGTTGGGTCTCTATAAATAGGGTCGATAAGTGTATCTATAAAATGCCCTTGGAGCATCATTAAAATCGCAAATGCCCTAACGGCATCAATAAAATATAAACGGTTAGTTTGCAAACAATATGAGTTTATTGCGATAAATATACTTTTAAATTATTAAAACTTAAAGTCGCTAAAGTGTATATTTATAGAATCATAATTATATGTATGGAGCAAATTATTAAAACCTTTTCAGATTATGCTTGGGGTTTACCCTTAGTAATTTTATTAATTGGCGGCGGATTGTATCTTTTAATTTTATCAAAGTTTTTACCATTTCGATATTTGGGTCATGCTATTCAAGTGCTACGAGGTAAGTATGACGACCCAAATGACCCAGGACAAATTTCACATTTTAAGGCTTTAACAACAGCATTATCTTCTACTATTGGCATGGGAAATATTGCTGGTGTTGCAGTGGCTATATCTGTTGGTGGTCCAGGGGCCATGTTTTGGATGTGGATAAGTGCCATTGTGGGTATGTCTACCAAATTTTTTACATCATCATTAGCTATTATGTATCGTGGTAAAGATAGTGCCGGCGAATTACAAGGTGGTCCCATGTATTTTATAGTGGAAGGTTTAGGTAAGTCTTGGAAACCTTTAGCCATTATGTTTAGTGTATTTGCTATGATTGGTGCGTTGCCTGTTGTAAATGTTAATCAATTAACCCAGGCAATAAACGATATTATATTAACCCCAAATGGTATAGAAGTTGGATTAAAATCGAATCTTATTTTAGCTTTTATATTAGTGGCACTAACCTCAGTAATTATTTTTGGTGGTTTAAAGCGCATAAGTAATGCGGCATCTAAAATGGTGCCTTCTATGGTTCTATTATATTTTATATTGGTTTTATTTATTTTAATTTCTAACTATGAAGTGGTACCTAAATATTTCATAATGATTTTTACAGATGCTTTTTTAGCAGATTATTATGAGGGTGATGCCTTTATGGGTGGTGTTTTAGGAGCTTTAATTTTATTAGGAATTCGTAGAGGTGCGTTTTCAAATGAAGCAGGTATAGGTACAGCGCCTATGGCTCATGGTGCGGCAAAAACTGATGAGCCAGTTCGTGAAGGTTTAGTGGCTATGTTAGGCCCTGCAATAGATACTTTAATGGTATGTACGCTAACTGCTTTGGCTATTTTAGTTACTGGCGTCTGGGAAACCACTTCAGATAATGGCGTAAGTTTAACGGCATCTGCATTTAGTAACGCAATGCCTGTTTACGGTAGTTATTTGCTCATGGTTTGTGTCTTGATTTTTAGTATATCTTCATTATTTTCTTATGCGTATTATGGTTCAAAATGTTTGTCGTTTTTAATTGGCGCAGATAAAAAACATTATTATAATTACATATATATCCTTAGTATTGTATTAGCTGCCACAACACCATTTAGCGTGATGTTGAATTTAATTGATGGCGTTTTTGCACTCATGGCTATACCAACTATGTTAGCTACTATTATTATGGCACCACGAGTAACAAAAGAAATTAAGGCATATTTTAAACGTGTTAATGAAGACTAATTATAATTTATTAACCCCTATTTTCGAACGATTAGCCCCTCTATAAATTTTAGATAATAATTACATTTACCTTTTTTAGATATTAATTATGAAAGATAAAAACAACGCAAAAGCCTATTGGAAAGAAAACATTAAATATGTTCTCATCTTAATGTTGATATGGTTTATCGTTTCATTCGGTGCCGGCATTTTATTTAAAGATGCTTTAAACAGTATAAAAATTGGGGGCTTTAAACTAGGGTTTTGGTTCGCACAACAGGGTTCTATGTATGTGTTTGTAATACTCATATTTGTTTACGTTCGATTGATGAATAAATTGGATAAAAAATATGGATATGACGAATAGTATTTTTTTAGTAGAGTCGATAGGCGTTCAAAATTGGACCTATATTTTAGTGGGAATTACATTTACAATTTATATAGGAATTGCTATTTGGACCAGAGCAGGTTCTACCAAGGAATTTTATGTTGCTGGTAGTGGTGTGTCTCCATTAGCCAATGGTATGGCAACTGCCGCCGATTGGATGAGTGCCGCATCATTTATATCTATGGCAGGAATTATTTCCTTTGCGGGATATGATGGTGCCGTGTATTTGATGGGATGGACTGGTGGCTATGTGCTTTTAGCCTTATTGTTAGCACCTTATTTACGCAAGTTTGGAAAGTTTACAGTTCCTGATTTTATAGGTGATCGTTACTATTCTAATACAGCGCGTTTTGTAGGTGTTGTTTGTGCGCTTTTAGTCTCTTTTACCTATGTAGCAGGACAAATGCGAGGGGTAGGATTAGTCTTTTCTCGTTTCTTAGAAGTTGATATTAATACCGGTGTTTTCATCGGGATGATTATCGTTTTATTTTATGCTGTTTTAGGAGGCATGAAGGGGATTACCTATACACAAGTAGCACAATATTGCGTACTTATTTTTGCCTTTATGGTGCCTGCTATTTTCATATCCATTCAAATGACAGGAAACCCCATTCCACAATTAGGCTTTGGGAGTACATTATCTGATGGTTCTGGAACGTATTTACTCGATAAATTAGATGGATTAAGCACGGATTTAGGTTTTAATGAATATACCGAAGGCTCAAAATCAATGGTTGATGTGTTTGCTATAACATTAGCACTAATGGTAGGTACAGCAGGATTACCACATGTTATTGTGCGTTTCTTTACAGTAAAACGCGTTAAAGATGCTCGTAAATCTGCAGGTATTGCTTTATTGCTTATTGTTATTCTATATACCACAGCACCTGCTGTTGCAGTATTTGCGAGAACAAATATGATTGAAACGGTTTCTAATCAGCCTTATTCAGGTGTGCCAGAATGGTTTAAAAAATGGGAAACTACGGGTTTAATAACTTTTACAGATAAAAATAATGACGGATTTATTCAATATGTGGCAGATAAAGAAAAAAACGAATTGGTTGTCGATAATGATATCATGGTTTTAGCGAACCCCGAAATTGCCCAATTACCAGATTGGGTTATTGCATTAGTTGCAGCGGGAGCATTAGCTGCAGCATTATCAACAGCTGCAGGATTATTATTGGTGATTTCATCATCAGTTTCACATGATTTAATAAAGAAAATGGTGAATCCGAATATCTCAGAAAAAGGTGAATTAATAGCAGCACGATTGTCGGCAGTTGTTGCTGTTTGTGTAGCGGGTTATTTTGGAATCAACCCACCAGGATTTGTTGCAGCAACAGTGGCGTTGGCATTTGGTTTAGCAGCAGCTTCCTTTTTTCCGGCCATAATTTTAGGTATTTTTTATAAACGGATGAATAAAGAAGGTGCTATTGCTGGTATGGTGGTTGGTATTACAGCGATGCTTTTATATATGGTTAAATATCGATTAGGATGGTTTGACGACGAACTTCCTAGTAAAAGTGAATGGTGGTTCGGAATTTCTCCCGAAGGTTTTGGTAGTATCGCTATGATTCTTAATTTTATTGTTTCAATAGTGATTATGAAATTCACAAAAGCACCACCAATGGAAGTTCAAGACATTGTCGAAAATATTAGAATACCAAGTGGAGCAGGAGAAGCAACAGAACATTAGGAATAAGTAAAATTTAATGATTAATTTATTCTTTCCCTTTGGGAAAGATGTATGAAATACAGAAAGGGCTATGAGTAACTATCACATAAAACATTTAGAAGAATACTATCAAGTTTA